>Ga0181578_10000178_pt1 | contig 57568 bp, 51 predicted proteins | sample 071ome_21_FD_148659 | JGI IMG/M metagenome (GOLD analysis project Ga0181578, IMG submission 148659) | Coastal salt marsh microbial communities from the Groves Creek Marsh, Skidaway Island, Georgia - 071401CT metaG (spades assembly) | ecosystem: Environmental > Aquatic > Marine > Intertidal zone... | reverse complement strand
CGGAGCAGAACCACTATTCTTTTTGGATTATGTCGGGGCTGGCGTCCTGAAACCCAAGGTTTTTGATTCCATTATCAGAGGGTTCGCACGGGGCTGCAAAGCCAATGGTTGCGCTCTGATTGGTGGTGAAACGGCTCAGATGCCGGGTTTTTACAAAGCAGGGGAATATGATGTCAGCGGCACCATTGTCGGCGTTGTGGACAAGGGCTCCATGCTTGATGGCAAGAAGACCAAAGCCGGGGATGTGGTGATTGGAATTGCTTCCAATGGACTTCACACCAATGGCTATTCCCTGGCGCGTCACATTCTTTTTGACAAAGCTGGATTGAAACCTTCGACCAAACTCGCAGATCTGGGAGGCAAGGTCGGTGACGCTCTGTTGGCAGTCCATGTCAGCTACAACAATGTGATTCAGCGTCTGTTGAAACGGTTTAATCCCCGCGGCAAGTCTGCTGCGATTCAAGCCCTGGCCCACATCACCGGTGGCGGTTTTCAGGATAACATCCCTAGAAACCTGCCGCCGAAACTGGATGTCCGGATTGAAAAGGGCTCCTGGGAAATTCCTCCCTTGTTCCAATACCTGCAGCGCGAGGGTAAAGTGAGTGAATCCGAAATGTTCCATGTCTTCAACATGGGAATCGGCATGACCATGACGGTTCGGGCCAATCAAGCGGACGCTATCCTCAGGTCATTGCGCCGAACCGAGCACTCAGCCTGGATCATTGGCGAAGTTGTCAAAGGGACCGGAACTGTTTCATTGAAGTGAAATTGGGATCTACTCGATGAATCCATGGTAGAGCCCCATGTAGTAAGGCAACAGGTAAACTGTGCCACTCGCTAAAACAGTGCCGCTTCCACCGTAATCCAAAGTCCACGGATCCGTGTTCCAATGATTGAAGTGACGGTTTTCAACGGGCAGCACCTTGCCGTTGACCCGGTAACCTCGGGGGCGATGATCCTGATCCAGAAGATCGATCGTATTTGGAGCAGGCAGTTTGAGGAGATCCAAGCGGTGACTGTTTTGATATGCCCAGTTCAGTCGATCCAGCGGGAAACCCTTCAAAGCCAATAGCGAATCTTCCAACCAAGCCTTGCCGGGATCAATGGAATGATTGCCCCACGGATCATTGACCTCCCGGCCTCGTCCATGAGCCGCATAAGCGAAATGAAAGAAGGGATTCATTTCAGTGGATTCATTGAGCCAGGCAGCATAGAAGGATAAGAGAATTCGCTCTTTCAACGGGCCGTTGGGCGTGTAGCGCAGGAGATTGTAGTAGCACATGAATGCCATTTCATCATCCGATTGATTGCCCGATCCGATCCCACGATGGATTTTGTAAATCAAGGCGTTGGTGTCATACCCATGATCACGCATTAATTCTTTCTGCCGATCCAGGTATCGTTCTTCACCTGTGACATGTGCAGCCACCGCCAGGTAGGACAACATGCTCAAGGATTTTAATCCGCGTTCCACCCACCAGTTCGGATCATGGTTCAAAGCTTCAGGTGAGTAGACACCCCAGCGTGTGACGGTTCCCGTGTGGTCAACGAGGTTGTATCCATGGACGATCAAATGATCGGTCAGATCGCGTACAACGTTTCGAACCGCCTCTTTTTCTTCTTCTGTTTCCGCGACCAAATCATAGTACAAAGGATAGAAAAAATAATGCCCATCCAATTCGTCCGAACTGGTATCACTCTTCCAAAACCACTTTCCGTCGGCGCTCTTCGGCCAGCGGGGTTCATAAGCTTTCCAAAGGGCATCTCCTTCATCGCGCGATCGAATGTCATGCTCCAATCGACCGATATTCGGGTCCCTTAAAGAAGTCGATAAAATGGTGCGGGCGACATAACCTTTCGGAGCAGGATGGGACCCGGATTGGGTAACGGTTTGGAGAAACTGGAGAGCCTTGAAGGCTTCCCGCGCCCTGCGCCTGGCTTGAGGGTTTCCTGTGGCGGCGAAGGCAAAACATTCTCCAGCGCCATACATGGCAGTCCACAAACCGTCGTTGTCACTGTCATGATAATGGATCTCACTCTTATCCCCGGGAGAGGAAAGTGATACTTCGGAAACATAACCATACGGGGTGCGTTTGATATATTGTTCAATTTCTTTTTCGTAAAACTCGGCTTTTTCAGAAAAAGTCATGAGTGTTTTCCGAATCACACCAACCCCATCCGACGTCGCAACCCATACATTTCCGGAAGTATCCACAGCGAGGTCACGAATGTCATCATTAGGAAGCCAACGTTTGCCCTGACGGTAGGCCCATTCACCATCCTGCCAACGCACCAGGCCCTTATGGGTTCCAAACCAGACTTCTCCGTTTGGTCCCGCCGCAAACCGGGTGAAATCATTGTAAGGAAGACCATCTTTTCCTTCATAAAACTTCCAACCATCGCCGTTCAAACATGCCAGTCCCGCCAATGTGCCAAACCAAAACTGTGAATTCGAATCCACAACCACACCACGCACATCCTTCGTGCCCCAGGTTCTTCCAAGCTGATCCGCAACCAGCCATGGTTCCAATCGATCTCTCGACTGGATGAATAATCCATCGGAACCGGCCACTACCCATCGGCCATCGGCCAATTGTGCTGTTTGATTGGGAACTACATGGATGGTTTCCAAAAGTTTGGCGGGGATTGTTGGCTGGTCTTGGCCGGCATCATTTGAATTCGTGATTCGTTTCCATGAACCGTTCTCCCATCGACTCTTACCAAGATTGGTCGCAATGATGATGTGTCCATCAGCACTCAAGTCAATGGACCGAACATCATTGGAAGGCAACCCGTTCGATACATCGTAAGATGAGGCAATCTCCTGTATGAACGTTTCAGCGCCCTGCTGGATGATGGGAGTAACGGTCAACCACACACCAAATAACCCAGAAAGGATCGAAAGGAAAGCATTCGAAGCATTGTGGGATGGAGGTATTGAACGTGTTGGGTGATTGAACCGATGCATCCACCGAATCTAATCGGCCGGGTGAATTTGTCCATTTGGAAATGGTGCGCGATACTGGGTTCGAACCAGTGACCCCCACAGTGTCAATGTGGTGCTCTACCACTGAGCTAACCGCGCGTAATGGTTGCGGGTGGGTATTTATTCTAGGTATTTGAACGTTTGGCAAGTCCTTTCCGATGAATTTTCATCGCTTTATATAAAAATCTCTGCAAGCTGTGTGTGCTTTACCTATGGAATCCAGCTCAAATCGTATCGAGGACCATCCATCGATTCAATTGGCCAGCCAATTGATCGCATGTCCCAGCATCTCTCCTGATGATGCCGGAGCGCAGCGTATTCTTCGCAATCATTTGGCCGCTTGTGGCTTTGACGTGCGGCCGGTGGACGTTGATGGTGTCACCAATACTTGGACGGAACTGGGGGACAAAGGACCTTTGTTCGTGTTTGGGGTACATGCGGATGTGGTGCCTTCGGGGGATGCCTCGGACTGGACATCACCTCCTTTTGAACCCGCTGTTCGGGATGGTTTTCTGTATGGTCGTGGTGCTGCGGATATGAAGGGGCCCCTGGCAGCGGCCGTGATCGCGGCCGAAAGGTTCGTCAGGAAACACCAGGGGAATCCTCCTATGCGGATCGGTTTTATCATCACGGGCGATGAAGAACCCGTTGACAACCACGGCACTCAGGATGTGCTGGATTGGTTGGAGTCTGAAGGCAAGTCCATCGATTATTGCATCGTCACTGAACCCACTTCTGCAGAAACCTTCGGAGACACGGTCAAAGTAGGTCGCCGTGGCTCGATTAACGGCTTCATCACCATCCACGGAAAACAGGGGCATTCCGCCTACCCGGAACTTGCATCCAATCCCGTGCACCGTGGATTGTGGGTTTTACACACGCTTGCCGAACGGATGTGGGATCCAGGGGACGAGCATTTTCCAGCAGCAGGATTTCAAATCACCAACATCCATGCGGGAACGGGCGCTGCCAATGTGATCCCGGGGAAGTTCAACGTGCAGTTTAATGTTCGGCACGGTCCCGGACTGACCCTGGAAGCGGTTGAAACAACCGTTTCGGACATGCTCTCACAGGCAGGATTGAAATTTGATTTGAAGTGTGTGAGTGACGCCCAACCCTTCATGACCAAGCAGGGGAAGCTTGCGGATATAACCTGTGAGGTCATTCATGAATGCGCCGGAATCATGCCGGCACGCGCCACAGGCGGGGGAACCTCCGACGCGCGTTTTATCGCTCCGAGATGCGGTGAATTGGTTGAGTTCGGATTGGTTGGCGCAACCAGCCACCACGTGGATGAACATGTGTCAGCAGCAGATTTGGCACGTTTGACAGACGTTTATGAAGGAATACTGGATCGGCTTTCAGTCTCCATTGAAGGTCAGTAGGTCGATCAGATCGAGCGTTGTTTTTGAAAGCTGAAACGCTTTCCCATTTTTGGAGAGTAAACGTCGGCATTTGAAGGCATCGTACAGCTTGGCGTTGACCTCAAGGAGTTCCGCATCCAGAGGTTCAGCCTTTGTCCATGCGGTTGGACGAAGTTGAAAAGGCAGTCCAAACCCGTTGAAACTGACAATGTATCCGGTTTTATCAGCTTCATCCAATTCCGGATCCAGCAACAGGAGAGGTTTGTAGCGTTGCGTCCAGGGAAAAGATTTTTTAGGGATGTAAACAGAAAAGTAAACCTGCTGTTCCCTGATGTAGGCTCTTAAACTGAATTGTTCCCCCATGCGAGCTTGTGCTTTAAAAATAGCTTCAGGATCCAATCCGAGGAAATTGCGTCCATTCCAGGGACCGTGATCATTGGTTTGACCGGGGGAATGGATCTCAAACCATTCGGCGTAGCCTTCATTCACGGCCAGGGTAATTTCAAAGTGTAAATGGGCCCGGTAGCGTGCAATGTTGCCGGCATTGGATGTGCGGCCCATGGTGCCGATACGAGCCCCGGCTTCCACCTTTCTGCCCGGCACGACGCCTTCGGAAATATCGCTCAGGTGGGCGTAGATGCTGAATATTTCAAGACCTTCGATATGATGCCCGATGATGATGTAATTTCCAAAATTGGAGAGTCCGGGTTGATCGTTGACATAACAAATGGTCCCGTCTGCGGTGGCAAAAATGGGATCGATGGGTTCGCCGCGTTTGTCCTGTTGAGTGAAACGAATGTCGATGCCTTCATGAAACTGCCAGCCGGAAGTGCGCGTGCAGCCAAATCGGCCGCTTTCCCAGTGTCCTGATTGGGTGGGGGCGAAAAAGGATTCCGAAGCTGATGTCAATCCTTCAAACAAGGTCATATTCGGTGTGGGCATCCGAAAGACCGGTTCCGCGCCGACCTGTAGCGCGATACTGAAAGTGAACAAGCAAAGCAACGTTCGCATGGGTATCTCCATGGGATCGGTTGATGTTAGAAAACGTAGGGTTTGGCCAGCTCTTCCGCGACGTTGTTGATGCCTTCGACGATCCTGTCGGCTTCCTCGCGTGTGGCGTCCGGTGTGAAGAAGAACACCCCATCATTGATGGTGCGGTCGATGGTGGGGGCTCCCAGCCAGCGTGAATCATCAAAATTGGAATAGATCGCGATGCGACGTCCACGGTTTTGGGTGGTGATGGATTGAAAGCGTTTGGCTCCGATTTCGTTGAATTGAATGCGTATGCTAAATCCGCCAATCGCCTCCACCACACTGGCCTGTGCGATGTATCCCACGTCCAGAAACGCCTCCTTGGCAACGCAGACCTGAACCGGAGCCGCTCGATAGATCGGGACGTAACCGGTTCTTCCCGATTCATCAGGCGGCATTTCCAGATGAAAATTCATCAGGCTGTATTTTTTATCCTTTTTGCTGCCGGTTGAACTGCACCCGATCGAAAGCAACATAAGTGCCGCGAAAATGATGTTGATTGATTTCTTAAGATTATTCATAGTCTCCTGCTCTTGTTTCGAAACATCAAAAACAATAAAACTATGGGACAACAACTTAATAAAGTGCAAAAACGCAAACGCCGTAAGGCATACAACAAACGCAAGAAGGAACAGGCCAAAGAATCGGCCAAGTAATTCCTGCTTGTTCGCATGATCCATCCCGGCTGTGCAGTGCCCAGGCGCTGGTCAGCCGGGTGGCCTTTCTTCACTCATTCCTTCCCCACTCAAGATCCTTGCGCGTCACGATACGTGCGATCAACCATTGGCTGCGATCTCCCTTGTGCCAGTGAAATTCCAGGATGCGCACCATCGGCTCTCGTTCACTTCCAATGCGTGCTGTGACGGTCGCCAGCGATACGATTGAGCCGTCATCACGTTTTTCGATGATGGGATCCGTGATCTTGACTTCCAAACCCTGTGGTTCCTGTTGGCGCGAGGATAAAACGGCGGTTTTGATTTCTTCACGCCCGTTCAGGTTCCAGGTCCGACCTTCGGCCCGGATATTGACTTCCGCCTTGGCATCAAACATCTCCAGGATGGATCCGGCAGCCGCCAAATGCGCCAAGGGTGAAGTGGAAGGCCCATAAGAAACCAGAGATTCTAGCCGGGTTAATTTTCGCTGGATGCGGGTCGTATCGTCTGGAAACAGAAAATGAAAAAACTTCCATCCCAGCCAAAGGGCTACCAGACACATCACAATGCGGGGGGCGCTTTTCAAAACAGTATCTTTCCAACCAACCTGGAGGATGTAATGGTTCCATATTCACTGATCGCCCGGTTATCACCAATGGCCCAGTATTCGTCGGGACCCAACTGAATTTCCCGGGACCGCCAGCCTCCTTCCTGTTGGATGTAAGTTTCCTCCTGCAACTCACCGTTGATATATACCTTGCCGTTGCGCATACGAACGCGTTCTCCAGGTAAACCCAGCAGGCGTTTCAGCACGGTGACTTTTTCACCGGTGGTTTTGATGACCACCACGTCGCCTCGCTTTGGTGGGGACCAGACGTATGAAAACCTGTTAGCATAGTTGATTTGCCCATCACGATAGGTGGGGAACATGCTGTATCCGGTGATTCGGATGGGGAGCAGAATCAGTTTGAATGTTACGACGGTCAATGTGGCCAGACAAATGATGCGATACCATGTGCGCCCGGGATCATTTCCGGCCGAGCGCCGCCACCAGGGTCTCGAAGGCGGGGATGGTAAACCCGGCTCCTGGTCCGTGATCGAATCGTTTGTATTGTCCGTGTCCATTCCAATATGAGATCGAAAAAAGGATCTACGCGTTCAAACTCCGTGGTTGGCCTGAGGTTGCGAAGGTTTTTCGGGTTGATACCAATGCAGCGCCTTGGGATCGGATTGACAGTGAAACACGCACAAACCGCATCCGACACAGGCTGCTTCGTCCAGCTCGGGGAAACGTTCCCCCATCGTGATGGCCCGCACATCTGAAGGACAATACATCACACAGGTGTCGCAATACATGTCCTCGGCATTCAAACATTGTTCACGGTCGAGCCAAACTTTGCCAATGGGGGGTGTTTTTCCATCCTCCGGAATCGAAAGCGCCCCTGAAGGACAAGCGTGGATGCAGTCCATGGTGCTGCACCAATGGCAGGGGTCTTGGGTCAATTTCAATACCGGAGTGCCTTCCCCCTCACCGGCCAAAGGCCCCAGAATATGGATGATGTCGAAGGGGCAAGCATCGGAACAGGCGTGACACCGGGTGCAGGTTTCCAGGAAGGATGCATCATCCGGAATAGCTCCCGGGGGACGTAAACGTTTTTTGGGAGCGATCGATTTTCCTATTTCTTTGGACGCTTCGCCCCAGGCAGACGCCATATCGCGAATGCGTAATCGAAAAAGGTTTCTTCTGGAGAATTTCTCGCTCATGCCCGATCCGGACAAGGTAATGCCACCCAGTCCTTCGGTTGGCAGCATACAGGCGAGAAAACTAAAAAATCAAGCCAAGGCCCCGACCCGGTGGCATTGGTTCAGGAGTTGAAGCGCCGCGATTCGGTAGGCTTCACTCATGGTGGGGAAATTGAGGATGTTTTCCTGAAAGAAACTGACTTCGTTTCCATTCAACAGGGCAACTTCTCCCACATGGATCAAATCCGTGGCATTGTCACCGATGATTTGAACGCCCAGAATTTTTTTACCATGTTCGTCGCTGATCAGTTTCAGCAGCCCTGCTTCGGAGCCCGATATCAAACCCCGAGCTGTTTCGTCGAGTCGTGCACGACCGACACATACCTTGCCATATTTTTGGATGGCTTCTTGTTCGCTTAATCCAACGGAAGCTATTTCAGGCACTGCGTAGATCCCGATGGGGACCAGGTTGAATGCGTGCCCGGGATCCATATCCAGCGCATGACAGATGGCACGTCGCCCCTGTTCCATGGAGCAGGACGCCAGGGCAGGGGGACCAATCAAGTCTCCGACCGCGTAGATGTTAGGGACGGATGTTTGATAATCTTCATTGACCAATACATGACCTCGTGGACCACAGGCAACTCCAACCTGATCCAGTTGCAGGCTTTCCACATTGGCCAGCCGCCCCAGGGCAACCAGGTTTTTCTCGGTTTTGATGACTTTGCCGGATGCCAGAGTGGTGGCCACTTCTGATACTCCGTCCCATTGGACCGATTGAATGGATTCGCCTCCCAGGAAAGTTCCACCATGTCGTTCAAAACTTTGAAGGAAAAAATCGGTGATTTCCTCATCCAAAAAAGCCAGTGGCCTCTCCGATCGATCAATCAGGTATACTTTGACGCCCAGCAGGGAGAATATCGAAGCGTATTCGCAGGCAATGACCCCGGATCCAAGAACGGTGAGCGAACGTGGCAGGTAGAGCATGCTCAGCAATGAATCCGAATCGAGAATGTTCTCATGGTCTACCGGGATGTCAGGCGGGGTACGGGGGCGGGATCCTGTGGCGAGAACGATGGTTTCGGCGTGCAGTATTGATTCGCCACCATCGACATGCTGAACGGTGACCTGATTCGTTCCGCTGATTTTTGCGCGGCCGTGGAACAGGTCGATGTCGTTTCGATTGAGTTGGTCCCGAATGGAATGATTGTGGGACGATGTCACCTTGTCCAGGCGTTGAATCAGTGTGGCTACTTCCAGATCTTCCCGCAGATTGAAATCAAAAACGGCAGCATTATGCTTGAGTCGAATAATGGTTTGGGCTGCTTCCAGCAGAGTTTTGCTGGGGATGGTTCCCCGGTAGACGCAGGCACCCCCTGGATTTCGATCTCGTTCTACGACGGCAACACGTTTTCCCGCTTTTGCTCCCTGAATGGCAGCCTTCAGCCCTCCCGGACCGCTGCCAACGACCACGATATCATGTGCGTAATCCGTCATGCCTGAACCATGGTTTCCATTAAATTGAGGACAGTTTCCCGTTTTTCCAACAATGCATCGACTTCGTCCGGATAGAAATTGAGTTCAGTAAACACAGGTTCCTGACGCAATGTGTCGACGGATAATTCTGATCCGTCCAGGCACCATTCAGCCAGTCGACTCCCCAAATAAGTCATGGCGACCGAGTCTTGGAATTCGCTGGTTTTGTCCCGGTTGAGGTAGAAGCTGCAACAAGCTTGCACCTGACGGGGCAGTTTCCACTTTTCGCAAGCCAACTGTCCCGTGCGCGGATGCAACAGATCGATGAGTTGCGGGATATTGGCTTCGTTTTGGGGGATCAGGCCTTTTTCTTCCTGGATATCGCTGATGGTCTGAAAAAGAATCGGTTTACCAATGGTGTGAAGCAATCCGCATAAAAATTGCGCTTCAACGTTTTTACGCATGGCCCGTGCAATCTCCTTGCCATAAAATCCTGATAACAGGGCATGTTTCCACACCTGATCAATCTCTTTCCCGAAACCTTTCGCCTTGAATACCTGACCCTGGATGCTGATGACCGTTGCCATTTCACCGATCATATTCACACCCAGCCGGGCGATGGCTTGCTGGAGGGAAACGATGGCCGTGTTGCCTGCAAACAAAACGGAATTGGCTATCCGCAACACGTGGCCGGCAAGCGCCTGGTCCTTGTGAATCAACTGCGATAGATCCGATAGGTCAATATCATCATTATTGGCCATGGCGATGACCTGGGTGGCGACGACTGGCAATACGGGGAGTTTGATTTCGCCGTCATCGAGACGACTTTCAAGCATTTCCCGTAAGGGAACGACATTGGGTTGGAGGAGGGTTTCCATCTTAACAGTTCATTCCACTTTGCTGGATGTATCGGTTGCAAATCTCTTCAGCTTAAATTCGAGTCGTTTCCTTTATTTGTCAGGAAGATGTCATTTCTTGCCAGTGATTAAGGGTTGAAAATTGCGTTAATGATAGGAAGTCAATAGTTTATGAGAGTATTAGTGTTTTTTATTAAGGAAATCATAAAAATTCATCCTTAAAGAGTTTTTTCCTCCGTCCGATGCTAAGGACGAAAGTCGATCATCCCGACGAAATAATGAATGAATGTGGTGTTGATTGGGGGAAAAGTCAGGATGATGTCAAAGCGTTCCATTTCGAACCTAAAATTAGGAGCAAATAATGTCTCTCAAAAAAAGAATCATCACCATTTTTATGGTCATCTCGCTGATCGCGGGAGTCAGTGTGTTTTCAGTCTATGCAATGCTCAAGGACATGAGTCTGGATGGACGTGTCGTGAATCATGGCGGCATCATTCGAGGCGCCACACAGCGACTGGTTAAGTTGGAGTTGGCTGGGGTCCCTTCAGACGCCCTTCGCGCGAAGATTCAAAACATCATCGCCGGACTCATCAATGGAGATGAAAAATTGAATCTCCCGCCTGCCGGAACGGACGCGTTTCGATCCATCATGTTGGAAATCCAGGCGTCCTTCGCGAATATAAGCGGAGAAATAAACAAATTTAGAACAGAAGGAAACAATCAGGAACAATTGTTCCAAGCGAGTGAGGATTTCTTTGAATTGACCAACCGGGCGGTTTTTCTTGCTGAAGAAAACGCGACCTCCAAGGTGAGCCATTTGAAGGCCATTCAGTTGATCGTTTTTGCCATCATGGTGGGCACGTGTGTTGGTTTTGGTGTGTTGATCAATCGAAAGTTTGTCACACCATTGCCCCATATTGCCGGAGTGATCAAGGACAGCTCAAGCAATTGCATACGAGCGGCACATGTCATTGAAGGGATGAGCGATTCGTTTGCATCCGGAGCTTTTCAACAAACTGCCTCGATTGAGGAAACCAGTGCTTCATTGGAAGAAATCACCGGGATGACTGAAACCAACAAAGGTCATACCGATGAGGCCAATGTATTGGCTAAAAAGGCACGGGGCAATGGCGACGAAGGGGTTCAGGCCATGGAAGAGATGATGCGGGCTATGGACGACATCAACGAGTCCAGCAACGAAGTTGCCAAGATCATAGAAAGCATCGATGAGATTGCGTTCCAAACGAATATTCTGGCTTTGAATGCAGCAGTGGAAGCAGCACGGGCCGGGGATGCGGGAATGGGGTTTGCGGTGGTGGCTGATGAGGTGCGCAACCTGGCTCAACGCAGCGCCGAAGCAGCACGCGAAACGTCCGTGAAAATCAACCATTCACTCTCCAATAGTCGCAGAGGACAAGAAGCCAGTTCCAAAGCACTTGACCAATTGAAAGAGTTGGTGGCGACCATCCACAAGATGGATGATTTGACCAATGACATCGCCTTGTCATGCAATGAACAAAATCAGGGAATCCAACAGATCAATTCGGCCGTCAACAATATCTGCGAAATCACTCAAAAGAATGCAGCAAATGCTGAACACTGCCGCAGTGAGACTCTGACGCTGACGACTGGTTCCGATAAATTGATCGAATCTGTTGCGAATTTGCACGACATGGTGCAGGGGGATCATACCGCTCAAACAACACCAAGCCCCAAGAAGAAAAGCGTTTCAAAACCCGCTGGACAAAAAACAACAAAACCCGTTGCCCCCCAGAAACCGCGATCGGGATTGAGCGCTCATCCAAGAACCAACGGCAATGGCTCAGCAGTCCATACCAATGGACGTGGCAATGGAGATGTTAAAGTGGAATTGAACGATACCGAAATGGCTGAATTCAGAGATTTTTGATGACTTGAAATCGTTTCGAATGGGGTGCTTGCCTTCTTCTGGTCCATGCGATTATAGTCCTCAAATATGTTGGATATTCGCTGGATCAGGGAAAATAAGGAAGAAACTGAGAAACGACTGGCATCGCGCCTTGGGAACGATGAGGTCAAGGTCGATCAGTTGCTCCAACTGGATCAAAAACGTCGATCATTGCTGACAGAGGTCGAGCAATTAAAGTCAGATAGAAAATCGGCTTCGAAAGAAATCGGAGCTTTGATTGGTCAGAAAAAGCTGGAGGAAGCCGAGGCCAAAAAGGCGGCCACCAAGGAGATGGGGGATCGGATTGCCGAATTGGATCGACAGGCCAATGAAACAACGGAGGAACAGCAAAACATCCTGCTGACGCTTCCAAATCTTCCTCATGAATCCGTGCCGGCGGGAGCATCGGAAGCCGACAATCCCGAAATCCGCACATGGGGAGAGCAGGTCGAATACTCATTTCAACCCAAAACACATGTTGAACTTTGTGATCAGCTTAGCCTGATAGACTTCGCTCGGGGAGCCAAGCTGGCTGGCAGTGGATTTCTTTTGTATACCGGCTGGGGAGCCCGACTGGAGCGAGCCCTGATACAATTCCTGCTGGATCTCCACACCAAGGAACACGGTTACACGGAAGTATCGCCTCCCTTTGTGGTCAATCCTGATTGCATGACAGGCGTCGGGCAGTTTCCAAAATTCTACGACCAGGCTTATGCGGTTCAGGAGGGACAAGACTCCGATACACTTGGCAAACTTTATTTAATTCCCACCGCTGAGGCCCCGGTGGCGAATATTCACCGGGAAGAGCTGCTTAAAGAAGAACAACTGCCGATTTTCTATTGCGCCTATAGTCCCTGTTTTCGTGCCGAAGCCGGCGCCGCAGGGGTGGGGACCCGGGGTATGATCCGCGTGCATCAGTTCGATAAAGTGGAAATGATCAAAATCGTTCCAGCGGACCAGGGATACGCGGAACTCGATAAGATGGTCGGAAATGCCGAGAAAGTACTTCAACTGCTGGACCTGCATTACCGGGTGATTCTACTTTGCACCGGTGACATGGGATTCGCCAGTGCCAAGACTTTCGATATTGAAGTTTGGGCACCGGGACAGGGAAGCTATTTGGAAGTGTCGAGTTGTTCGAACTGCGAAGATTATCAAAGTCGACGCATGAACCTACGCTATAAAAACGGGGAAGGAAAGAATGTGTTCCCTCACCTGTTAAACGGCAGCGGTACGGCACTTGCCCGCTTGTTCGTTGCATTGATTGAGACTCATCAGCAGGAGGACGGTTCCATCAACATACCGAAACCCCTCCAGCCTTACCTGGGGGCAGAAGTCATTCCAGCACCCTGATACCCACACGGCTCCAAACCGTTTTAGAACTCAAAAAACATGACGGACAAAATATCATGAGGATCATGCAGGCCAGCGGGGAATGTTTTCCCTATTCAAAAACCGGGGGACTTGCCGATATGGTGGGGGCCCTGGCCAAAGCGCTTGCCGCCAAGGGGAACGCAGTTCAGCTCGTCACTCCCCTCTATCGTGGAATTCGCGAAAAGTATCCCGAGATCAAACCGCTGGAATGGGATCTGGATTTGCATTTGGGCGATCGCATGGTAACCGGCAAGGTGTATTTTCTGGAGCCCGCCAAGAACCTGACCATTTACTTCATCGACCAGCCGGAGTTTTTTGATCGTGCCGGCATTTACGGAGAAAAAAGTGAGGACTATGCGGATAATGCGGAACGTTATCTGTTTTTCTCCAAGTCCGTGGTCAATCTGGCGAGGTATTTACCTGAACCTCCGGAAATTGTTCATGCACATGACTGGCAGGCGGGCATGGTACCGGTCTATGTTCAACATGAACATTTCAGGGGAGGATGGCATCCAGCGCCCAAAACTTGTTTTACCATCCATAACCTGGCCTATCAGGGGAATTTCCCATCGACAGCTTTCGCGTTTTCAAATCTGCCCGGTGACTATTTTTCACCTCATGGGGTGGAATTTTATGATCAAATCAGTTTTCTGAAATCAGGCCTTGTGTTTGCCGATCACCTCACCACCGTTAGCCCACGATATGCCCGTGAAATCTTGACGGAAGAGTACTCGTGTGGAATGACCGGTGTGCTCCAGGCGCGTGCCGAGCGATTGACCGGTATTCTGAACGGCGTCGATTATGAAGACTGGAATACCATATCCAATCCCAATCTGGATTTCAGCTATGACCAGAAGGATTTGTCCGGAAAGAATCGCCAGAAGAAAAAATTACTTCAAAAGATGGGGTTGCCGTCCAATCGCAAAGTTCCCTTGTTAGGTGTTGTAGGACGATTGGTGGATCAAAAAGGCGGCGACTTGCTGTTGCCAGCGCTGCACGCAACCCTCGATTTGGGGTATCAATTCATTCTTCTTGGAAGCGGAATGCCCCATTACGAAGAAGGCTTTGAAAGACTGGCCAAGGAATATCCCAAACAAGTTGCCGTCCATATCGGCTATGACAATGCACTGGCACATAAGATTGAAGCGGCATCCGATTTTTTTCTCATGCCATCGAAGTTTGAGCCATGCGGTCTGAACCAGTTGTACAGCCTGAAGTATGGAACCATTCCGGTGGTGAGAGCGGTCGGTGGTTTGGATGATTCCGTGGTGGGGCTCGAGGAGGATCCGGCCAATGCAGATGGTATCAAATTCAGTGAATACGGTGTCACCGCCCTCGAAGGCGCCATTCGCAGGGCGGTCGAAGTCTATGGAGACACGGACCTTTTCAATCTGCTAAGGAAAAACGGCATGGCCAGGGATTTTTCATGGGAACGCACTTCCAAGGAATACATGACGTTTTATCAGGGATTACTGAAGGAGTAGAGCATTCCAAACCTCACTCTGAACCACTTTGTCAATCAGTTCAGATGCTCTGTTCTTCCTCCACTTTGTCTGGAGCAGGAAGGGGACGGGGCTGATCCTGAGGGGCAGGAGGGGTATGATCAGATGGTGGTGGAGGTTGCATTCCTGGCATTGGTTCACCATTGGGACCACGACCAGGGCCTCGAAACTGTGGAGGAGGGCCGTCGCCATGGGGGCGTTGGTGGTTTGGATCCTGCCCACGGTTTCCGCGTCCACGCCCCGGGCCCGGGCCACCTGGTCCGAATCCACCTCGTCCTCTTTGAGACCGACGTTTCTCCATGATTTTCTCAAATTGAGCGTTTTGCTCGTCAGAAAGCTGTGCCTTGATTTCCCCGTTCACGCGTGAAAATTCCTCACGAATGGGATCCTGCATTTCCTTCATCAGGACATCCATGCGTTCCTGACTGGTTTTCAATATCTGGGTGATATTGGTTCTTTGCTGTTCGGAAAGACTGAGTTCGTTTCCAAAGCGCTGAATAAAATCATGCATCCTGGGGCCGCGGGGAGAAGAAGGATCGCGCCGGTTCTCGCTGGTGCGACGCGGCGATTCGCGTAAATCAGTCAGATACGTACCGGTCACAAGTCCGGCGATATAAATCACCAACGTGGCGACAATGATTTTCCATGAAGTCACCATGTTACCAAGTTTCTTCCAAAGCTTGCAGAGGTTGAGTCATGGTCAATTCCAATTCCATGGCAAGTGAGTCCTCTGTGGAACTCTCCGCAGAAGTCGATATGGTTGCCCAGGTGGTGATCAATAACATGACTGCCACGCAGGGGACGGCTGCTTTCCAGAGGCCCAATGCCCAGAGTGTGACGTTGTCCACCTGTTTCATCGGGCGCAAGTGCGCCATGATCCGCTTTTCGAAGGCATAGGGGACCTGCTCATCCTCCGGGAGCCGTTGGGCGGCCCGGATAAGTCGATCATACATGTCTCTTCGTTTTTTCATTTTCGTAGGGTGCTAATGGTTTCGGTTTCAGTAAAGTCGGTTCCGGTTCTACAGGTATTGTTCCTGATTCATCTTTTCCAGCAACTTGCGCATTTCCTTTCGAGCTCTGAAGGCTCTTACTTTTACCAAGGATAAGGACCAGCCGGTCAATTTTGCAATTTCTTTGACGGATCGGCCTTCGATGTCCAGCAGGGTAATGACCATGCGGGCTGCCGGACTCAGTTGTTCCATGAGATCATGGATGAGCTTGGTGACGGCTTCCTGCTTTTCCCGATCAGGATGTTCGTTCTCTCCAAATACATCCAACAAGTCAAATTCATCCTGTGTAACGTCCGAGAAGTTACTGATTTTATTCCGTTGGTGACTTCTCAGATAGTCGTAACAAGTTCGAACACTGATGGTCATGATCCAATGTTCAAAAGGCGCTTCCTGGCGATAGGTATTGAGCTTCTTATATGCCTTGATGAAGATTTCCTGGACGATGTCCTCCACTTCACTCTCACGACGGGCATACTTGCGGGCCGTAGCGAAGACGCGGGGTTGGTATTTGGTGATCAGTTTCTCAAATGCCGCCGCATCACCCGCCAGAACGTCCTGAATCACGTCCTGCTCCTCGGAACGATCCATGGGGGCATCCTGCTGAATCAATCCCATAAGGAATCCTCTCGATGTAAATATGTTCTCTGCAACCAACACACTGCGCCTTTATCAAAACTTTTCGTGTACAAATGGCAGTGGCGCTGTGACTCATTTGCGGCGCCTCTGTTTCCCCATTCCTTCAACCAGACGCCTGGTCCGGTCCAGTGGTTACACGAAGAGTCAAGAAACTTCACCGTCCTTCACCCAGGGTTTCGTAATAAGTGCGAACAAGATCGGAAAACTGCTGCGGCACGGGATCGCGATCGATGGGCACGACGGCTTCTTTGGACAATCTTTTCGCCAACTCGTTGTTGATGCGCTTTCGAATTTCGTAGAGTGGCTTTTCAATTTCCATCTGAATCAGGTCCCACTTGGGCTCTTTGCCTTCGTTACGAAGTTCGCGACGAACGGCTTGCGCACGATCCCGAACGGATGCGATTTCGTTTTGGAGTTCCGGAACATCCACCATCTCTTCCGCTTCTCGCAGTTGATCCGACCATTCTCGGAATCCATCGCCGGTCAGGGGAGCGCGTGCATCTGTTGAGCCATTTCCACTGCCGCTTCCTCCACCGTTACCGCCATCCTGGTTCAACCAGGATTGTGCCAGGGAGCTTTGTCCCTGACTGTTGCCTTCCCTTAAACCTTGCCGTTCAGGCGGTGTATCACCACCACCACCACCACCGCTGCCGCTTCCCTGGCCCTGGCCGCTTCCGGAGCCTTGCTCCTGACCAGCCTCATTCTGGGCAAGTTGTTCATTTTCATCGGGATTTTGGCCTTGTCCCTGTCCCGCACCCTGTCCCTGTCCTTCGCCTTGTCCTTGGCCTGGGGTTTGCGAGTCACCTGAGCCTTGTCCTTGTCCCGGTTGATTGCCTTGCCCTTGAGCGAGCGCAGTTGGATCCTGGTTTTCCTGGGGATCAGTAGATTGCCCCTGGCCTTCACCGGGCGCGGCTTCTGAACCCTGGCCTTCTCCCGGCTGCTGTCCTGGTGCCTGACCGCCGGTTGCTTGGGCAATTTCCTGATTCAATTCTTCGGAAAGTTCGTCGAGGAGATTGCGAGCGCGACGCAGCCCTTCAATACCATCTCCCAGAATGCTTTGCGCTGCACGATCGATGCGTTCTTCCAGGGATTCGATCTCCGGATGAATCCGCTGTTCCAGCTCCGCAGCCTTATCCATCATGTTCAGACGCGATAATTGACGTGTCGTCTCCAGCATTTCTTCCAATTGATCCTGATCCGTCATTCGGTAGGCTTCACTGAGCTGTTGGGAGAGCAGGGGTTCTGCGTCTTCGGATTCATCGCTTAAACGCCGAATCTCTTCCATGATCTGTGAGAGTTCTTCCTTCTGTTCCTCACTCATCACCATGGCTTCCTGTGCCTGGGAGGAGGATCCCAGTGTCTGGCGTTGGTTGGCGCCTTGTGCCTGGGAGAGTTGCTGTTGCAGTTCATCCTGACGTTCACTCATTTCCCGTGCCCGCTGGCGAAGATCCTGCATGGCGTCTGAAAACTGGCTCGAATTGCGTTGCCGGAAATCATCCCGCATTTCCTCCAAACCTTCCTGAGCACGAGAGCCGGCTGCAAGTGCGTCCGAAATTTCCTGTTCTTCGATGGATTCGGCGGCACGCTGGGCTTGTTCGCGGATTTGATCGAGTTGCTGCATGGATTCGGCGCTCTCCGGGGTTTGGTTTTCGGCGAGACGTTGATTCAATTCATCCATGTCTTCCAGCATCCTGCGCTGCTCATCTCTCAAGCGTTTGAGTTCACGTTCGATTTCCTCGCGTTCTTCCTCGGAATCGGCCTCGTTCAATGCTGTTTGCAGTTCCTGTAATCTCTCATTGAGATCTTCCTGCCTTCGGGCGAGTTCTTTCAATCGATTGAGGTTTTGGAGGGCTTCATTCTGCTGCTCATCCTGCATGCCCTGAGCCTGGCTCTGGGTTTCATAACGATCCTGTTCCTCAGTGAGTTCCAATTGATTCAATTGTTGCTGGGAACGTCCCCCGCCACCACCGCCGCCACCACCACCTTGAGTGACATTGGATTCATCGGGCTGTGCTTTGAGAATGAGTTGATAGGCTTTTTGTTCATGGACCAAGGCGGTTGTCAGGGCAGGGATGGATCGGTCATGCACGGCATCGTAAAGCGAGTCAGCAGCCGCTTCCATGGACTCAGTGGCTTGAGTGAGCAATTCGCTGCTCTTGGGATCGGTGATTTGTTCCATCAAGGTTTCCGCCTGGGTGATTGCTTCCTCCTGTGAAGTCAAGACGACCTCGAGGTCTTCATGTCCCTTTTCGGAAACCGCGCTTCCCGACTGCGTGCGCCTGACGTTCCACGTGGCACTGATGATTTCTTTCTGAAGTTCGGCCAGTTGCGTGGCTGGGTTGCCCTGTTGCTGTCCTTGCTGTTGTTGCTGCTGCTGTTGAGCGTTCGGTTGTCCCTGGCGGAATATTTCTTCAAAGGGACGTATTTCTCCGAAAAAGATGTCCGAATAGGCACGCCTGATATTTCCGTCAGGGCCGATATCTTCAGCCCACAGATAATAGGATATCAGATCGCCCGGCGCGAGGGACATGGTTTCAAGTGGCAACAGATGGGCCAGATTCACCTTCTTTTTGGCGGGCGCTTCCTCACCCAGTTGAAGGTCAACTTGTTCCTGCCCGCTGACTTGATAGCCGATACCATGCGCTTTCAATCCAAAATCATCCCAGGTTTCACCTTCCAACGAAACTTCTTCGAGTGCGGAAAAACGCTGGTCCCCTGAGGGAAATTTGAATTTCAGACTGGGAGGTTGGTTGGTCAATACCCGGACAACAATTTGTGGAGGCGTCTTGTTGTTTCTTCCATCGGCATCCTCAAGGTTCAACTCATATCGGGTGGAGTTGAGAAGAATGGATGAAAGTGTGTAAACGTTGGAGCGGGTGGTGTCCGCCGTCAGGCCGATCAGTTCGCCGTTGCGATCTTTCAACGTTGCGGAGGTGACGGGTTTGTTCAAATGGAATTCATAATCAAGTGTTGTTCCTTCCACAGCTGAAACGCGCAGGGTGTCTTTGATGGTTCGGTCTTCTTCGCCGGTGTAATCCGGGTAATCGAGATGTGCATCGGCTTGTTGCAATTTCGGGTGCTCGAATACCGAAAGTTTGTAGGTTTCGGATTCTTTGTCGTCAAACTCGACGTAATAAGCAGTATCCGCCTCAACCGAAAGCAGACTCGCGCCAAACAAGGGATCATCCATGCTTTTGTTCATGGACATTTTCTTTGTCTGACCGTTCGAAGGCATGATCACCAGGTTGACATGGGTGGGGACTTTATTTCCAAACCGGGCCGTGATGACCACGGCATCACCTTTTTCTATCGCATCATTTCCCGGTTCCACTTTTAGTTCCCCCTTGAAAACGACGGCTTCACCGTTTTGCGCTGTTCTGACGGGGGCTTGTTTTGTCATGAGAAAGGCAGCGAAACCCACCACCAACAAGCTGGCAAACCTCATGATGCCGGTCAGAAAAACTTGAATGTGGATAGGATGATCCCAAGGTTCCTTCAAATTATTCTCCAATGCCTCGCGGATCACCCGGGTCTGAAGAATGTGATAATCTCCGGACTTTGGATCCGGTTCCTGATCCAATGCCGTGATCAGGGCCGCTTGCAATTTAGGATGTTCCTGCTCAATTCTGCGAGCCACCGAGCGGATGGGTTCCTTATGGATGCGATGGCGTACCCACAGGGAAAGACTGCTGATGACAAAGATCCCCAAAAACAAGGGCAGTGCCAGATCATGTTGCCACCCGAAGGTGTATTTTCCCCATGCGTAGAGGAGTCCAACGATACCGAGCAAGGTCCAGAGGATTGTTAGCTTTTTCCTAAGCTGTTGTTGCCAATAGCCTTTAACTGCTGGTTCCAGTGCCGCATTGATGATGTCGTTTGGCATATGTTTGTCTGGTTGCAGGTCTGTGATGTTTCATTCATTCAGGCATTCATCCCACAAAATGATCGATCCATTGCGAAATGTTGACGGTCGCTGATGACTGAACAGAGCGCAGCAGCTTTCCTGAATAATGTCCATCCGGTTGATCCTCCTTATCTTTTACAACGAACTACGGAAAAAGCAAACGGTTAAAGAGCTGATCTTCATGGTTGCTTGGATGGGTGTTGTCCCGATTTCGGATATCCTTATCGGGATGGCTGCCATGCATCAGGGGGATTCCGCCGGAGCGATTTCAACGCGTGTTTTCAAGGCAGCAATCATGTTGTCGCTGAATCCTTCCTCGCCCTGCATGATTCGATCCATGACGCCTTTCAACAAATCACCGTAGGGAGGCAATGCCAATCGTGATGCAGCACGCCGGACCCGTTCCTGGTATCTGTTGTAGGCGAGTTCGGACATGTTTCGATAACCGAGAGCCTGATCTTCTTCTCCGATGGCCAGGTAGTAGAGAAATTGACGGATCAATCCGTTGATGATGATGCGTGCCTCGTTCATGTTTGCCTTGGCAAGGTTGGCCTCAAAGCGGGTGAGGGCGAATTCTTCCAGACTCACTCCCTGAGGGACCGATTTTGGAAACAGGGTCTTTAATTCGTTGAACCATTCCGCGGATTCCTGAAGCCGATAGTGAAGGTAACAGTAATAGGTGGCATTCTGGAGGAATTCGGTGTGGGCTCGATCGATGGTGCTGTAGTAGTTGGGATCTTCTTCCTGCTGACGCATTTTTTTGAACATCGCATGCGTGTAGGGTGCGAGGTCCAGGTTGGGGGCATATTCAAGCGTCTGGTCGGCTTCGTTTTCAATCAGACGTCCGCGTTCGAAGGCCAGGTTCATGGATTGCCAGATGATCCGGCGAAGAAAATTCAAACGGCCTTCGGTGGCGTTTTCCAAGCCGACCCAGGCCCAATAGATGGCGTGGGTCTCGGGAAGGCGCCAGTCGAATGCCGCGATGTTTTCCTGAATCACGTTCATCCGTTTGACTTCCAATCCGAATTGCTCCAGCAACGCTTCCCGTTTGGCGATGACATCAGGGTCGGTTGAGACCTCAATGGATGGGAGATCCGGATGGTTCCCGAGGATCTTGCGCATTTCTCCGGCCCAGCGCGCTTTGTAATAGAGATGTTGATCATCCAGATTGCCGCCGATTTTATCCTGAAAGATCCAGGCCAGCTCACGGTAAATTTCAGAAGATTCCGGGTTGATAGGAATCGCTTCGTCCCGAAGCAACTGAATGCCGCTTTCAATCCACCGCCAGCGTTCTTCGGGTTCTTCGAATTGTTTGGAGATGTTGTAAACCATGTTCCAGGATTGAAACGTCCACACGGAAGAGAAGGTGGGCTGCAGTTTGGTGATCCAGTCCGCCAGTGACAGGGTCTCGAAAAAACGGCCTTCGTCCTGAAGGCGGGTTGTGCGCGCCCAGAGCGCGTTGGCGATCAGGCCACGGAATCCACCCAGGGCAACACTGGAAAAAGCGAGCATCGGAGGTGCGTTTTCCAAAGGCGCCATGCGTGTCAGTCCCAGGTCGGAACGACTGCGGTTCATCTTGCCTTGGACCCACCCATTGGAGATGAGCGCGGCCAGCATGATGATCACAAGAAGGACGCGGGACATGATTTTTTCCTTCGAAATGCCGAATTTCATTTATCCAACTCCTTTCGATGAAAAATATAGACTCCCCATCCTCCCAAACCGCCACACAATACGCCCCAGACCAATCCCAGATGCACCAGCCAGGTTCCGGTTGGGATGCTGCGGCCAGTGACCAATCGCTCGATGGCGGCGATGGATTTCAAGGTTTCGGTGAAGTGATATAATCCCGTAAAGATCGGGACCATTACCCAATCCAGTATATTTCCTGAGGCAGGTCCATCATGCTCATGCACCGCCGAGAGGGTTCCTTCGGTTGCAATGGTTTTAAACAACTGATCGGAGCTGGTAATAAGAATCAGGGTTAAAATCATCATGGTTGAGACGGGCAGGGAAGCAAAGGTGGACGCCCAGAGTCCAAGGGCAGAAAGCAAGGCCAGGCGTGAAAGAATCACCACCAGGCTTTTAGCATAGTTCAACAGAAAGCCGCCGTCTGAATAGAGCACTTCCAAACCATCTTCCACACGAAATACCAAACTGCTTTCAGTGTAGTTTTGACATTCCACATGCAGGGTGCCATCTGCATTGATCAGGCTGGCCGGCACGGACCATTCATGCGTCATCATGGGACTGAGGTTCATTTGTTTTTCCCAGCGTGTCGGGGAATCCGGATTTCCGACCACCCACACGGTGGGATGTTCATCGGTGTTTTCAAACCACGAAGCGTAGAATTTGACACGCAGTTGAATCTGATCCTGAGGGCCTCGTCCTGCACCGGATCCCAGATTCAGGTTCCAGACACGCCGATGACGGGGTTTGACCAGTTGATTCATCCATTTTACTTCTTCACGCAACTTCTCCCTGACATATCCCGGATCCATGGCTGCCACGTCCGCACTTTGTGAACGCTTGGCATAGAGCTGTTCTATTTCGGCTTCCTCATCCGGTGGGGCTTCTTTCACGACCCTGCGTGATGTCAGGATGGAGGCATGGAGCCGATCTTGTTCTTCAGCGGACAAACCACGGGCGTGCAGCATCAAAACGCCGTAAACACAGGCACCGGAAGCCACCAGTAAAACGGTGTTCAAGGCCAGGATACCCAGCCATTTCCCTAACCAAATTTCCCAGCGAGCGATGGGTTTGCTTGCCAGCAGAACAATGTGATGACGGATGAAATCCTGATTCAGGATACCACAGGATAGCCAAACCGTGGAAACACCTAGAATAATGGAAACAGCCATCAGTGAATAGGTCAACTGGACCTGCGCAAACATTTCAGCCGTGCCATTGTGCGTGATCATGTAAGGAATGCAGAACACGGAAACACCGAGCATCACAATGAGCCAGGGGATCATCTTGAAACGAAAGGCGGCCTTGATGGTATGACGAGCCACCGCCATCAAACGTTGGCGAGCCAGGGAAAAAGCAGATGGTTCCAGTCCTTTCATGAGTCGCTCAGCTCAGCTCCCTTTCATCAAACAGCCAAACAGCCAAACCGAGGCTCATGACCAGGGAGCCTATGACATAATACATGCTCTGGAGCAGATAAGACCAGGGGATGGATTTTCCTTCGGCCAGGGCGTCCGCCATCCAGAAAAGCTGCCAGTTGGGGATCAGTGCATAGAGAGCCTTGGCCCATAAAACGCCGTCTTCCGCGCGTTGCCCGAAGAAATGATCGGAAACAAGGCCTGTCAAAAAGATCCCCATGCAGATGACAAGCGTCGGGATCAGAGCCATGCGTGTGCTGCAGGTGATGGCGATGCCGGCCAGAGCCCAGAGAGCCATCAGAAGCAGTCCGACCGCCTTGATCATGCGCCAGTCGATTTGTTCTCCAAACTGGTTTTGAAACTGCCAGTTTTTGTCCACATAATTCACAATGACAAACGCCACCGTCGTGCACACCACGGCAGCCAGGACTGTGGGCCCCACGAAGGGCCGCATCATGAAGAAATTAATCCCCGCTCCGATGAGTCCCGCCAGCAGTAATGCCCCGCCGAAAATGAAAATGGCCGGGTAATCAGGGGAGCCATACACGTCAAAAGCCATGCGACTGGCAAGCAGCGCGGCAAGGCATCCCGTATAGCACTGGAGCATCAGGGCTCCGGCAAGTCCGGTGAATTTGGCCAGGACAAATTGAACCCGTCCCACCGGTTTGGACAAGACGGCCAGTGCGGTGCCGGTTTCCACCTCTTCCCCAACGGACAGGGAAGCACCGAGCACAGCCACAAAGAGGCCGATTAAAAACAGGGAAGCCAGCACGCCGCTTTTCACCATGGAAGCATCTTCCCCGGTGCCGACATAATACAGGCTCGCCAGAAAAAGCATGAACGCACCGGAGCCGACCATCAGCACCAGATAAATGGGCTGACGAATCAATTCCATGAATGCATTCATGGCGATGGTATTAAAAACTCTCATAACGTTGCCGACTTTTCGCCGGCTTGATTGACCGATCCACTGAAATTGGGAGTAAGGGAAGGGGATTTTAATCCGGTAAAGGTTTACCTTTTGTTTCAGGCGCCAGCCAGATGACGATCATCCCCACCAGATAAATGAGTGTGATGACGCTGCCCATGCGGGCATAATCCCCGTCAAATGCGGCGACCAACTGGCCTCCGGCAATGGCTCCCATGGCCGCAAATATACGGCCCGAATTGTAACCCACCCCTTGTCCCGTCGCCCGGGATCGGGTGGGAAATAATTCAGGTAAATACAAAGGAAACCAACCATAAAATGCAGCCGTGGTCATCCCGGCCAAAAAAACCAGGAATTGGAAGGTCGTTCCGTAGACGATACCACTCCTGAAAAGGACCCCACACACCACCAAGGAAGAAAGGCACAAGGTGAAAAAAGCAGGTCGTCGACCAAAACGTCCCCCAATGAGTGGACCGGAAAGACAGCCAATGATGGCACCCATGGCGCTCAGCATTGCGACATCCGCCTTAGCGGTCGGCATCGATTCTCCAACCAATTGATCGACCCAAACCGGAATCCACTGCACCGACCCCCAGGTCCCGATCAGGGCCACGGAAGAAAAACAGATGGCCAGCAAGGTATGCTTGATGAGATGTGAGGAGAAAACTTCTTTGAGTGGATGGTGGTTTTTCTCCTTGGAAACCGAAGCTTTCCAACGTTCGGATTCGGGAACAAAAAGCCGGATAATAAAGACCAGAATGGCCGGCAGCACTCCGACCAGCCACATCCAACGCCAGGAATCAACTGTCACTTCCTTGGCTTTCCCAACGGCACCCACCAGTAGAAAACCAAAGTTGGCGGCAGCACCTATGATACCGGCCATCAAAGGTCGAAGGCGTTCGGGCCAGCATTCCATCACCAAAGCCACCCCCAAAGACCATTCACCTCCCATTCCCAGGGAGGCTAAAAACCTGAACACTGCCAGGTGCCAGGGTTCCTGCGCAAAAAATCCCAAGCCGGTGAAAACCGAATAGGTCAAAATACTGAAGGACATCGCCTTTACACGTCCAATCCGATCCCCCAGCCAACCAAATACGAATCCTCCCGCTGCGGCTCCCAGAAGAAAAACTGCCGTGATCCATCCCATCCATTGACCGACGAATTGATCCACTCCCTCTGTGGTCCCATACATATCCGTCAAGGCCGGGCGTGCCACGATGGGGAAGAGCCCCATTTCAAACCCATCGAACATCCACCCCAGAAAGGCGGCTAATAAAACGACGAAATGGGATTTACCAACTTTTCCGGTCGTTGTTGATTTGTTGGACATATCTTTGCTTTGCTTCAGTTAGGCTGAAAAGGGGGAGCTTCTGTTTTAGCTGTTATTTGCCTTCCAAAAGATTTCGTCCCAGAACCAGATTTTCCATTTTTCGATCCGCGACCGATCTCGGCAGCATCCAGAAACCGCAGTCCGGGTGGATCCATTTGACCCGATCCGTGCCGAGCACTTTTGCGGCTGCTTCCACGCGTTTTGCGATGAGGTCCGGGGTTTCCACCACGTTGTCCTTGATATCCACGACCCCGATGCCCAGCGCGATTTCAGGTTTCAGTTCCTTGAATGCCTCAAGTTCATCGTAACCGCGTCGCGCAAATTCAAGCACCAGGTGGTCCACATTGAGTTGATTGAAAAACTCAATCAGGCTCTTCCAGAATCCTTTCTGGATGGATTGCCCGCCATAGTTACCAAAGCAAAGATGCAGCGCTTTTTCACCTTGAATGGCGTTCAATACCAAATTGACAGGTTCGTGAGCCCATTTGGCGTCCTCAGGGTGACCGGGCAAATTGGCTTCATCCACCTGGATCATCGGGGCATCGATGGCTGCGACTTGATTGGCCAGTACCCGTGCAATGGCGTTGCTTAAAGTCTGCAGATCCCCGTAATGTCGGTCGATCAAGGTCTTCGCCAACATGTAAGGTGACGTCAGCGTAAACATGGTGGGGTGTGTGGTGAGGCTTTTGATGGATTGCCATGCTTCCGGTAAATTCAAACTGCCTTCATGGATGGAACCGGTTACAACCCCGGGGGGGCGTGTCCGAAACTGCATGCCCTGCGTTGTTTGATACTGTAGCCATTCTTCCCGGCTGATGTGAGCATGGATTCCCCCGAGTGGACGAATGAAATATTCGATCATTCCGTTTGTTTCAGGATGATTCACTTCAAAGCGCGAAAGTTCCCCGTCGGAAATAATGTCCACACCCGCCAACTCCTGAACCTTCAGAACGGTTAACATGGCATCCCGAAGATTGGGAGAGGTCGGATACGCCTGCAGCCAGGTCGGGACAGGATAACTCCCCACAACTTGTGTTTTGATCTGGTAATCACTCATGACTCATTAGATGAGGGGTATCCTGCGCCGACTCGATTCAAAATCCAAGTTTGTTTATGATAGGAGTTGACAAAAAGAACTTTTATATCATTATATCCTGATCCGTTGATGCAACGGTCTCATAAAGAGTGGTTGAGGGAACTGGCCCAAGGACACCACGGCAACCGATTGGCAGTTTTCATGCTCCAATGACCAGGTGCCAAATCCAGCTTGAACCGAAGTCGGTTCGGGAAAGATGAGATGAATCGTGTTCTCCCTGGGCTCCTGGTATCCAGGGAACCTTCAAGACGACACACTTCTTCTTCTCCTTTCCGGCTTCCCTGAACAAATTTAAGTTTATTCGTTATGACAACAGAAAACGGCTACATGAAGGCGCTCAAATGTCGCGAGTGCGGAAGGGAGTATCCACTGACGGCAAGTCACGTATGTGAATATGATTTTGGACCTCTTGAGGTTGCTTATGATTATGACCTGATCAAGAAGTCATTTAATCGCAAGCTCATTGAGTCCCGTCCGCAAAGCATGTGGCGTTATCGTGAATTGTTGCCGGTTGCCAAGGAGCCCACCGTCGGGCTTCAGGTGGGCCATACACCTCTTGTAAAAGCGGATCGCCTGGCAAAACGCCTGGGTATCCGCGAATTATGGATTAAAAACGATACCGTCAACTACCCGACCCTTTCCTTCAAAGATCGCGTGGTCAGTGTTGCCTTGAGCCGTTCCAAGGAACTCGGTTACGACACTGTGGCCTGTGCTTCCACCGGGAACCTCGCGAATTCGGTTGCGGCCAACGCTGCGTCTGCAGGGTTGCGCGCTTTCGTCTTTATTCCAGCTGATCTGGAGCAGGGGAAGATTGTTAATTCTCTGGTATACGGACCGGAAGTCATCGGGATCAAAGGTCATTACGATGAAGTGAACCGGCTCTGTGCCGAAATTGCCGGTAAATATGGTTGGGCCTTCGTCAATGTAAACATGCGTCCATACTACGCCGAAGGCTCCAAGAGTATGGGCTTTGAAATTGCCGAACAAATGGGATGGGAGTTGCCGCAGCACACGGTCGTTCCCATGGCATCGGGTTCATTGCTCACCAAGATTCACAAGAGTTATCAGGAATTCACCAAGTTGGGCATTGTGGATGACTCGGATTACAAAATCCATGGGGCACAGGCGAGTGGATGTTCACCCATCACCGTTGCCCACAAGGCTGGACTCGACTTTTTCAAGCCGGTGAAGCCCGACACCATCGCAAAATCACTGGCCATAGGCACGCCTGCCGACGGATTTTATGCACTGAAAGTCATGAAAGAAACAAAAGGGCACGGGGATGACGTGACTGATGAAGAGATCCGCGAAGGCATTCGTCTGCTCGCAGAATACGAAGGTATCTTCGCTGAAACAGCTGGCGGGGTGACGGTGGGTGTGGCCAAAAAACTCATTGCCAATGGACGGATTCCCAAAGATGATTCGGCTGTCCTGTGTATCACCGGAAACGGCCTGAAGACACTGGATGCCGTGGCGGGACATGTTGGCAGTACCAAGGAGATCCGCCCGAGCTTGAGAGAATTTGAAGCCCTGTTGAGCGCCGAAGAAAAGGCGACGGCATAGATTTAACAACAGTAATAAAAACACATTATGGCAATCAAAGTAAGAATCCCAACTCCTTTGCGCAAGTTGACCAACAATGAGGAATTGGTGGAAGTGGACGCCTCCAGCGTTGGTGAGGCGATCAATGAACTTCAGTCCCGATACCCCGGCATCCAGGAGCGTCTGGTCGATGAATCCGGAGAGATCCGCCGGTTCGTCAACGTGTATGTGAATGAAGAAGACATCCGTTTCCTTCAAAACAAAGAGACGGCACTGAAGGACAATGATGAAATCAGCATCATCCCAGCCATTGCCGGAGGGTAGAACTCAGTTTAAAGCTTAAATTCATATGCCCACTGCAAAAAAAGCGAAAAAAGCTGCTTCAGCGAAAAAGGTAAGCAAGCCTCGCAAAAAGGCATCCAAAAAAGGTGGCACATCATCCAAAGCGGGAGCGAAGCAGCAGACCCGGTTATGGTTGATGTACCCGCCAAAACTGATCACGCGTCCCATTATCCATGAACTCGGGGCAAAGTATAAAGTGATCCCCAATGTAAGGCAGGCAAGCGTTACGGAAGAGATTGGTATTGTGTGCCTTGAATTGGCTGGAGAACGGCAGCAAATCAAGTCCGCCATCAAGTGGATGGAACGCTTGGGGATCAGCGTAGAGCCGGTGGAAATCAACGTTATAGAGAGCTGAAACGGTTAAAACTTAGCTCAAAAAAACTCTAATTTCCCATCTTGACCACGCAACTTCTTGGCTGTAATGTAAATCCGTAGTTTTTAACTACAGACAACAAAACCAAGCAACCAAGAAGAAACATATGACAAAACGTGACCTAGTTGTCCGGATTAGCAATGAAACCGGGCTTATCCAACAGGACGTTCTGGCCGTTGTGCAGCGCACATTGGATTACATATCCGAAGCCGTTGCCAGAGGCGAAACAGTGGAACTGCGTAACTTCGGCGTATTCGAAGTCAAGGTGCGCAAAGCACGCGTGGGACGTAACCCCAACAAGCCCGAGAAAGACGTTCGGATTCCTCCGCGCGCCGTTGTGAAATTCAAACCGGGCAAAGAAATGAAGGAAGCTGTCATCAAGCTGACTCCAGGAGACTAAGAACTCCCGTCAACCGGTCGGCAGATCAGTTGACACATAAAGTCGTAAAAATTCATCTTCCGCTTGCTTGCCGAAGCCGATAAAAAGGTTGGGCATCGCAAGCGGAAATTTTTTTGCAAATGAAACAAATGGACCGATTACCCGGATTCCGGGATTTTTTCCCCGACCCCGTTCCTCATCCCGACCTGGGAAGAATGGAAGAACGCAGTCATATCTTCAACACCTGGCGTCAGGTGACGCGTCGATACGGGTTCAAGGAATACGATGGGCCACCTTTGGAAACATTGGATCTCTACAAAGCCAAAAGTGGTGACGAGATTGTCCACCAGCTATACCATTTTACAGACAAGGGAAAGCGTGATGTCGCGATGCGGCCGGAGATGACGCCGACACTTGCCCGGATGATCGCCGCCCACCAGCGCGGCTATAAAAAACCCATGAAATGGTTCTCGATCCCGCAGTTGTTTCGGTATGAAAGACAACAAAAAGGTCGCTTGCGTGAACATTTTCAGTTGAATGCGGATATCATCGGAGAATCCGATCCTTCCGCCGATGCCGAACTCATTGCCCTGCTGATTGATGTCCTGCGTGCCCTTGGTATGACCCATGAGGATTTTGTGATTCGACTCAGCAGCCGTGACGCCTGGCAGGCTTTTTTCCAGGAACGCTGCCAGGATGAATCCAAAGCTTACGAGTTTTATCAGGCCGTGGACAAACTGGAACGCGAAACACCTGAGGCAAGTACCGAAAAGCTCGCCAAAATCGGTATTTCCTATCAGGAAGTCATGGAATTTATCCAGGCAGCCGAGCCCACTGAAGACCTGCAGCGTATTCTGGATCAAATGAAAGCCCGAGGGCTGGAGGAATACATCAAAATTGACTACGGAGTGATTCGCGGGCTGGCGTATTACACGGGAGTGGTTTTTGAGGCTTTTGACCGTAAAGGGGAGTTTCGGGCAATAGCTGGAGGTGGCCGGTACGACCACTTGGTGAAGCTGATTTCGGGGGGGAAGGTGGACCTTCCTTCACTGGGATTTGGTATGGGAGATGTGGTCTTGGCGGATATGCTTCGCGATAAAGGATTGTTTCCCAAAGCCGCCGCTGCGGTCGATGTCTACTTTCAAATCAGTGATGAAAACCTGCGGAAGGAATCCATCACCCTTGTGCAAAGATTAAGGGACCAGGGTGTTGCGGTCGAATGGCCACTTGTCCAGACCGGTGGTAAAAAGCAATTCAAAGCAGCACTTGAACTGGGTGCGGGCTATACCGCGAATTTGATGGAAGACGGAAAAGTCGAGCTTAAGAATCTGAATACCAGAGAAACCGAAGAGCTTTCCCCGGAGGCCTTGATGGCCCGTTTTGAAGCCTGAAAATGGCCCTTTTCCTCCCATGCCATGGTGCGAATAACCTGTGAATAGATTTTTGGATAACTATCTCTTGACGGTGCGGTATCAGTGATTAATCTCCCAGGAATCCTGAACATGTAATGTTACATGATCGCAACACTTCGGTGATGCGAGAGGGTGTGATTTGCGCGATTTCAGGACAGAGTTGTGAATTAAAATTTAAATTTCAGGAGATCATTATATGGCGAGCGGACGAGTAAAGTGGTTTGATAACAAAAAGGGATTTGGATTCATTGTGCAGGATGAGTCAGGGGAAGACGTATTCGTGCATCACACCGCAATCAGCGGAGATGGATTCAAGACGCTGAACGAAGGTGAAGTAGTCAACTTCGAACTCATACAGGGAGACAAAGGTCTCAAAGCTCAAAACGTCCAGCGCGGACTCATGATGTAAGCTCCTTCCTGGAGCCTCATATGATGTTGTTGCATTGAGGACTTTAGGAAACCCATCTAATCAAGGAACCGGACAGGACTTACGCTCTCCTGTCCGGTCTCTTTACGTACACGTTCCCTTTTGCTCTCATAAATGTGAGTATTGTGCATTCTATTCAGAATTACTCAAACCCGAGCAGATCAATCGATATGTGGATGCACTCTGTGCGGAACTTCGCCTGATCAAAGGCAACTTGCAGCCACATACCATATTCTTCGGCGGGGGCACTCCTTCCATCCTTTCGGTTTCACAGTGGGAGCAGATTTGTTCCACCATTCGTTCTTTTGGGTGGCAGGAGATCAAGGAATGGACAGTTGAATGCAATCCGGCAACCGTTTCGCTGGAAAAGGCCCGATTGCTTAGAGATGCAGGAGTGAACCGGATATCCATGGGTGTTCAGTCCCTGGACGAGGACCTGCTGGGCAGGCTGGGACGCATTCATTCAAGAGAACAAGTCTTTCGGTCCTATGACATATTACGTCAGGCGGGATTTGAGAACATTAATCTGGATCTGATGTTTGCCATTCCGACTCAAACCATCGAAACATGGCAAGCCACTTTGGGTGAAATCTTCTCCATGCAATCGGATCACGTGTCCTGCTACGAAGTCATTTACGAAGAAGATACTGCCTTGTTCCACCAGCTTCAGGCCGGTGAATTTGACGTGGATGAATCACTGGCTGATGACATGTATCAGCTTTTGGTCAAACGAGCGCGGGAAGCCGGTTTTACGCAATACGAAATCGCCAACTTTGCAAGGAAGCATTCCGATGACCATTCGTTTGCACATCCCAGGAAAGCCGCGCTTCACAATATCAACTATTGGGAAGGTGGAGATTTCTTCGGGGCGGGTCCTGCTGCGACGGAGTTGATAGGAAATGTTAGGAGGAAGCATTGGTCAAATAACCAGATTTATTGCGATCAGGTTGAAAAGGGGCATCGGGGACTCGAGAGCGAGGAGCGAATGTGCGAAGAAACTCAATGGGGTGAAGCCGCGGCTTTTGCATTGAGGATGAATGCGGGCATTGTTTTTTCGAGATTTCAGGATCAGTTTGGAGTGAATCCCTTGGATAAATGGAAAACGGAAATGGAAAACCTTCAGAAGCGAGGGTGGGGGATCGTGAGCGAACATGCCTTTCGGCTGACCGAGCAAGGGCTTAGGTTTGCTGACAGTGCCGGTTCGGAATTTGTTTACCTGGGCGACTGATGCTGGCATGACACTTGTTAGACACTGGTATCATTTTACATTTTATGGCCTCTATATGAGACAATGAGTCCTCTATCTCTTTAGCGTGTGACTCACATGTGCCATTTTGGCTCTACTGATCGTGAAGCTTAGGGCGATCAAGTGGCAATCATGACAAAAATGTAACTTGATATTAAAACCTGAATTTGTGAGAGAATCAGTAACCATTCTCATTTGAAGAAAAAGGCATGATTAAAGTTAATAATCTTGTAAAGACCTTTGGTCCAAAAGTCGCGGTGAATCGCATATCGTTCGAAGTCGAGCGAGGTGAGGTGCTCGGATTTCTGGGGCCCAACGGTGCCGGTAAATCGACTACCATGCGCATGATCACCGGTTTTATCCCCCTTACAGAAGGTAGCATTACCGTCGGGGGACACAGCATCGTCGAAAATCCGATTCCCGCAAAACGATTGATTGGGTACTTGCCGGAAAATGCTCCGGCTTATCCGGACATGACCGTGCGTGGCTTCCTCAGTTTCGCCGCGGAAATACGTGGCCTGAGGGGAGCGGAAAAAAACAAGGCCATCGACCGTGTGGTTGAGCTTTGCTTCCTCGAATCGGTTGTGCACCAAAGCGTGGATACCTTATCAAAGGGGTATCGTCACCGCACCTGTTTTGCTCAGTCCATCATCCATGATCCGGACATTCTGATTCTGGACGAACCGACGGACGGATTGGACCCCAATCAGAAACACGAAGTGCGCGGTATCATCAAGCGGATGGGTGAGAAGAAAGCGATTATTTTTTCCACACACATTCTCGAGGAAGTCGAGGCCGTTTGTTCACGCGCCATCATCATTGACCGCGGTAAAATTGTCGCCAATGGCACCCCGGCAGAACTCAAAGGCAGATCAAAGGCAGCCGGCACGGTGAGATTGAAACTCGGTGGATTGTCCGGCTCTGTTGCCAGAGAAAAGCTCACCCAGCTTTCTGCGGTTGATAAAGTCACTTTATTGAATGACGACGCGACCGCCTCCACACTGGATGTCTATACAAAATCACCAAACGGTTCGCTCAATGCTCAAATTGCGGATCTGGCCCATCAGGAACAATGGCGGATCATCGAACTATACACACAGGAAGGGAAACTGGATGAAGTGTTCCGCAACATTACTTTGCCGGACACCAAGATTAAGGAAGGGAGTGCAGCATGAACAACACTTGGGCAAACATACAAACAGTCTGTAAACGTGAGTTGACCGGATACTTTGCATCTCCGGTGGCCTACGTTTTCATCGTTATTTTTCTGGTGCTGATTGGATTTTTCACATTCAGCGCCCAACTCGGACAATTCTTCGAACGACAGGAAGCCTCCTTGTCAGCGTTCTTTACCTGGCACCCGTGGATCTACCTGTTTCTGGTTCCGGCAGTCGGCATGCGCCTCTGGTCGGAAGAGCGACGCCAGGGCACCTTGGAACTGCTGTTCACCATGCCGGTGACCCCATGGCAGACCATTCTTGGAAAATTCCTGGCTTCCTGGGCGTTTTTGATCCTGGCCCTGGTCCTGACCTTCCCGATTATTTTCACGGTCAGTTATCTCGGTTCACCCGATATTGGGCCCATCATTTGCGGTTATGTCGGCAGCACCTTCCTTGCAGGAGGTTATCTGGCCGTCAGCAGCATGACCTCAGCCATCACCCGCAATCAGGTCATCAGCTTCATCCTGTCGGTGGTTATCTGTCTGTTTTTGATTCTTGCCGGTTATCCGCCCGTCACGGACATGCTGATCCAGTGGGCTCCATCCTGGCTGGTGGACACCATTTCCGCTTTCAGTGTCATGACTCACTTTTTCAGCTTTCAACGAGGCGTGCTCGATTCGAGGGACGTGATCTTCTTCTTGTCCCTGATCGGTTTCTGCCTTTTTACAACCAGTGTTATTTTGCGCAGCTTGCGCACCAATTAATGGAAAGGAACCATCGATTATGAACAAAAAACAAACCGATCTCTTCCTTTACTCTACCGTCGGCATCATCGTTATGCTGGTGATGGTGGTATTGATCAATATCATTGCCGGGCATGTCAAAACACGCCTGGATCTCACCGCGGAAAGACTCTACACCCTGTCGGAAGGCACCAAGCAAATCCTCGGCGAGCTGGATACGGATGTTGAAATCAACTTCTACGCCACCCGGGATGACAAACTGATGCCGGTACAATTCAAGAATTACATCAGCCACATCGAGGATTTGCTGGACGAGTATTCTCAGTATTCGAACGGCCATCTCAAGATCTCCAAATTCAATCCCGAACCGGATTCGGATGCGGCAGACCGAGCAGCCATGGATGGTGTCACCGGGCAGATGATCAGCCTGGGCGAATCCATCTACCTGGGTCTCGCCATCAAGATGCTTGATAAGAACGTGTCGATTCCATTCCTCGATCCCAGCAGGGAAAAACTTCTCGAATACGACCTGACCCGTGCGATCACTCAAGTCACAACCGATGAAAAACCGGTTCTTGGTGTCATGAGTGCCTTGCCCGTGTTTGGAGCTGCGCCAAATCCAATGATGATGCAAATGGGGCAAATGCAACAGCAACCCCCCTGGTTCCTCATCAGCCAGCTTCAACAGGATTTCGAAGTGCGAGAGTTGGAGCTGACTACCGATACGATCGATTCGGATCTTGATTTGCTCATTGTGATACACCCGAAGGATATCACAGATGCCACCCAATATGCCATCGATCAATATCTGATGGGCGGCGGCAAAGTGATTGCTTTCCTGGATCCGCTGGCCATCGTGGACCAGACACCGAGCCCGAACGGCAACAACATGCTTGGGCCGCCTCCGTCTTCTTCGAATATGGAAGCCTTGCTCTCGGCATGGGGTTATACCTTTGATACCGGCAAGATTGCAGCCGACCGGCAGTTTGCCCGCGAGGTGTCCTTCCAGCGGGGTGCCCCACCGCAAATGCAACCGGGTATCTTGTTCTTGGATCCCAACGGCATCAACACGGACGACGTGGTGACCAGTCAGATCGATCAGTTGCTCATTCCTTTTCCAGGCGCTCTCTCCGGAACGCCGGCGGAAGGCTTGGAGCAAACAGTGCTGCTGCATACCTCTGAAGAGTCTCAAATGGTCGATGCCTTCATGGCTCGTCTGTCCGGTGAACAGATTCTCAAAGAGTTCAAAGCAGAAGGCAAAGAAATGCCACTCGCCATCCGTTTGACCGGTAAATTCAAGACAGCTTACCCCGGTGGCAAGCCGGGCGCAGACGCCACTGCAGAAGATGACCTGGATAAGGAAGACGATCCTGATGCGGCCGAGGCGGAACAACTCAAGGAGTCTGCTGAAGGCGCCACCGTGGTGTTGTTTACGGACGCTGATTTCATCTATGACAACTTTGGTGTGAGCGTTCAAAACTTCCTGGGATCGCGCATGGCACAGTTGCTCAACGGCAACTTTCCGCTGGCGCAGGGAGCGGTGGAGCATATGGCTGGAGACGCCCGCCTGATATCCGTGCGCGGCCGGGCCACCATGAACCGTCCCTTCACCCGTATCCGTGACATGGAAATTGAGGCGGCCAAAGCCTATCAGGCACGCATCAGTGACCTGGAAGATCGAAAGCGTGAAGCGGAACAGAAAATCAACGATCTCCAACGCAGTCGCCAGGATGGTCAGGCACAAAGTCAGCGCTTTGTGTTGACCCCGGAACAACAGACGGAGCTGGAGAAACTACGCGAAACCAACAAGCAGGTGACGAAGGATCTCAAGGAGATGCGACGAAACCTGCGCAAGGACATTGATTCGCTCCAAACCCGCTTGAAATGGATCAATATCGCCGGCATGCCGTTCCTGGTGACCGTCGGAGGTATCTTTATCGCACTTATTAAACGCAAACGAACCGCAGCACGATGAATTCAAAACAACTCAAATTACTCATCATTATTTTTGTTTGTATCGGGGCGATCGGAGCACTGCTGGTCGTCCAGAACAATAAATCCTGGGATCAGGGCGAACAATCCATCGGGGGCAAGGTCATGCCCGAATTCCCGATGAATGACGTCGTCAAAGTATCCGTGGAAAACAAAGACGGAACCGTCACGCTTACGAAGGTGGAAGACACCTGGCGCGTGGCTGATCGTGGCAACTACGCCGCTGATTTCCCGAAAATCAGGGAGTTGCTGTTGTCGGTTGCCGACGTAAAAGTTCTCCGTCCCATGCAGGTTGGAGAAAGCCAACTTGGACGGCTGGAGTTACTCACGCCGGATAAGGGCGACAAGTCGGGCACCCTGCTTTCCTTTTTTGGTGAAGGCGACAAAGCTCTGGGCACCTTGCTGCTGGGTAAACAATCCATGAGGAAATCCGAATCCTCCAGTTTTGGTGGTGGCGATTTTCCTGATGGCCGTTACCTCATGGCTGATGGCGATGCTTCACGGATCGCTCAGGTATCCGAGACCTTCGCCAGTGTCGAAGTCGAACCCAAAAACTGGTTGGACAAGACCTTCTTCAAAGTGGAGAAACTCAAGTCGGCACAAGTGGAACATGCGGATCCTCTGAACAACTGGAGTGTCAGTCGTGAAACTGAAACCGGTGACATGGTGCTGGCTGGTTTGGGGGAAGAGGAAGAGTTGGATTCCAGCAGAAGCTACAGCTTGAAGAACATCCTCTCTTCACCCAGCTTCAACGATGTGGCATCGCCGGATGTGACCGATGAGGATCTCGGCTTCGATGCCCCGATCAAGGCGTCTTTGGAGACGTTCGATGGATTCAAGTATGACATCCAGGTAGGCAAGGCCAATGGAGAGGATGAATATCCCGTCCGCATCCAGGTGAGTGCCGACATCCCAACGGAACGTACTCCGGGAGAAGACGAGAAGGAAGAAGACAAGGCCAACCTGGACAAGGAATTCGCCGACAAAGTCAAAACCCAGCAAGAAAAACTGACCAATGAACAAAAGTTTCAAGGCCATACTTTCTGGGTTTCCAAATGGACGGTGGATACCCTGTTGAAACCCCGCTCGGATTACATCAAGCAGGAAGAGGAAGAAACCGCCGCCGGAGCAGGGGACGCTGCAGCTCCTGTCTTGCCTGGGGCCGGTTTGGATGCCTTGACGAATCCGCTGAATCTGGGACCACAATAGTCCATGTTCACTCATTGACTTTTTGTTAAACCATCTTTAAATTTCCATCTTGATCAAGCCCCGAAGCATGTTCGGGGCTTTTTATTGTTAATCGAGGCCAAATAATTATGCCAAATACCGTATTAGTGGGTGCCCAATGGGGTGATGAAGGAAAGGGCAAGATCATTGATGTTCTGACCGATGAGGCGGACATCGTCGTACGTATGCAGGGCGGCAACAACGCCGGTCATACTGTGATTGTCGGCAAAAATAAGTATGTGCTGCACCTCATCCCCTCGGGCATTCTCCGTGCCCGGAAAAAATGTGTGATCGGCAACGGCGTCGTGCTCGATCCCGTTCATTTGGTGAGTGAAATCGACGGACTCCTCAAGCTGAAGATCAAGGTCAAAGGTCGACTGTTCATCAGCGAGAATGCCCATATCGTAATGCCCTACCATCGGGCCTTGGATGAAATGAAGGAGTCTTCCAAGGGCAAAACAAAAATCGGAACCACCAAGCGCGGCATCGGGCCCACTTACGGTGACAAAATCGCCCGTGTCGGCATTCGTCTTGGAGACATGCTGAACAAGGAACGTTTCGCTGCTTTGTTGAAAACAAGGGTGCGCGAAAATAACGTCGTGCTCAAGGCGAACGGACAGAAGCCCATTTCCTACAAGAAGGTGTTGGAACAGTATGCAGCCGCTGCCGAGCGATTAAGGCCTTTTGTTACCAATACATTGATTCTCATTCATGAAGCCCTGAAAGAAAACAAGCGACTGCTCTTCGAAGGGGCGCAGGGGACTTTCCTGGATATCGATCACGGCACCTACCCTTACGTGACTTCATCCGCCACCACATCAGGTGGAGCCTGCACCGGGGCCGGCATTCCTCCGAATCAAATCAATCGTGTGGTCGGGGTCATGAAAGCCTACACCACTCGTGTTGGTGGAGGCCCGTTCACCACGGAAGATGATGCGTTGGGAGATATGTTCCATGACATGGGACGTGAATTCGGCGCCACCACCGGACGGGCAAGACGTTGTGGTTGGCTGGACCTGGTCATGCTCCAACATGCCTGTATGGTGAACGGTTTTGATGACCTTTCCATTACCAATCTGGATGGACTGGATCAGTTGGACACCATCAAGGTATGCGTTGCCTATCGTTTGAATGGTAAGAAAATTCAGCACATGCCTTCCAGTCACCTGGATCTTGAAGCTTGTGAACCGGTTTATGAGACTTTCAAGGGATGGAAAAAATCCACCGAGAAATGTCAAAAATGGTCGGACTTGCCTTTGCGTGCCCGCCAGTATCTCAAGGCCATCCAATCAAAAACGGGTGTCAAGATCTCATCGGTATCCGTTGGGCCTGACCGTAAACAGACCATACAGCTGTAACAACCGATGGTAGAACACCGGTAAAACGAAGCCCCCATGCCCCACCCGTTGGAACAACTCAGTCAGCAGGCAAGGGATGCCATGCCGAAGCACGTGGCCATCATCATGGATGGCAACGGGCGCTGGGCGAAGCAACGTCGGTTTCCCCGTACGATTGGACATCGTCGCGGATTGGAATCGTTGCGTGAAGTGGTTCGTACGGCAAGTCAGCTTGGGATTGAATACCTGACACTGTTCACCTTTTCGGCTGAAAACTGGAATCGGCCCAAATCGGAAGTGGACACCATTATGCGGTATCTGGCCCGATTTCTTCGCACCGAAATTCCCGAGTTCAACAGCTACAACGTGCAACTCGACGCGGTCGGGCAGATTGATCGCCTTCCTGAAAAAGTTCAGAACCAGTTGACCAAGACCAAAGAAATCTTGTCCGGCAATGACGGACTGACCATGGTGCTGGCTTTGAGTTATGGTTCCAGGCAGGAGATACTGGATGCAACCCGATCCATAGCTGCCAAAGTCAAGTCAGGGGAATTGAATCCCGAGGACATCGACGAAAAAGTTGTCGCGAATCATCTCTATACGAAAAATATTCCCGATCCCGATCTTTTGATCAGGACGAGTGGCGAGATGCGGATCAGCAACTTCCTGTTATGGCAGATTTCCTATGCCGAGCTGGTGGTGACGGATACCCTGTGGCCGGATTTCAGATCTCCTCAACTTTTTGAGGCGCTTGAAGATTATGCCAAGCGTCATCGGCGCTTTGGAAAAGTTTGATTTTGTTCAGGTTATCCATGACTGATTCATCCTCCAGCTCTCGGAAACCCTCATCCAATGGACGCGTATTTGCTCAACGATTGCTCAGTACGGTGGTGCTGTGGGCTGTGGTGTTGGGCGCTTTGTTTGCGGGGAATCCTCAGGTTTCTTTGCTGACGGTCTGGATTGTTTTGACTGCTCTCAGCGCTGCCGCATTCCATGAGTTTGTAAAAATGTTTCGGATCGGTGATCTGAGTTTTGGGAAAACTTACTTCCATGCAGCTGGTATACTTTACCTGACGGCGGTGCTTTTCTCTGATCATCAACGTATGCCTGCCCCTTTACAGGAGGCAATGCCTCACCTGTTATTGGGGCTCATTGCTTTTGGCTGCCTGTATTTGTTGTTTCATTATCGATATGAATTACCCCGCTTGCTTCCGCTCGCTCAATTACTGTTCGGGTGGTTTTACATCTACTTTTTGGCGGGTTACCTGATTCGTATCTACAATTATGAGCGGGATAAGGGAGCCTGGATCCTGATTCTTTTCATCGTCCTGACCAAGTTCAGTGATTTGGGGGCTTATGTGACGGGATCATTGATTGGCAAACACAAGATGATCCCCAAGGTCAGTCCAGGCAAAACCTGGGAAGGCTTCGTGGGCGGAATTGTGTTTTCTGCGCTGTTTGGATGGGGTGTGGTGAAATTATCCGGTGGAGAACTGTCCGGTTTCCCCATCTCACATGTCCTCTTGCTTGGCGTGTTGCTGGGGACGTTTGCCGTCCTGGGGGATTTGGTGGAATCCCTGCTGAAGCGAGAAGCGGACGTCAAGGATTCCGGTCAATTCTTACCTGGAATCGGAGGAGCCTTGGATTTGATTGATAGTCTTTTATTCAACGCGCCCATCATGTATGCTTACCTTTGTCTGTTTCACGCGTCCCAGGGGGGGGCGTGATCGAAGGGAACGATGAATCGAATGGCATGAAAAACGTTGTTTTATTGGGAAGCACAGGATCGATCGGCACCAGCACGATCAAAGTTGCCGAGGACCTGCCGGATCAGGTCCGTCTGGTCGGCCTTGCTGCGGGTGCGAATGTCGATCTGCTTTCCGAACAGGCACAAACCTTTCGACCCAGGGCCGTCTCCATAGCCGACGAAAACCGGGTCGCTGCTTTAAAAGAAAAACTTTCAGGTGATTTTGAAGTTTGTTGTGGTCAGGAAGGACTGATCCAGTTGGCCACCATGCCGGAGGCGGACATTGTGTTGATAGCCATTGTCGGCACCGCAGGTTTGGAACCCGCCCTGGCTGCGATTCGCGCGGGAAAAGATATCGCCGTCGCATCGAAGGAGATTCTGGTGATGGCTGGGGAAATTGTCATGCGTGAGGCAAAGCAGCATGGGGTCAAAGTGCTGGCTGTTGATTCAGAGCATTCCGCTATTTTCCAATGCCTGGATGGCAAGCCCAATGATTCCATCCGTTCCATTTGGCTGACTGCTTCCGGTGGCCCCTTCCGTCAAACACCGGCCGAGGACTTCAAAGATATCACCGTCGAGCAGGCGCTGAAGCATCCTTCCTGGGTCATGGGGCGTAAAATTACCATTGATTCGGCCACCATGTTCAATAAAGGGTTGGAAATGATTGAAGCCAGGTGGTTGTTTGACGTGGAGATGGCCAGGGTCAAGGTCGTGGTGCATCCGCAAAGTGTCGTGCATTCGTTGGTGGAATATGTGGATGGTTCGATGATTGCCCAAATGTCCACGCCCGACATGTGTCTCCCCATCCAATATGCTTTAACTTATCCTGAGAGGGTGGCCAGTGATCGTGTGCAGACCAGCCTGGCGGCGATTGGTCAGCTACAATTTGAAGAACCCGATCTGGAAAGATTTCCCGCTCTCGGACTTGCAAGAAGAGCAGGGGAAACCTGTGGCACCATGCCCGCTGTGTTCAATGCCGCCAACGAAGTTGCAGTGGATGCCTTCTGTGAAAAGAATCTTTCCTTCCTGGGCATCAGCAAGCTGGTGGAAGCGGTCATGGACCGGCATGATACACTCGCTTCACCTGCGCTTCAGCAGATTCTTGAAAGTGACCAATGGGCTCGCGACGAAGCGTTAAAACTGGTTCAGGAATCCGCTGTGAAATAAATAAAAAATAGCTTACTGCCAAACGAATAGAATATGACGATTGAGGAGTTAATAGAGAATTTCGAGTTATTCGACGATTGGGAAGACCGTTACGCTTATCTGATGGACCTGGGGAAAAAGATGCCCCCCATGGAGGAAGCTGACAAAACTGAAGAAAACCGTGTCAAAGGGTGCCAGGCAACGGTGTGGTTGAAGGAAACCATTGAATCCACAACGCCCCCCACGATTACATTCGTTGCAGACAGCAACTCACAAATCGTCAAAGGGCTTGTTTCCATGCTACGGACGATGTTTTCAGGAAAAACGCCTCAAGAGATTCTGGCGACGGATGAGCAGGGTGTCTTTAAGAAACTTCAATTGGACAGGCATTTAAGTCCAACAAGAAGTACGGGATTGAACGCAATGGTTCAAAAAATCAAGGCCTTGGCCGAATCAGCCGGCCATTAGAGCGAATTTTTTGTGCAACACTTTTAGGTTCAGGTTCTTTCCGGGGCAAAGTGTTTGAGCTCCTTTCACTTCCTTGTGCCCGAACAGCCTGAGGTTGGCCCGAATCTGGTTGCTTGACTTAAGGTGGGACAAAAGCCGGTGGAGGCTATCCATCTGCTTCGGTGAGGGCCAGTGTTGTTGAAAGTTGCCTACCAGGCAGATGCCAATCGAGTTGGCATTGAACCAGCCATTCGCCACATGGCCGCCATCTTGTTGTTTTTCCCATCTGGGCCCGACTTCAATCTCACCGTCGCCGGACTGGGTGTTGTTTCCAATGACAAAATGATAAGCCAAACCATTTTTCATCCCCCTGCGCAAATGGTTTCCATGAAAACTCTTCGCGCAGCCCTGCCGGGTCGCACTATGATGCACCACGATGTGAATCCATTTGTTACGATTGATCCGAACGGCATCAATCTTTTTGGCTGCAGCGGAAGGTAAGGCGGACTTGATGGTTTCTCTAATTTTTAGAGACTTTCCTGCGTAAATACGGTCAGACGTTAACCCGTTGATGCGTTTAAGGTTGCTGACGGAGGTGTCAAATTTGCTGGCAATGCCGGAAAGAGTGTCCCCACGCATGACTCTGTATGTCGTGGATGCTTCCATGTTGTCGAAAGTCCAGAAACTTCCCAACAACAATCCTGCTTTTTGTATAAATTGACGTCTTTCCATTGGATACTTCTTGCCCGTTGAGGCGCACTCTACCCCCTAGGGTCACTTTAATGCGCCTATTCTAAGTTAATAACATAATGAAAACAGACGCGAATTTCAAATTATTATTCACATTCGGCAAAATCACACTGGCTTATCCAGAGAGTGAACATCTCATACGTGACAGAATGAACCATTTCTGACATGATGAGGATATCTTATGAGGCGAATTAATATTAAATACCATTTGTTATTAGGCCTGCTTTCGTCAACTTGCTTGATCTTCGTGACGACAGCCTGTCGAAACATTTCCAAACCTCTTTGCTCCGGCGACTCCAAGGCTGTGCAACGGAACCAAACCACCACGACCGTTTTTGAAGCGGGTAAAGACGGCTATAAGGTGTATCGGATTCCAGCGATCATTCGATGTGCCAATCAGGATTTACTGGCTTTTTGTGAAGCTCGCCAGGGTGGCGATGCCAGTGAGATCGACCTGGTCCTCAAACGTTCCAAAGACCACGGAAAAACTTGGGGAGATCTGCAGGTTGTTCAGGAAAGTGATGATTTCAAATCCATCATCCAGGATCAAAACACTTCCATCACCATCGGAAATCCAGCTCCTGTGGTGGACATGCTGGACCCTGCAAATACCGGTCGCATCTGGCTTCCTTTCACACTTGAGAACGATCGCGTCTTTGTAACCTACAGTGACGACAACGGTCATACATGGGCCGAACGAAAGGAAATCACCAAGGATGTGAAACTTGATTCATGGGGATGGTATGCCACCGGTCCCGTTCATTCGATACAGATACAGAAAGGTTTACACAGGGGGCGCCTGGTCATTCCCGTGGACCATCGCCTGGGCGAGGATGGCAAGGATCGTGGCGCTTTAGGCGCTCATGTGGTATTCAGTGATGATCATGGGCAATCCTGGCAATTGGGAGCAGTGGACAACACATATGAAGATGGGATCAATGCCAATGAGACAACCGTGGTGGAATTGGGCGGTGGCGTGCTCTACTTCAACACGCGCGATCATCAGGGCGAAGCACCGGGGACCCGGGGAGAATCCTGGAGTTTTGACGGCGGAGGTTCCTTTAAAACCAGACAAAGCGAATGGAAAACTTTTCAACCTGCTTCAGAAATACTGGACCCTCCTGTGGTGCAGTGTTCACTGCTCCGTTTATCGACAGGCATGATTGTTTTCTCTGGTCCCGACGAAAACGGTCCTTCCGGACCTGGCCGTAGTGATTTGAGACTGCGATTCTCGCAGGACGAGGCAAACAACTGGCAGGACGGACGCCTCATTCACATCGGCCCAGCCGCCTACAGCGATATGGTGCAAACGGATGACGGTTTGCTGGGTGTGTTGTTCGAAAACGGTGATGCGACAGGTAAAAATGCCTATCAACGGATCAGTTTCGCACGCGTTCCCTTTGGATTGATTCGCGAATAAGTGTTCAAAACATTGCCAAAGAGCCCCTGAATTGCTATCCCTTGACCCGTTCCGTCATGAATCTAAATAATAATGAACAATCCGCTCTGCAAGCGGCGAAGAAGGCCTATTGGAATGCCAACATCACGGTGGTTCTGATCCTCATGGGTATCTGGTTTCTATTTGGGTGTGTCCTGAGCATTTTTGCGGTCGATCAATTGAACAAGATCAAACTCGGAGGTTTCCCTCTGGGCTTCTGGATGGCACAGCAGGGGACCACGATAGCATTCATTTTTGTTATTTTCGCCTACGTGCTCATCATGAAAAAACTGGATGTTAAATTCCTGAAAGAGGCAGGCATCAAGGAAAAGGATCTCCCGCCACCAGCCGAACATTAACTTTCCGGAACCATTCGACTCACCCCATCAATTGATATCTTTTTTTCTTTTATAACACATGGACATCCAAGCCTGGACCTATCTCATCGTTGGCATTTCGTTTGCTCTTTATATCGGCATTGCTTTTGTCACGCGCGTCCGAAGCACTTCGGGATTCTACGTAGCCGGACATGGCGTGCCGGCCATTTTCAACGGCATGGCAACCGGCGCCGATTGGATGAGCGCGGCGTCGTTCATTTCGATGGCCGGGATCATTTCGTTCACCGGATACACCGGATCTGTTTACCTGATTGGCTGGACCGGCGGATATGTGCTGCTTGCCTTGTTGCTCGCGCCATACCTGCGCAAGTTCGGTAAATACACCGTGCCAGATTTTGTTGGGGATCGTTATTACTCCTCGGTGGCTCGTCTGGTGGCGGTGCTGTGTGCCATTTTTGTTTCATTCACCTACGTTGCCGGTCAAATGCGAGGAGTGGGAGTGGTGTTCTCGCGTTTCCTCGAAGTGGACATCAACACGGGGGTGGTCATCGGAATGGTCCTCGTTTTCATTTATGCAACCCTGGGAGGTATGAAAGGGATTACCTATACCCAGGTGGCTCAGTATGTGGTGTTGATCATTGCTTACCTCATCCCTGCGATCGCGATTTCACATGTGATGACGGGCCATTGGATCCCACAAATCGGTTTCGGAGCTAAAATGACCGGAGTTGATAACGCGGGAATTTATCTATTGGAAGCCATCGACCAGATTCACCAGGACCTGGGTTTTCCGGAATATACGGCCTCTTTTGTCCCCGGACATAAATCCATGATCGACATGTTCGCGGTAACCTTGGCTTTGATGGTTGGAACCGCCGGGTTGCCGCATGTCATCATTCGATTTTACACAGTTAAAAATGTGCATGCCGCACGGTGGAGCGCATTCTGGGCTTTGCTTTTCATTGGCATTCTCTACACGACTGCGCCTGCGATAGCGACCTTTGCCCGGGTCAATCTGATTCAAACCCTGCATGAGAAAACCTACGAGCAGCGACCCCAATGGTTCAAAAGCTGGGAACGGACAGGACTGATCGCCTGGGTGGACAAGAATGGAGATGGAAAAATTCAATACCACAACGGGGCTGCGTTTGAAGGAAAGCCTGCCTTGCAGCAGAATGAAGACGGTTCTCCAGTCTTAGGCGCATTCCAGGAACCACTGCTGACCAACACGGTAACTGAAGGGGCGAACGAACTCTATGTGGATCGAGACATCATGGTGTTGGCCAACCCCGAAATTGCCAATCTGCCGGCGTGGGTGGTGGCGTTGGTGGCCGCCGGTGGACTTGCGGCCGCCTTGTCGACGGCGGCTGGTCTGTTGTTGGTTATTTCATCTTCCATGTCCCATGATCTGGGGAAATCCATCCTCAACCCGAACATGTCTGAAAAGCAGGAACTCATGTGGGCCAGATGCGCGGCGGGTGGGGCGGTTATTTTGGCGGGCTATTTTGGCATCAATCCGCCCGGGTTTGTGGCTCAGGTGGTGGCCTTCGCCTTCGGCCTCGCCGCCAGTAGTTTCTTCCCGGTCATCATTCTGGGGATCTTCAGTAAACGGACAACAAAAGAGGGGGCGATTGCCGGCATGTTGACTGGTTTGGGATTTACGACTGCGTATATTTATTACTTCAAATTCCACAATCCTGCAGCCGGTCCCGAGGGATGGTGGTTCGGCATCAGCCCTGAAGGCATTGGTTCTTTGGGAATGGTGATCAATTTCGTGGTCACCCTGGCCGTCACTGCAGTCACGCCGGCGCCTCCAAAAGAAGTGCAGGATCAAGTCGAAAACTTACGTTATCCAAGTGTTTGATAAAGTTTGAGGTTGATTCGGAGTGTTTCCGGGTTACATCAGAAAGTCATGACAGAAGCTACCGGTCCATCCAAGCGCCCCATCCGTTGGCGGCCGTTCATAGGCATTCTATGCCTTGCCTGCGCGGCCCTTGTTTACGTCTGGAATTTTCGTGATGTTCCACGCCAGGAAAAGAATATCAACTCAGCCGTCATTGGTATTGCCACCCTGGCGCTTTCTTTGATTTGGTGGACTTTGTTCTCCCGTATCAAATGGCGGGTGCGCATTGCCGGGGTGATCCTGGTGGCAGCTTGTCTTGGAATCGGTTCCCAATTGTTTGAAATTACGGGTGTTTCCGGTGACCTGGTGCCCATCATTGGACTTAAATCCAGTTCGGGATCCGGCGATTCATTGCCTTCAAATTCACCCGTAAAGATCAAGCCGGAAGATATGCCTCCTCTCGACCTGATCGAAAGACCTTTTACACAATTCCTGGGAAGCGATCGGAACACTCAAATCAAGGGGCTCGCAGCGAGTCCTGATCATATCCAAAAAATTCCCAAAGAAATCTGGAGACAACCCGTCGGCGAAGCCTGGTCGGGGTTTGTCGCCATGGAAGGATTTGTTTATACGCAGGAGCAGACCGGAGATCAGGAATCGGTAACATGCTACGCAGTCCATAACGGCAAGTTGGTTTGGCGCTATGATTATCCGGCTGCTTATGAATCGGTCATCGCAGGGTCCGGACCTCGCTCTACTCCGGCTTTAACCGAAAACAGAATCATCACCGTTGGAAGCACCGGGCAGTTGACTTGTCTGGATCGTTCCTCCGGGGAATTGATCTGGTCACATTCGGTTGTGGAAGACAACAGCGCAAAAGTTCCGGAATGGGGCTTCAGTCCTTCCCCGTTGGTCTGGCAGGAGAAGGTCATCGTGCCTTCCGGCATGCATGGTCAGGATGGTTTGCGTGTGTATGCATTGGGTACAGGCGAACTGGAGAAATCCTATCCCCAAGTGCCATCCAGTTACAGCTCACCGATTGTCACAACGATCGCCGACCATGAAATAATCCTATATTTCCATGATCGAGGCCTGGCGGCGTTTGCGACTGATACGGACCAGAAAATCTGGGATCATCCCTGGGGAACGAGTCACCCAGATGTCGCGCTTCCTATTGTGCTTTCAAATAACCGGGTGTTTATCTCCAGCGGTTACGGAGTCGGGTGCGCCTTGCTGCAAATTCAATCGACCGAGACAGGGGATTGGACCATTGAAGAGCGTTGGAAAACCATAGGAATGAAAGCCAAGTTCACCAATGTCGTGGAACGGGATGGATATATTTACGGACTGGATGACGGGATCATGGCGTGTGTCAATCTGGAAACCGGGGAACGCCAATGGAAGGAAGGGCGATATGGACACGGTCAAATCCTGACTCTGGACAATGCCATCCTGCTCCTCACCGAACGAGGCGACATCGTCTGGCTGGAAATCAATCCAACACAAGCCAGAGAACTGAACCGCTGGCACGCCATCGACGGCAAAACCTGGAATCCACCGTGCCTGGCCTGGCCATACCTGTTGGTGCGAAACAACCAGGAAGCAGTTTGTTTCCAATTTGAATAACCCTGTGACAACTGGGTTATTGCCTGTTGATTCTAAAAAGGATTGGCCTAGACCAAAACGGTTTTTGGCTTTAAAAAATCAACATGATACTTACCAAGTGGCGTCAATGGATGGCTCGAATAGGGCCGGGAGCGATTGTGGCGTCGCTGACCATCGGGTCCGGTGAGTTGGTCTTTTCTTCGCGAGCCGGGTCCCTCTTCGGATACCACATTCTTTTCGTGTTTCTGTTGATCTGTCTTTTGAAATGGGTGCTGATTTATACCACCGGACGACAGATCATCATCACCGGGCAACACCCTCTGGAAAGTTGGAACCAATTACCGGGTCCTGCCGGATGGTTGCCGATGACTTTTCTCATGCTGGCCGTTCCGTGCTTTCCTATCTGGATCGCGTTCCATGCTTCCACGGTGGGATCTTTGCTGGCCCATTTAACAAACACCTCCGGAGTCCTGGTCTATGTGTGGGCTTCAGGAGTGCTTGGTTCGGTCGTGTTCTTGTCTTTGCTGGGGAACTATCAAAAACTGGAACGTTTCCAGATGATCATTGTCGGTTTGATGTTGGTGATGATTCTATTCGCTGTCGTTCTACTAAAGCCCGATTGGTTTGATGTAGCTAAAGGGATGATGTGGCCGGGAACGTTTCAGTATCCGGACTGGATCGATCGATTTCCCTCTTTTGAGAATCGCCCTGTGTGGGTGGAGTTGACCACTTATGTCGGCATCGTTGGGGGTTCCAGTTATGACTACCTTTGCTATGTCGCTTTCATCCGCGAAAAAGGGTGGGGGAATGCGGCCGTCGGTTGTGAAGTGGTGGCGGCGGAGCAAGTGAGCGGGAACGATATCAAGAGAAACCCCCGAGTGGTGGAAGGTCTCCGGAATCTTCGGTGGGACAGTGCGATCAGTTTTGCATGTGTGTTTTTGTTCAGTGTGGTCTTTGTGATATGCGGTCACCTGGTTCTGGCTCCTCAGCAAATGACACCGACCGGTGGCGATTTATTGACCGTGCAGGCAGCTTTTGTTTCTGATGCCTATCCGGGATTGAGAGTTTTATATTTTGCGGGCGCTTTACTGGCCATGTACGGAACCCTCTACGGCACATTGGAAGTGGGCCCCACCATTGTGAAGGAAATGGCTCAAGCCTTGCGATGGGAAAAACTCATCAACCACCCGAAACAATGGAGACAGCGATCGCTGATCGTTTTTTCAGCAGGCGCTTTCCTGGTGATTCTGGCCTTGTTGACTCAGCAGATCTTCAGCCCGGACAAACAGTCCATACAATTCGTCTGGATTCTTACTCCGGCCAATCTTTTCACCGGTGTAATGGGATGTGGCTTGATCCTGATTTCCACTCTGTGGGTGGCATTTGTTTCTTCGAAAAAGAAACCGGGTTTCCTTGGAAAAGCCTGGATACCGGTCATGCTGCTGGGCGCCGTTTTCTTTATCGGTCTTGGCCTGAAAGGATATTGGGATCACAGCGGGTTCCGTTCACTTCTGATCCTCGTAAGCTCGGTCATCGTCGGCATGGTCTGCTCAAAGCTGAACAAGCGCAAACTCGGCTGAATGATCTTAAACTGATTCGAGAATCATGTTCCCGTAGGCAGTCGTGTCACCGGTGCGGATCAGTCCGATGGCGTGCGGAACGCGCTTCTTGAATTTAATGTGCGGCTCAAAGGTGCGCTGGATGCCCCGACAAGCGGTTTCGAATTCCTGGAGTTTGTCGTCGGGGTTCGTGTTCTTGAATTCTTCTGCCATGAAGATCTCACCACACTTCCAATTTGGAAGAATGGCATCGAGCACTTGAGGGATGGTCGGGATGCCCCGGACCAGCGTCAGATCGACGGTTTCAATCATGTTCCAAAATGGAAAGGCTGCATCCGCTATAACCACCGTGTTGGTATGGCGTATCCTGGAGATCAGGGAAAGTAAGTTTGGATTAATGATTCCTTCAATAAGCATGCATGCAGGTTAGATGAGGCCTATTGATATGGCAATCATTGATCGTTGCTACTTGTCTTCATGCTCCAATGCCGGATGAACAGGGATGCGTATCTGAATGCTGGTTCCCTGATTTTTCTTGGATTCAATACGGATGATTCCACAATGCGATTCCACAATCTTTTTGACCACCATCAAACCCAGGCCAGTGCCTTGCGGTTTTTTGGACTGCAACAACCCTGCTGATGTTAATACCTGTTTTTCATCCAAGCCATGACCGGAATCCTTGAATTGTATGCTTACCTGATCACCTTGTTCATTCGATGTAAGGGAAGTGGACAAGTGAAGTTCCCCGCCATCAGGCATGGCGTCGATCGCGTTCAGAGTCAGATTCAACAAGACCTGTTCAAGTTGTCCCGCGTCAGCAGTGATCAGGGGCAGGGAAGGGGCCAGTTGCATCTGGAATTCAATGCGATGCTGCTTCATTTTGTGACGGGTGAGCAGGTAGAGATTTTGAGCCAGTTGGTTGATGTCCACCTTTGAGGTTTTGGGTTCGGACTGCCGGGCAAAGTCCAAAACACGCTCAACAATGTCATTCAGCTGATCCATCTTCCTGCCCAGCAGCTCGGCGTCTTCATGTCGGGGATCGTCTTCCGGAAATTGCAGGTTGAGCGCATGATAAACCATTTTCATGACGGTCAATGGATTCCGGATTTCATGGGCGACCTCGGCCGCCAGCAGTCCCAGAGCGGAAAGTTTCTCACGATCACGCATGGTTTCTTCCATCTGACGAATCTCCTTGTTCAATTTCGCCCGTTGAATGGCCATGGCAGACGTATTGCTGAAGGCTTTCAGGATTAAAATTTCTTCATCCGAAAAATTGTGGGGCGTGCTTGTGTAAACACTCAATACGCCGATCGGCACGTCTCCCAACATCAAGGGAACACTCAACATGCTGACCAGCCCCTCGGCTCTGGCGATTTCCGAGCTTTGGTACATGCTGGATCGGTGCACGTTTTTTAATTGGATCGCCTGTTTCCTCCGAACAACACTGCCGGCAAAACTCTCATCGATGTGGAGTCGTGGTTTGGATTTATAACTTTCTCCAGCTCCATAGGACGCCATGAGTTCCAACCATTCGCCCGAAGCATCCAGCAACAATACCGAACACATTCGGGCCTGCATCAATTTGCATGCTTCACGTGTCACCGCGTCCAGGGCTTCCTCCAGATCGAACACATTCTGAATGGTTTCGTTGATGGTAGCCAGGGATTCGAACATGCGGGCCTTGTAACGTATCTGTTCGTAGAGCCAGGTGTTGCTGATGACCTTGGCCGCCTGCAGGGCCAGATCACCAAGCATTTCCTGATCATTCAACCCGAACGCCCCCGGCTGTGTGGAGTCCACATTCAACACGCCCCTGACCTGATCGTTGACATCAAACGGCACCGCCAATTCGGATCGAACATCTTCCCATAAAGCGGTATAACGAGGGTCCTGATCGACTTCATTGACAAGGGCAGGGGAGTCATGCTTGGCCACCCATCCCGTGATCCCCTTTCCGATCGGCAGTTCGTAGTCCTTGGCGACATCGTCCGGAACACCGATTGCTGCCTGAAGTTCCAACATGGCAGTGGTCGGGTTCACCAATGATATGCTGGCTGAATTGGCGTTGGTCAGGTCTTTGGCCTGTTTCAGGATGATCTCAAGCGCTTGTTTGGGATCCAGCGATTCATGGATTTCATTGCTGACCTGATAAAGGAGACGCATGCGTTCATAATCCGTCTTGAGTTTTTCATATGCCTCCAGTTGTTCGCCCATATGATCGATAAGTAGCACATTATTGAAGCCTGGCATAGAGCATAATCTTTCACGGCCCTTGCTTCTTGCAGTGCCCGGCAACACGACTTATGTTGCAGCTGATAATAAAAATGAAAGATCAAGACAATCCGACACCTGAAATGGATGACGCAATGTTTGCCTATAGTCAGGCGGACTATGAAGAAAGTATCCGGATGTTTGAGGATATTTTAAAAGCTCAACCAGATCATTTTGAAGCATTAACAGCATTGAGCATGGCCTATTGCCGTCTGGAACGATTTGAGGAAGCCACTCGATTAGGCCATCAGGCAGAATCCATGCGTCCCAATGATCCGCTGGTGCACACCAATCTTTCCTTGTTTTACGTGAAGCAAGGAAACAAGGAAAAAGCAGAACACCACGGATTACAGGCAAAGATCGCTTCCTGGAAAACCGATATGAGTCCATCCGCCAAAAATGCCGATTCAGACACTGACACCAGCATCCCCATGCAACAGCCAAAGATGGAAACCTACAAGACTCCATCCAAGTTCCCGGAAATGCCGTGGAAAAACAAATCCTGACAAACGGCCCACCGGTCATTTATTCGACCAATTGATGGCTGTCATCAGCCGTCAGGTCGAGTTCGTAAACTTCACTCAGCATTTTGATCTTCTTGATGGTTTTGGCGGAGAAAGGCTGTTTTCCCTCAAAACAATGCAAAGTCATGCCTTCAAGCAAATCTCCCAAAGACAAGTCGAGGTGCTCGGCAAGAGCTTTCAATATTTTTAAAATACGCTTCTCGATACGAATTCCAGTTTGCACACGTTGTACTTTTTTAGATTCCATAGAAAGTTATCGAAACTAAATATCCAAAATGTATCAAGGTAAAAGGGTATGCAGATAGCCTTATTCAGAGATATCATTTAAACATAACAAATATTGTGCGAAGATAACCGAAGTGATTCAGCTTGCCGGTTGAAAAACGACTGAAATGTCCACTGAATAACACATGTTGTTCTTCATTTTATCGATTTGGGTATTCGATTGTTATGCTCCGACACACCAAACCCAATGAAACAAGTTTTTGGAGGCGTCCCTTAAACCTAAAATTTTGTTATTTCGAGCCCGTAACATTGAAAACAGTATTATGATTTACGAAAGATTTAGGCATGGACCTGAATGGACCCTGTGTTGGAATCGGTGAAATGGCCGATTTCTTGTGCGTGTACCCCTGCTTGTGACAGTTTGTGAAGTAAGGCTGTTGAGTTATCTGGCGCAACGGCGAATAACAAGCCTCCTGAGGTTTGGGCGTCGGCCAGGATCAGTTGGTCCAGTTCCGGGATGGATGGATCAAATTGGACGGATGATGCCACTGCGTTGAGGTTTCGGTGGGTTCCTCCGGGGATGTAGTCTTCTTTGGCCAGTTCGCGGACGCCGTCCAGTATGGGGACGGATGATAGATTCAATTGGACTCCGACTCCCTCCAGCATTTCTCGGAGGTGGCCGAGCAGGCCGAATCCTGTCACATCGGTGCAGGCGTGGACGCCGATATCCTGCGCAGCTTCGGCGGCTTTGCGGTTGAGGGTGGCCATGGTGTCGATGGCCTGTTTTTCGATGCTTGCGTCTTTGAATCCACTCCTCAGTGCGGTGGTGATGATGCCGACTCCGATGGGTTTGGTGAGGATGAGTTTGTCGCCAGGCTGGGCTCCAACGTTGGTCCAGTAACGTTTGGGGTGAACAAAACCGGTGACGCAGAGCCCGTATTTGGGCTCGTTGTCGTCGATGCTGTGTCCTCCGACGATGGAGATGCCGGCTTCGGCTGCTTTATCTGCGCCTCCACGCAGGATGTCGCCCAGGACGGATATGGGTAGATCATCGTTTTTACGCGGGAATCCAACGATGTTGAGCGCCATGGTCGGTTTGCCTCCCATGGCATAGACGTCGCTGAGTGAATTCGCCGCGGCAATGGCTCCGAACAGATACGGATCATCCACCACCGGCGTGAAAAAATCGACGGTTTGAATGATCGCGAGTTCATCGGACACACGATACACGGCGGCGTCATCGGCTGTTCGAGTGCCAACCAACACGTTGGGATCATTGATTGCTGGCAAACCGCCCAGAACCTGGGCGAGGTCCTCGGGACCCAATTTCGCCGCTCAACCCGCGCAATGCGAAAGTTGAGTCAATCTGATTGGTTTGTTTGTCTGTTTGGATTCCATATAAATCAGCGAAACTCTATCACTGCCAGATATGGATGAAAAGCTATCACTTTTGATACTGTTTAAATCGGGTGCGAGTAAGTGTGCGGGGTGAATGGATTGTTTGCTAACCACGGAGGACACAGAGAGCTCAGAGGTAACATTTTTTCCACCCACTTAGTGCAACGCTCTGTGAGCTCTGTGCCCTCTGTGGTTTTGATAGGTTTGCCTCATGGAAATAATCATGCCTGTTCAAATCTCCAGTTTACGGATCACCTGATGCGTGGCATGATAAAACCCTGATGGAAGTTCAATTCGAAACCATGCCTGCCGTTTTGACGGATGAGGAACTCGCTGAATTGCGGCGGGCCCGCCTGATGTTGGAACAGCCCAGTATGGCGTCCCGACTGACCAAACTCGTTGGGCGACCGATTGAAGGAGCCTTCAAGGCCCTGCCTTTTGGGTGGAACCGTGCGATTCATGCCGCATCAGGATCGGCGCTTTCCAAGGCCACCCGTGTTGCCACCTGGACCATGTTGAACAGGAAAGGAAGGCCTTCGTCGGACGGATTTCATCAATGTGTGTCGATGGTTTCCGGCGGTTTGGGCGGTTCATTGGGACTGGCGACGTTGATCTGGGAACTCCCCTTCTCCACCACCTTGATGCTGCGTTCCATAGCTGATATAGCGCGCAGCGAAGGACACTCTTTGCGGGATCCAGCCACAAGGATGGCATGCCTCGAAGTGTTTGCTTTTGAAGGAAAACGCCGGGGTCAGGAGGAACCTGAAAAACATTACTGGGCCGTTCGCCTGGCGCTCGCCAAAGCTGTGTCAGAAGCGGCAGCTTATGCGGCTTCGGCCAGAGTGGTCAGCAAGTCGGTTCCAGCCCTTACCCGGTTGATCAGTGCCATTGCGTCCCGGTTTGGGGTCATGGTTTCGCAGCAGGTCGCCGCCAAATTGGTACCCATCGTGGGCGCCGCCAGCGGCATGACCATCAACCTGATTTTTATTCAGCATTTTCAAACAGTGGCTCGTGGTCATTTCATCATCAAGCGACTGGAGAACAAATACGGGATGGATACCATTCGGGAATTATATCAATCGGTGGCTTTGCCATACAAGGCCGGGAAGATCAAGGATCGAGGGTGAGCTTTCAGCTCGTCCTGGGCAAAAGGAATGTCCAAAGCGATCCACAAAAACTCATGAGCCCGAATAGAAGCACGAACCACGATGGCGGATATTTCGCTCCTATGGAAACGACCAAACCAGCCAAGATCAGGAAGCTACCGACCAGTGTGTTGCTGATGGCGACATAGTCGGTGCGCCGGTTGCCTTCCGCAAGGTTGAGCAAATAGGTTTTCCGGCCAACCCGCACACCTGCATGGGCCACGTGCAGTACCATGAAAAGAACGGGATAGATCCAACGAGCCAGTTGACTGTCATGAGAATTCCCCCGGGTTGCCAAAATGGAAAAGCATACCAACGCTGCCAAACCTGAGGCACAACTTAAAACACGTCGACTGGATTGATCCGCCATGCGTCCCCAGATCCATCCGCTGATGGCCGCACCCACGGCTCCCGCCATCATGAAACTTCCCAGTTGGGACATTTCAAACCCGGTGGATTGTTGGGAAATGAGCACCAGGTAAGGTGCCGCCAAAGCAGAGCCGGTCATGAGGCTGCGGGCAATCAGAAAATTCCTGAAGGGAACATCCTTCCTGACGAGATCCCACGTGTGGGCGGTTTGAGCCAGCGCGCTTTTTACCCGGTCTGTTTTTCCCTTTTTTTCTCGGATGCCCTGGTAGCTCACAATGGCTCCCCACCACAACACGACGGCCAGGGCGAACGGAAGCAACAACCAACCTTTCGCTTCTTCATGCGTCAACCATGAGATGCCACATAAGGCGAGCACCATCGTCACTGCACCGGAGCCGGAAGTGGCCCATCCATTCACCCTGCCCCGCTGAGATTTTGAAACGGTCTTGCCCAGAATGTCTTTGCCGGTAATGGAACACAAAGCTCTGCCGAGTGAGAACACAGCCAATGCGGCTAAAATGATCCAGGCACTGACGGCACCTTCGAAAAAAGTGGCCGATAATCCCATCGTTATGATGGCAAAACTTTGAATCAACGCACCGGCAATCCAGGCCGGTTTCCGGTATGAAAGTGATCGAAGGTAGCCAGCCAGAACAAACTGGGGCAGCATGGAAAGTGATTCACGTATCGGGACCAATAAACCGATGAGCTGTAAAGGCGCTCCCACTGCCCCCATCACCCACGGCAAAACGGTCTTGGCGTTGACAAGCTGATCACCGGTCTTGGTCAACAACATGGCCATCAACTGCCTTTTGATATTGGAAGATCCATGGGGATCGTCCATTGATTGGGGCTGTCCGGTCGTTTTTGGATGGGTTGATGGAGGCATGCGCACAGATTGTCTACCAGAAAAAGATAACAACCTGGTGATGGCAATGGCAATCCTGCACATGCGACCATCAATGTGGCACAGGTCAAAATTAAGCTGCAATGGACACGCCCCAGTCATTCGTATACCCCCAGCTTCCCAAGTTCCACGTCTTTTTGCTTATGAAAAATGTGAGGAAAAAGGATGGGATCGGGGATGGAACCCGACCCTCCGTATTTATCTCCATTACATATACAATCCGCCGTTGACGGAGATGACCTGACCGGTGATGTAGGAGGCAGCCGGACTGGCCAAAAATGCCACTGCCGAAGCAATTTCTTCTGCAGTCCCCATCCTGCCTGCGGGCGTGAGGCTGTTGACGTAATCGATGACCTTTTGCGGAATTTCCCTGGTCATGTCTGTTTCGATGAACCCGGGCGCCACAGCGTTGACCGTGACTCCTTTTCGAGCGGTTTCGATCGCAAGGGATTTTGTGAATGAGATCAAACCGCCTTTGCTGGCGGAATAATTGGTTTGGCCGAAGTTTCCTTTCAAGCCAACGATGGATGAAATATTCACGATGCGTCCCCATCCCGCTTCCAACATGCCTGGCAGAGCGGCTTGTGTGACGTCAAACGCGCTGGATAAATTGACATCGATCACTTCGTCCCACTGTTCACGGGTCATTTTCAGGAACGTTTTATCACGCGTGATCCCTGCGTTGTTGACCAGAACGGCAATGGGGCCCAGTTCGTTGCTGATTTGTTCCACCACACCGCGAATGCTT
>Ga0181578_10000171_pt1 | contig 58881 bp, 52 predicted proteins | sample 071ome_21_FD_148659 | JGI IMG/M metagenome (GOLD analysis project Ga0181578, IMG submission 148659) | Coastal salt marsh microbial communities from the Groves Creek Marsh, Skidaway Island, Georgia - 071401CT metaG (spades assembly) | ecosystem: Environmental > Aquatic > Marine > Intertidal zone... | reverse complement strand
GCCTGCACCACGGTGACGCCCAACCTGCACGATGCATCCATCATGACCCTGCGCGACCGCTACGCGCGCATCGTCACCACTGAGCAGGCCGTTTCCGAGATCCGCGAACGCGCCGGAGCGGGCTGAACCTTTCTGCCCCGGGCGCGCTTACGCGCCCAGCACCGCCCCCAGCCAGTCGAAGATGAACTCCTGGGACGCCTGCGGCCCCAGCGGCTGGTCGTGGAACTGCGTGCCGGTGGCCAGTGTGAGGGTGCGCAGGAACTTCTGGTCCGCCGAAAGGCCGGTGAGCATCGACGGCACGCGGCGCGCCTGCGGCCCGAAGAACTCATCGAGCTGGTTGTCGCACACGTAGGTGGGGATGCGCACCTTCGGCAGCGTGGACTGGTACTGAAAGGCCAGGATGGCCCGGATGAGCCCGTAGTAGTCGCTGGGTGGGCGCCCCTGCCGCGCGCACACCAGCGCATTGCGCGTATAGAGCTCACTGCGCTTGGACAGCGTGAAGCGCTCGAGCGGGGTCATGTACCTGCTCCACGCCACCGCGAGCCCGGCGTTCACCTCGGCGGCCACCTTCCGCTGCACCCCTGCGGGCGCGTCCTGGGTCTCCACCACGGCCTGCACCGACTCCCGGTCGCCCCACACCGCCGGCAGCGAATACGCCCCGGGCTCCAGCACCATCGCCGACAGACCGGGCGACCCGGCGCCGGCACTGGTGATGACCATGCCCAGCAGGCTGATGCCCACGGCGGCAACCCGCCGCGCATCCACGTCGGGACGCGCGGCCAGCCAGCCGGTGACGGCATTGATGATGGGCGCCCAGTCCGGCTGCATCGGCTGCTGCTGCTCGAACAGCAGCGTCATCTGACCCGGGGCCTCGAAGGTCAGCACGTTGTAGCCGCGGTCCAGGCCGGCGGTGATGCCCGCGCACAGCACGTCCACGTTCTGGCCATCGCTTCCGTTGCACACGATGACGGTGGGACGCCTGCGCCCATCGTCCGCAGGGCGGAAGAGATATGCGGGCAGCGACATGCCGTCATATGGGATGGCCGCCTGCACCACGGGCACATCCCAGAGCGCGATGCCATTCAGCCAGTCCTGCTCGCATGCCCGGAATGCCGCCTGCTCCCGGGCCGGTCGCGAGGTGCCGAGGATGAAGAACAGCGCCTTTGCGCGATATGACGATGCCCGCAGGTACTGCTGTCGCGCGCTGGCGATGTTGCCCGCGGCCTTCGACTCGGCCGCCCGGCGCTCCAGGCGTGCGGCCAGGCGCTGCCATTCCGCCACCAGTACGTCGAAGTCGGATGTGGTGGGCTCGACAGGATCGCCGGTCTTCTCGCGCACCACGCGCACCAGCTCCATCACCTCGCCCACCTCGGCGGCGCCGGAGGACGCCGATCCGAATGCGAAGAGCGTCTCGTCGTTCCACGCGCCGCACCGGAACATGGTCCAGGGCAGCGGTGCGGTGGACGTGGAGCGGGGCGCCGGAGCGGCCACCCCGGCGGCGGCACCCGCGAGTCCGATGGCGGTGGCTCCCCCGGCGGCCACGGCAGCGCGCCCGAGGAGTTGGCGGCGGGTCAGTTCGCTCATGGCGGGATGGTACGCCGATCGGCCGGTCCCATACGGACCCGCCGGATGGTGCAGCGCACTCATCTAGAGTCGCGACAGGAACGACGGGGACCTGATTCGCAGGCCATGGGCTCATCCATTCACTCAGGGCGTGTCGCCCTTGCCAGCGGGCTCTGCGCGCTGCTTTTTCCCTCGGTCCTCGGGTGCGGGTCGGGGGAACGCGTGCCCGACGCCCGGGTCACCAACGCGCTGACCGAATCGGTCGCCGGGCTGCGGGTGTCGCTCGGGCAGAGGTGGGGGCGACCGATTCCGGGCCTGGCGGCTGCGGCTGCGTTGGACGCCGACACGCCGCCAGCCGTTGCGGTGTCCGGATCGGCCGCACCCCCGGGAGCGGAGCGCCTCGGTCCGCGTGACAGGTTCCACATCGGCAGCATCACCAAGACATTCACGGCGGCCCTCGTGATGCAGCTCGATCAGGAGGGGTTGGTCTCCCTGGATGACCCGATCAGCAGGTGGATCGACTACCCCGGTGGGGAGCGCATCACCGTCGCGATGCTGCTCGGGCACACCAGCGGCATCGCCGACTTCACGGACGACCCGGCTTACCGCTCCCTCGGCCGGCCGCAGGAGATGATCGCGCTCGCCGCGCGCCTGCCGCGGGTCTTTGCGCCCGGGGCGCGATGGGCCTACAGCAACACCAACTACACGATGCTGGGCGTCATCGCAGAAAAAGCGACCGGTTCGACGTGGGAGCGTGAGGTGGATGCGCGCTTCCTCCGCCCGTTGGGACTGAGGGACACCTACCTGTGGACGGGAGCGCCGGAGCCACCGACGGTTGACGGCTCACGCCTCGCGTGCGGCGGCGCGGGCGAGCCGGCGTGCGCTCCCCCGAGACCGGGGCTCCCACTGCTCGCCGTTACCGCCGGCCCGGACTGGGTGATCGCCTGGTCTGCCGGATCGCTCGTGTCCACCCCTTCGGACGTAACGCGATGGCTGCGCGCGCTGGTCGCCGGGGACGTACTGGATGCGGGGCACCGGGCGCTCATGACCACACCCACGCCGCAGTCGGTCGCAGCCCTCCGGTCGCTGCCTGCGTTTGGGCCCCTGCGGTGGACCGGAGCCGGGCTCGGCCTGTTCCGCTACGAGGTGACCAGCCGGGGCGTGGGGTGGGGCCACGAGGGGCTGATCGACGGCTTCACGGCCAATGCCGTGCACATGGTGGATGACGGGGCCACGGTGGCGGTCACGTCGAATTTCCAGATGACCGATAGCTTCGCGGCGCTTGGCGCGGTTGTCTCGTCCCTGCCGGCACCCTGCTCCCGATGGGGGCGTGCCGACGAATGGGCCCCGCCCGCATGTGCCGTCCCGGACGCGAACCCCGGACCGTGGGATCAGGGGCCCCTGTGGTGAGGCAGCTGAGCTGACGACCGGGGGGTATCGGTGACCCGGGGTCGCCGCGCCTCACCAGGAGCCACGCGTCGCGGAAAGGTTCCTCGGGCCGGCTGCCGCACCCCATGCTGCGCACGGAGTGGAAGCGGTTGCACGCGCGGCGGCCGGGGAATCGGTGCCCGCCGCGCGTGCAACCGGATCACGCGTTGAAGACGTCCTGCGTCAGCGTGCCGTCAGCGGCCGTGTGAATGACCCGAAGGCGCAGGTTCTTCGCCTGGGCCTTCTTGATGAGGCCGTTCACCACGAGGCGCTTGTTGGCCTCGGTAGTCACCAGCACCGGCGCGGTGGACACCTTGTTCGGCTTGCGCTTGCCGAGGGTCGAGCCCTTGTTCCATGCGACGCGGCCTCCCGTTCGCCCTGATTCCCGGGCGCTCGATGACTGCCCCGACGCCGTCTCATAGATGAACGTGTACCTGCCGATCTTGTCGAGCTGCAGCGGCACGGACACCTGCGAGCAGCCGATCCTGTTGGACTGTCGGGTGTTCTGGGTTGTCGGGGCGCGCAGCAGCTGGGCCGTGGGCGGCGGGGGCGCTGGCGCTGAAGCTGGGGTGGTCGTGGGGGTGCTCGGTGTGGACGCGACGATGGTGATGTCACCCTGCTTGGTGCCGAGCGTGCTGGGGCTCCCCGCTACCCCGACATTCAATTTCCAGAGTTCCATCGTGCCGGGCTGGGCAACCGTGAATTCTTGACTCATGCCTCCCATCGCAATGGAGCAGTACGTCGCACTCGACACGTCGAGTCCCGCGACTGGATTTCCCTGGCAGGAAATCGTTTGACCCGCGTAGGTCATGGTGAACTGGCCGGTGCCGTCATAGAACGCCGGGGACACGGCGAAAGCGCCCGTCCCGTAGTTGACGGTAAAGGTATCGTCGGTACTCGCGGCCAGGCTCGTGGGGCTGATCGTGAACGCCGAGCCCGTCCAGTCGACGGTGATCGTCCCTGCATCGGCAGCGGTTGACATCGCGGGGATGGCGAGCGTGCAGCAGGCCGCGGCAACGCCGATGAGAGGCTTCTTCACGTGGTCCTCCTTCGTGGGGAGAGGTACAGGCGGCCGTGTGTGGCACGCCACTGCGTCAGGGACGGAGTCCGTGGTCGTGGGCGGGTGCGACCTGATCACGCTCGCCCCACCGGTCGCCGACCGGCTGTTGACGTACCGAACCCGCGCTGCCCTACCCCGCTGACGGACCCCCTGCCTTGATCGCGATGGGCCGTCTGGGATTCGAACCCAGGACCTTGGGATTAAAAGTCCCCTGCTCTGACCAACTGAGCTAACGGCCCGGGGGAAGGGTATAGGGGTCGCGCCCGCCCGGCGGCGCGCCGCGCGGAGTGGTACGAAACAGGCATGACGTTCACCGCTCTCGCCGACAAGCAGGCCCGTGAGTACATGGCGCCCCTCACCGCCGTGGTGGGGCCCATGCATCACCTTGCCGATGCCGCCCGGGTCATGATCGAGGAGCGTGCGGGATCGGTGATCGTGCTGGACGCCTCGCTTGCCGGGCCCGGGCTGCTGTCCGAGCGCGATCTGGCCGTGGCCATCGCGGCCGGTGCGGACCCGGCCACCGATCGCGTGGAGCAGTGGATGCGCCACGACATCGCGAGCATCAGCCCCGACACCACGCTGGAGTCGGCCGCGCGCACCATGCTGCGCCAGGGCGTGCGCCACTGCGTCGTCGTGGATGGCGCCGAGGCGGTCGGCGTCATCTCGCTGCGCTACCTCATCGGGCTCGTGCTGGGAGAGGACGCCCAGTTGCCGCCGCCCCCGGGCTTCGGCATCTAGCCGGTCCGGCTCGTCCGCTGGGGCGCCAGCCGCGTCCACCATGCGGGCCGCCCCGGGCGCTGCGCCTGTGCCCACCGCTCCGCCTCGCCCGCGATGCGCGTGATGGAGGCCGCGATGGTATCCAGCATGTCCACGGTGCTGGCGAGCCCCTTGGTCCACTCTCCCGTGGCCTCCGCGTGGGCAAGGGCGTCGTGCGCGGTGTCGAGACAGGCTGTGAGGTCGCCGGGGTCGTCCGGCGTGCGGCCGGCGTCCAGCGCGCCCGCGATGTCGTCGAGAGCGGCGGTGAGGGTGTGCTGCACGTGCTCGGCGCCGGGGATGGCCACGCCCTGCAGCGGGATGCGACCAGCCAGGGTGCCGATGTCGCGCACCAGTTGCATGGTGGATGCCTCGAGCGCGGCGAGGGGGTCGGGGCGCGAGAAGGCCTCGATCGACTCCGCCATGCGCGCCTGGGTCACGCGCGCCGCCTCGTCGATCGCCAGCATCGCGGCGCGATTGCGTTCGGTCATGCTGCCGCGCGAGATCGCACCGCCTGCCACGCCCAGTGCGCCCTCGAGGTCGTGGGCAGCCGCCCGGAGCGCGCGGGCCAGGGCCGCGGGCAGCGCGGAGCCACCCTTGCTGGGCCACAGCACCGTGGCGATGGCGAGGCCCGCGGCGCATGCGATGCCCGTGGCGATCAGGCGCTCCAGCGCGATGGAAGGATCGAGGCGCGACCCCAGCACTGCCAGCATGAGCGACAGCGGGGTGAACAGCACCACGAACCACATGTAGTTGACCGGCTGCAGCCACGCAGCCAGTGCACCGATGGTCACGATGGCGGCGGCCAGGGCCCAGGGGTCGCCGGTCAGGGCCACCAGCAGCACCAGGGCGAGCACGGCGCCCAGCGCGGTGCCCCCGGCCCTCTGGGCGGTTACCTGGATGGAATCGCCCAGGGTGGGGCGCAGCACGCCCACCAGCGCGATGGACACCCACTGGCCATGGGTGACGCCGAGGATCGGGGTACCGGCCAGCGCGGTGAATGCGCCCACCGACAGCCCGGCGGCGATGCCCAGGCGGAGGCCGTGGCGCAGCGCCGTGGAGTGCGGGTCGAGCGCCGCAGCCAGCGACGGCCGGGCCACCGGGCGGCGGGGCCGGTCCACCGTCACGCGGGGCGGGTCGGGCAGCGACAGCGCGTCCATGGCGTCATGCAGGCGCCGTCTCAGACGGTGCGCGGCCCGGGCACGCCCCCGGGCCACCAGCGCGTTGTGCAGGGCCGGCCCGGTCAGGCCATCGGTGTCCGGCGCCAGCGCGCGCAGGCGATCCACGGATGCATCGAGGCCACGGGCATCCGGCGCGTGGTGGGCATCCACCACCCCGGCGGCGATTCCCCGTGCCACATGACCCACCTGCTGCAGCACATCGTCCATCGCGGCGCGCACGCCGGGCGCGGACTTCTCCCGTCGCCGCTCGTCCTCCACCGCGCTTACCAGCGACACCACGCGCGATCCGGCAACGATCACCGCCCACAGCCGCGCGGAGCGCCCCGACCAGCCGGCGCGCCTGCTGCGCACCGACGACACGGTGTCCCGGGCCTGCTCCAGCGCGGCCAGCGCCGACTCGCGCAGCCGGTCCACGTCGGGGCGGGACGCCAATTCGGCCACGGCCAGCCAGGCGGTGGCCACCGCCACGTCGGCCGGTGCATAGGGTGCAACCGGCCACGGGATGATGGCCAGCAGCACCACCCACGCGCTGCCCAGGGCCACGGCCGCCACGGAAGGGCCGAGCGCCGGGGCGGGCGAGAACGCCTGGGCGATGATGAACAGGATGAGCGCGGCAGGGCCGATGGAGGCGGGCACCGACCCCCACGCGGTGGCCACCCCGGCGGCGATGCCCAGCACGAGCATGGTGAGGCCCGCGGCCACCGCATGGCCCGAGCACGCGAGCGCCAGCATCAGCACCACCACGTTGAGGGCGGTCATGGCCGCATACACGCGCAGGTGGCGGCCGTAGCCACCGCCGGGTTCCACCAGCGACGTGAAGAACGCGGCGAGTGCTGCCAGCACCGCAAGGTCGCGCCGGTCGATGGCGATGCCGATGGCAAGCGGCGCCGACAGCGCCAGGGCCATCCGCAGCGCGCCGAGCGGCGCCGGGCGGCCCACCCCCGGGCCCAGCATCCGCCGAACCAGCCACCGGGCGCGGCGGCCCTCCAGGCGCAGTGCGCGCGACACGGTGCGGCTCCCATCCATTCCCGTAAGTGTCGTCGGTAGGGTTGCGTCATGGCCCTGCTGAGCGACGACGACATCACCACCGCCCTCGCCCTCCTGCCGGGCTGGGCGCTGCAGGACGGCGCGCTGGTGAAGCAGTACGTGTTCCCCGAGGGGTTCATGCCCGCGATCGCCTTCGTCGATCGCGTGGCCGTGGCCGCCGAGGCCGCCGATCACCATCCCGACATCGACATCCGGTGGAACGCCATCACGCTGCGGCTGGTCACGCACGACGAGGGCGGCATCACCGGGAAGGACACCGCCCTGGCCGCCGAGTGCGACCGACTGGCCCTCGCGTGACGCTGGACCCCGGCGCCATGCTGCGACGGGCCGCGTTCCGCATGGATCCGGAGCGTGCCCACGAGGCCGCGCTTCGCGCGTTGCAGGTGGGAGGCCCCGCGCTCGTGGCAGGTGCATCGTGGATGGCGCGGCGCGACGGCACGGTGGGCCAGCAGCTCATGGGGCTGTCGTTCGAGGGGCCGGTGGGTCTGGCCGCGGGGTACGACAAGTACGGTCGCGCGGTGCGGGCATGGGGGCGGCTGGGCTTCGGGTTCGCCGAGATCGGCACGGTCACCGCCCGCGCCCAGCCGGGAAATCCGCGGCCACGGCTGTTCCGGCTTCCGGCGGATGAGGCCATCGTCAACCGCATGGGCTTCAACAACGACGGAGCCGCCGTCACGGCCCGCCGCATCGCCGATGCCCGGCGCGGGTCCGGGGCCGGTATCCCCATCGGCGTGAACATCGGCAAGTCGAAGGTCGCCCCGCTGGAGCGCGCGGCGGAGGATCACCTGGCGTCGTTCCGGCTGCTTCGGGGCGTTGCGGACTTCGTGGTGGTCAACGTGTCGTCGCCCAATACGCCCGGGCTCCGCGAGCTGCAGGACCGCGCGCACCTCACGGCCATCCTGGGCGCGCTGCGTGATGAGGATGCCGCCATGCGCCGCTACGACGGCCGCGCACCGATGCCGTTCTTGGTGAAGCTGGCCCCCGACCTTCCCGATGCCCAGGTGGAGGACGCCGTGGACCTGGCTGGCGAGCTGGGGCTCGCCGGCATGGTGCTGACCAACACCACAATTACGCGCGACGGACTTGCCGACGCCGATGCACCTGCCGCCCGCGAGCAGGGCGGGCTGTCCGGGCCGCCGGTGCGCGCACGCGCAGATGAGGTGATGCGGCTGGCCGCGCGGCGGGCGGGGGGCGCCCTGGTGCTGGTGGGCGTGGGCGGCATCATGGATGCCGACGATGCGTGGCAGCGCATCGCGAGCGGGGCCTCGCTCGTGGAGGTGTGGACCGGGCTGGTGTATCGCGGGCCGCTGATCGCGCGCGACCTCACCCTGGGCCTCATGCAGCGCATGCGCGACGAGGGCGCATCGCACATCTCGGAGGTCGTCGGCAGCGCGTTGGGGGCCTGATGGGCCTCATCCCGCAACTCGCCATCGTCCTGGTGGCGGTGGCCGTGATGTCGGTGCTGGGCATGCGCCTGAGCATCTCGGCCATTCCGCTGTTCATCCTGGCGGGCGTGGCGCTGGGCCCCTCCGAGCCGTTCCCGGGCTGGATCGAGATGAGCGACCCGCTCTTCCTGCTGGGCGAGATCGGGGTGATCCTGCTGCTGTTCTACCTGGGACTGGAGTTCTCGCTCGAGCGCATCCTGCAGGCGCGCAAGCTGGTGCTCACCGGCGGCATCGTCGACCTCGTCATCAACGGCGGGCTGGGCCTGGGCCTGGGGTTCCTGCTGCTGGGTCCGGGCCCCGAGGCGGTCCTGATGGCGGGGCTCATCTACATCTCGAGCAGCGGGGTGATCACCCGGGCGTTGTTCGACTTCCGCCGCCTCGCGGACGACGAGACCGACCTGGTGCTGGGCACCCTGGTGTTCGAGGACATCGCCATCGCGATGTTCCTGGGCGTGGCGTCGGGCCTCGCGGTGGGCACCGCCGTGAGCGGCACGGCGGTGACATGGCGCGTGCTGGTGGTCGTCGTCTTCGTGGGCGCCTTCCTCTACGCCAGCCACAAGCTGCCCAGGGTCATCGATCACATCGCCACCAAGATCGAGCGCGAGCGCCTGGTGCTGGCGGCGCTTGCCCTGGTGATCGGCTCGGCGGCCCTGGCCGAGGAGGCCGGGCTGTCGGCGCCGGTCGGCGCCCTGCTCGCGGGCATCCTGCTGTCGGAGACCGAGGTGCGTGACCGCATCGAGCGCCACCTGTTCGGCCTGCGCGACTTCACCGCGGCCATCTTCTTCTTCACCTTCGGCCTGCAGATCAACCTCGGGTCGCTGGGCGATGTGTGGGACTGGCTGCTGCTGGGCGTGGTCGTCGCCATCACCGGCAAGCTGGCCGCGGGCTGGATCGCCGGCCGGATGACCGGATTCAGCAAGCGGCAGTCGTTCACCGTGGGCACCAGCCTGGTGGCCCGGGGTGAGTTCACCCTCATCCTCGCCCAGCTCGCGGCGCTGGGAACCGCACTGTCGCCGGAGTTCCGTGAGCGCATCCTGTCGTTCGCCGGCCTGCTCGTGTTGGTAACGGCAGCGGTCGGGGTGATACTTATGAGGGAGTCCAGGACCGTGGGGCGCGCGCTCTTCGGCTCTTCCCGACGCACGCCGGCATCCCCCGGTAATCCCTAGGAGGCTTAGGTCGTGATCGAGGTCCGCGAGACGCGTCTTCCCGGCGTGGGCAAGAAGTTCACCATGCGCACCCATCTGGGTGAGGATGTCTGCGCCGTGGTGCACATCGATGGCCGTCGCGAGCTGTACTACCGGCCCGACCCCGACGAGGACGCCGAGGCCGTCATCGTGCTGTCGGATGACGAGGCGCACGAGCTCGGGTCGATACTCGGTGGGGTGGTGTACCGGCCCGAGCTGCTGGACAAGCTCGAGGTCGCGCTGAAGGACCTGGCGATCGACTGGATCGACATTCCGCCGGACAGCCCGCTGGTGGGCCTGACGGTGGCCACCTGCCGCATCCGCACCACCACCGGCGGCACCATCGTGGCCATCATCCGCAAGGAGAATTCGGTGGCCATGCCGCATCCGGACGAGGTCATCCAGGCCAACGACACCCTGGTGGTCATCACGACCCCCGAGACCTTCGAGGCGCTGCAGCGCCTGGTGGCGGAGGGGCCGTCGCCGGACGTCTCCTGAGCCCCGCGGGGCTCCCCGGGGAATGAGGGATCCCGACCGACGCAGCCTGGGGCAGGTGCTCCGGGGCAAGGGCACGCCCTCCCTGCGCGGGCTGCTGACGCGCGCGGTGGTGGGCGTGGGCCTGGTGCTGGGCGTGCTCACCGCCGTGGCCATCTTCGCGGTGTTCTGGTCCACCACCTCATACCGCGATGACCAGCAGGTGGCGGTGGATCGTGCGCGGGCGTCCGAGGTGATCCTGGCCGATCTGCTGAACGCCGAGACCGGGGTGAGTGGCTACACCCTCACCGGCGGCAGCAGCTACCTGGTGCCGTACGTGCGTGCCGAGGGCACCTACCCGCGCAACATCCGGCGCCTGCGTGATCTGGTGGAGGGCAATGAGGACCTCGAGGCCGCCGTGGGCTCGATCGACCGCGCGGCCCGGGAGTGGTTCCGCGAGGCGCGGACGCTGGTGAACCTGCGGCGCGACGGGCGGGTGTCGGAGGCCGTTGCGCGGATCGGCGAGGGCATCGACAAGGCGCGCCTTGACGCGCTGCGCGCCGAGCAGGCCGACCTGCGTGAACTGGTGGAGGCCGAGCGGCAGCTGGCGCTCGAGCGCGCCGACCAGGGGCGCTGGCTCGCCGTGCTGGCGGTGGTGGGCGGAGCACTGCTGGCGGTGCTCACCGTGGCGGCCGCCACGCGTGCGCTGTGGCGTCGGGTGGGTGCCCCGCTCGGTGCGCTCGCGCAGGGCGTGCGGCGCGTGGGCGCGGGTGACCTGGAGCAGTCGGTGCCCCGTCCTGAGCACGGCGCGCGCGAGGTGGTGCAGTTGGTGGACGCGTTCAACGTGATGCAGGGCCGCGTGGTGGACCAGCGCACGGAGGCCGAGGCCAGCGCCCGGAGGTCGGAGGCCGCGCGCGCCGAGCGCCGCCTCTGGCAGACGGTGGAGCAGGGCCTGCTGCCCGAGTCGCTGCCGGCGCTTCCGGGCCTGCGCCTGGCCGCGCGCTACCAGCCGTCCAGCCCCGGGCTTGCGGTGGGCGGGGACTTCTACGACGCCCGGGTGCTTCCCGACGGCCGCCTTGCGGTGATGGTGGGGGATGTGGCGGGCCACGGCGCGGAATCGGCTGCCCGCGCGGCGCGGATGCGCTTCGGCTGGGGTGCGCTGGTGGAGGTGGACCCCGACCCCCAGCGGGTGCTCGAGATCATGAACACCCATATCGCCGAGCCGCATGAGCGCGACCAGGGCGTGTACGCCACCATGTGCCACTGCATCATCGCCCCCGACGGCACGGCGGAGTTCGCGCTTGCCGGGCACCCACGTCCGCTGCTGGTGACCGATCACGATGCGGGCCTGGTGGAGGTGGATGCCCGCGGCCCCATCCTGGGGCTGCTGGATGAGGTGGAGTGGCCGGTCACCCGCGTGCAGGTGCCGCCCGGGGCCACCTTCGTCATCTACACCGATGGCCTGGTGGAGGCTCGCCGCGGTGACCAGATCTTCGGCGCGCAGCGCGCGGCCGAGGTGCTGGCGGCAAACCGCGGTATCAGCCTGGAGCAGCGCATCGCCATCCTCACCGAGGCCGCCCAGCGCTACGACGAGGCCCACCTGCGCGACGACGTCGCGGTGCTCGCCGTGCAGCCCGTGGGGCGGCCCGGCGCCTAGCGCCTACCCGACGCGACCGGTGATGTAGGCCTCGGTGCGGGGATCCTTCGGTGCCGAGAAGATCTGCCGCGCGGTGCCCACCTCGGCCAGCACGCCGGTGCGATCGCCCTCGGCGGTGCCCTCCACGGTCATGAAGGCCACCTGATCGGAGATGCGCGCCGCCTGCTGCATGTTGTGGGTGACCACCACCAGCGTGTAGCGCTCGGCGAGCTTCTTCATCAGGTCCTCGATCGCCAGGGTGGCGATGGGGTCCAGGGCCGAGCAGGGCTCGTCCATCAGTATGACCTCGGGCTCCACGGCGATCGCGCGGGCGATGCACAGCCGCTGCTGCTGGCCACCGGAGAGCGAGAAGGCCTCGGCCTTGAGGCGGTCCTTCACCTCGTCCCACAGGGCGGCGTCAACCAGCGCCTGCTCCACGCGCTCGGCGGTGGGCTTGATGCCGTTCACCTTCATGCCGAATTCGAGGTTGTCCTTGATGGACTTGGGGAAGGGGTTGGGCTTCTGGAACACCATGCCGATGCGTCCGCGCAGGTCCACCGGATCGACGTCGCCCGACAGCAGGTCCTCATCGCCGAACAGCACGCGGCCCTCCACCCGGGCGCCGGGAATCAGGTCGTTCATGCGGTTGAGGCAGCGCAGGGCGGTGGACTTGCCGCAACCGGACGGCCCGATGAGCGCCGTGATGGCGTTCCTCGGGATGTCCATCGACACGCCCTTCACCGCGTGGTGATCGCCGTACCACACGCCCATGTCCTGGAGGCGGAAGATGGGTGGGCCGAGATGCGGCTCCTGAGGAGCCCCGGCGCCCTCGCGATCGGCGGAGGCACGCCCGGCGTCGCCCCCCGCGGCACCCGCGGAGAGGTGGATCTCGATGGGTGAGTCCTTGGCGGTCTTCTCGGGGTCCACGTTGGTGGTCATCTCTCCTACCAGCGCTTGCTGTATCGGTTGCGAAGGATAATGGCGACGAGGTTCATCACCAGCAGCGTGGCCAGCAGCACGATGATTCCCGCCGCGGCGATGGCCTGGAACGATGCCTGCGGCTGGTCGGTCCAGAAGTAGATCTGCAGCGGCATGGCCAGCAGGGCCTCGTTGCCGGCCTCCAGGGGGTTCAGGCTGGGCACTGCGGTGCTGAACACCACGCCACCGACCACGATCAGCGGCGCCGTCTCGCCGATGGCGCGCGACATGGCGAGGATCGTTCCCGTCAGGATTCCGGGTAAGGCTGCGGGGAACACCTGGCTGCGCACGGCCTGCCACCGTGTGGCGCCCAGCGCCATGGCGCCCTGCTCGATGGAAATGGGCACGGCGCGCAGCGCCTCGCGTGCGGCGATGATGATGATGGGCAGGATCAGCACCGCGAGCGTGAGGCCGCCGGCCAGGAGTGACTTCGAGATGCCCATGACGCCCACGAAGATCGCCAGGCCGAGCAGGCCGTAGATGATCGAGGGCACCGCGGCCAGGTTCGAGATGTTCACGTCGATCAGGTGCACCACGCGCGGGCGGATCCGCAGCCACCACAGGCGCGCATGCACCCATCCCGCGCCTAGGCCGCTCACGCGGCCGGTCGTGAGCCGTTCGCGCAGGCGTCGTTCGGTAAGGGTGGCGGACTGGGCGGCGAACTTCTCCAGGTACAACGCCGCCGCGACCCCGATGGGCCAGGCGAAGAAGATGGTCACCATCATCAGCACGACCGAGCCACGCAGCGCCGAGTTGAAGCCGGCCTTGGCGGGATTGGACGACGGCTTGTCGGTGAGGAATGACCAGCTGATCGACCCGGCGCCACGGATGAGCACCGAGGTGATGAGCCAGATGAGCATGGCCATTGTGATGGCCGTGAGGCCCACCACCAGCCACTTGAAGAGCTGCTCCGACGGCCGGGCACGCTTCTTCGCCAGCGGCCGGACCGTGGCCGTGGCCGATGGCGGCGGGGGCGGTGACGGAGTCTCGAGGGTGCTCACTGGTACACGGTCCGGTACTTGCGCACGATGCGCACCGCGATGATGTTGATGACCAGCGTCACCGCGAACAGCAGCAGGCCCACTGCGAAGATGCTGTCGTACTGCAGGCTGCCCCGGGTGGCCTCGCCCTTGGACACCTGAACGATGTAGGCCGTGATGGTCTGCATGCCCTCGAGCGGGTTCCAGCTGAGGTTGGGGATGGTGCCCGCGGCCAGCGTGACGGCCATGGTCTCTCCGATCGCGCGCGAGATCGCGAGCACGATGGAGGCGACGATGCCCGAGAGCGCGGCGGGAATCACCACGCGCAGCGACACCACGCGCCGCGTGGCTCCCAGCCCGAACGCCCCCTCGCGCATGGAGTTCGGCACCGCGCGCATGGCGTCTTCAGACAGCGAGCTGATGAGCGGGGTGATGAGCAGGCCCACCACGATGCCGGCCGCAAGGGCGTTGTACAGGCCGAGGCCCGGGAACACCATCTGCAGGGCGGGGGTGACCGCGTCGAGCGCGAAGAACCCCAGCACGATGGTGGGCATGCCGGCGAGGATCTCCAGGACCGGCTTCACCACGCGGCGCAGCCTCTCGGGCGCGTACTCGCTGAGGTAGATGGCCGATCCGAGCCCCAGGGGAACGGCCACGACGGCCGCGATCAGGGCGATGACGATTGATGCGTTGAGGAGGGGGAGCACCCCGAACTTGCCCTCCAGCGGGAACCACTGCGTTCCCGTGAAGAACTCGGTGATCGGGACGTCGGTGAAGAAGAGGGCGCCCTCCTCCACCAGCACCACCACGATCCCCACGGTGACCAGCACCGAAATGGTCGCGGCGGCGGCGAGGGCCAGCAGCACGGCCTTCTCGCCGAACCGCCCGCGGGCGCTGCGGCGCGCCCGCGGGCGGTCGGGAGGTGTTACCTCAGTGCTCAGGAGGCGGCCGCCTCGACCTTCTGGGCCGACTCATCCAGCGCCGACTGCGGCGCGGGCACGTAGGCGTTGGCCTCGGCGAGCGCCGTGGCGTTCGCGACGTAGTCCTTCACGAAGGCCTGCACCTCGGGCCGCGCGAGCGACTTCTTCGACACGTAGATGAAGAGCGGGCGCGACAGCTTGTAGTCGCCCGAGGTGATGCTCTCGGTGGTGGGCTCCACGCATCCCTCGCCGCCGTCCAGGGCGAACGACTGCAGGGTGTCGGTGTTCTCCTCGAAGTAGGTGAACCCGAAGTAGCCCAGGCCGGCCTCGGCGTCCCGCACCGAGCGGACGATCACGTTGTCGTCGGCCGACGCGGTGTAGTCCTGGCGCGGCTGGATGACGTCGCCGTTCTTGTCCTCGCCCAGGACCTCCTCGTTGAAGAAGTCGTAGGTGCCCGACTGCGAGTCGGGGCCCGACAGGGCCATCGGCAGGTCATTGAATCCGCTGCCCACCTGGCTCCAGTTGTTCACCTTCGAGCCGGGCGACCAGATCTTCTTGAGCTCGGGGAAGGTGAGGCAGGCCTTGCCGACGTCCACGCCGGCCTTGGTGATCAGGGTGATGCCGTCGGAGGCCACGCGGATCTCCTCGTACTCCACGCCGGCCTTCGTGCAGGTCTCGGCCTCTTCGTCCTTGATGCCGCGCGAGGCGTCGCTGATGTCGGTCTCGCCCTTGCAGAAGACCTCGAAGCCACCGCCCGTGCCGGACGTGCCGACCGTGATGTTCACGTTCGGATTGTTCTCGTTGAAGCGCTCCGCAGCAGCGGTGCTGAGCGGGGCGACCGTGGAGGAGCCATCGATCGCGATCGTCCCCGACAGGTCCGACGCGCCGGAGCCGCCGGTGGTATCGGCCGAGTCGCTGCTGCCGCAGGCGGCCAGGGTGAGCGAACCGCCCGCGACCGCGAGGGCGGCGAGCGACGCGTACATGCGTCGTGACTTCATCTTTGTCTCCTTGGGATTCATCGGCGATGCCCCGCAGGGCGTGCACCCAACCTATGTCGCGGTGTGTGAAACGGGTGTGAACGGCACGGAGGAGCGGCGGTGAGCGCCGGCCCGGATGTGCCCGTCACGACGCAGGTTGAGCGTACGCGCGGCCATGTGAACGACCTGTGAAAACCGCTCCGCACGTGCGGCTACCGGCGGCGGCCTGCAAGGGGGAACGCCTTCGGTACCGCCTCCAGGCGGTAGCCGCGCTTGTGCTCGGTCTGGATGTACGTGTACCGGCCCCCGACCTCGTCCACCTTGCGGCGCAGGCGCCGCACCAGGACGTCCACCGATCGATCCCCCGGGTCGCGATCGCCACCCCAGACGCGGTCGAAGATCTCGTCCCGGCTGAGGGTGCGGCCCTTCTCCTCCAGCAGGATCCACAGCAACTTGGTCTCGAGGGGGGTGAGCGGCGCCGTGGCGCCCGCCACCCGAACCTCCAGCCGGCCCCGGTCCACCTCCAGGTCGCCCATCGAGACCTCGCCGACCGCCTGCCCGTCGTGGGGCCCGACCTCGGCGCGCCGGAAGATCGCCTCGAGCCGGGCGATCAGTTCACGGGCGGAGAACGGCTTTCGCAGAAGGTCATCGGCGCCCCGCCGCAGGGCCTCCAGGCGGTCGCGCTCCTCCTGGCGCGCCGTCATGACGACGATGGGGAGATCCGGCGCCCACCTGCGGACGTCCTCGATGATGCTGAGCCCATCCACGTGGGGCAGCATCAGGTCCAGCACCAGGGCGTCGGGCCTCCAGGCCTTGAGCGCCGTGATCGCGGCGAGGCCGTCCTTGCTGATGCTGGTGGCATAGCCGGCCCGCGCCAGGTGGTAGGCGGTCGCGCGCGCCGTGCTGTCGTCGTCCTCCGCGATGAGGACTGTGCGCCGGTCGTCGATGCGGTCGTTCCCGGGGTGCCCACCTGCCTCCATCGGGGCGGACGCTAGGCCGCGCCCCTCCTCGAATCGTGGCGATCCTGTGAACAGTGCGTGAACGCGTGGGGCCCCGGCCCTCAGGTCTCCAGGGCCTCTTCCTCCTCCTCGGCCTCGCGCCGCAGTTGCTTGAAGCTGACGCCCTCGAACAGGAGGAAGATGAATCCCACCACCACGCCCACGGCCATCTCGGTGGCCTGCAGGACGATGGAGAACGCGAGGGCGTCCGCAGCGCTCACCCCGTAGGAGGCCGTGAGCGGCACCACCGCGGCGGCCTGGAACACCACCAGGTTGCCCGGGAGGATGGGGAACGACTGCGCGAGGGTGATGGTGACCAGAAGCAGTCCGGCACCGCCCCAGCCCACGTAGCCCAGGCCGAAGGCCCCGAGCGTGGCGTAGATGCCCGCCCACTGGGCGATCCACGTGCCCAGGCTGGGGATGGCCACCCGGCTCATCTGGCGCGGGTCGCGCAGGCTCGCGTGGCTCTCGTGCACCGCCCCCCACAGGCGCTGGAATGCACGGGTCACCCGCCGCCAGATGGATCCGGTCGAGAGCCAGGGTGGCACTTGGCGGTTGGGGCTCTGCAGCAGTGCCACCGCCACCACCACCAGGCAGATCACGCCCAGCACCGCGGTGATGATCCACGCATACGACGGCAGGGGCAGGAACAAGCCGATGAGGATGACCAGGGCCACCCAGGCGATCGTGGTGACGATGTTCTCCACCACCACCGTGCCCAGCAGCACCGTGGTGGACAGGTCCTCGCCGCGTCGGGCCAGGCGGCGCTTGGCCAGCAGCACCTTGGCGATCTCGCCCACCCGTGCGGCGAGGATGGTGTTGAACAGGAAGCCCACCATCAGGGGGCTCAGCAGGTCCATGTACCGCGTGCGGTGCTTCAGCCCGGGAAGGCCGTCCACCACGGCCTTCCACGCGGCGCCCTTCAGCAGCACCGAGAGGAAGTTGGCGAGCACCGCCACCACCAGCAGCCACAGGTTGTCCACGCGGAAGGCGGCGATCACCGCGCCCCAGTCCACGCGCCACACCACCAACGCCACCACCACGGCCACCAGCACCAGCCGCAGTACGTTCCACGCCCAGCGGGGGACGGCGCGGCGCTTTCCCGCCGCGTCGTCGCTCATGCGACCAGCTCGTCCAGCGTGACCAGCGCGAGGCCCTTGTCCTGCGCAGCCGCGCAGATGTCGGGGATTGCCGCGGCGGTGTGCGCACGCGGGCGGTCGGGGTTCCAGCCGTCGGCGTCGTGCAGCAGCAGGATGCACCCGGGGGCCAGCGCGCGTGCCGACCGCTCGGCCACCACGTCGGGGCCCGGGTCGGCGGAGTCGAACACGCCCCGGGTCCAGCCCGCCATGCGGTAGCCGGATGCCCGCACGGCCGGCCATGTGCCCGGTCCGCGGAACCCGTGCGGGGCGCGAAACACCCGGGTGAGCACGCCGGGTCCCGCGGCGTCCTGCACGGCCTCCTCGGTGCGCACCAGCTGATCCCGTACATGGGCGGGTCCGCGGAGAACCAGGATGCCGTGGTCGTAGCCGTGGCTCGCCACCTGATGGCCCTCCTCATGCATGCGGCGCACCAGGTCGGGGTGGCGCCGGGCCTGGCGGCCCAGCACGAAGAAGGTGGCCCGCACGCCGGCATCGGCCAGCGCATCGAGGATCGCCGGCGTCGAGGGCCCGGGCCCGTCGTCGAAGGTAAGCGCCGCGCGCGGGCGGTCGCGCGGCCCGTGCCGCAGTACCGGCCCCAGCACCGGTGACCCCGGACGGAACGCCGCCCATGCCCCCAGGGCCCCCGCGGCGACCGCGCCGGCGGCCAGAACGGGGTGCCGCCGGTGCGCCGCGACGGCGAATGCCAGTACGGCCGATTCCGCGGCGACCACGCGGCGGATGGCGGTGCTCTTGGTCATCGGCTGGGTCATCGCGTCCGGCCGCCGAGGCTATCAGGGGAGAGGGGCGGGCCCGGGGCGTGGCACCCCGCCAATGGGAGTGCCAGCGCAGCGCCGGCGGGTCTATACTCGCCGTGTTTCCCGTCCCAGGAGTGCATGTGCCGGTCTACGACTACCGCTGTGAGAAGGGCCACCGCTTCGAGGCCATCCAGAGCATGTCCGACAAGGCGCTCACCACGTGCGAGGAGTGCGGGGCCCCGGCCCAGCGCGTGCTTCACGCCCCGGCCATCCACTTCAAGGGCAGCGGGTTCCACAACACCGACTACGGCACCAAGACGCGGCCCAAGGAGCAGCCGGCGCCGGCATCCAGCGGCGCATCGGGCGGGGGCTCCGGGAGCTCATCCGGCGGGTCCGACGGCGGTGGCGGTGGCGGGGGCAAGTCCGTGGGGCTCGACAAGGTCTGATCAGCGACGCACGAACTCGGCGAGCTGCTGCTCGTCGAGGTCGGGCTCGCCCACCACGTAGGAGATCCCGCCGACCGTGCGGGGCATGCCCGCCAGCACGATCCGGTCGTCGGATGACGACTGCAGGCGCCACTGCAGCCAGCCCAGCTTCACCAGGTCGGACACCCCCATGTCGGTGCCGATGGCGCGGATGGCGGCCGCGCCGTTCCACGGCGAGAACGGCACGCCCGTCACCGATGCCATCTTCGCCTTCAGGCCGGTGACGAAGGCCTGCTGACGGGCGGCGCGGTAGAAATCATTATCGCACTTGCGCACGCGCACGAACTGCAGCGCGCGCTCGCCATCCAGTTGCACCTGCCCCTGCGGGAACGACACCGTGGTGCCGCCCGAGTACGGGCAGTTCTTCAGCGCCGTCGGGTTGTTCACGGTGATGCCGCCCAGGTCATCCACCATGCGCTTCACGCCGTTGAAGCGCACCACGATGACGTGGTGGATGGGCAGGCCGGTCAGGTCGCGCACCGCGTTGATGGTGCCCTTCTGCCCGGCGAACCAATACGCGGCGTTGATCTTCTCGGTGCCCACGCCGGGAAGGTCCACGCGGAAGTCGCGGGGGATCGACAGCCACTTCACCTTGCCGGCGCCGGGATCGGTGCGCATCACCATGATGGAGTCGGCGCGTGAGCGCGTCTCGCCGGGGCGGGCGTCAATGCCGACCACCAGCGTGTTCTGGGGCGCCGACAGCAGGGGGCCCGCGGGCGACAGCGCGGCCTTGGCCGCGGGCGTCACGCGCGCGTTGGCCTCGGACACTGCCCCGCGCACGCTCAGGAACCCGAAGACGCCCCAGGCCACCATGCCGAGCACCAGAACCGATGCCAGGCGCCAGGTCCACCCCCACGCGCCGATGCCCCGCAGCGACCACCACCGACGTTCCGGAGGCGGTGCCCACGGATCGTGATCGGGGTCGGGGGCCGCGGGCGGACGCTCGGCACGGCCCACGCCCTCGGTGAGTTGGCGCAGCCCGTCGATCCCCTCGGCGGACTTCCCGGACCCGCGGGCCTTGAAGCGCCGATATGGCTTGGCGGAGGGCGGCATCGGCGGCCGATGGTACCGTCGCCAGCGGGTGTTCCGGTCCACGGGGGGTACATGAGCGTCATCGGCGTCGACGTGGGCGGCACCAAGATCGCGGCTGCCCGCCTGGGGCCTGGCTACGACATCGAGGAGTCGCTGGTCATCCCCACGCCCGAGGGGGGCGAGGCGGTGGTGCATGCGATCGCCGACGTGACGGCCCGCCTGGCGGCGGGCGCCGGTGACGACGTGGCGGCAGTCGGCGTGGGCGTGCCCGCCACCATCGACCCGGCCACCGGGATCGTGGGGGCGTCCAACCACACCGGCCTCGACGGCCTGCATGCGCGCGATCTGCTGCAGCAGCACATCGGGCTTCCCGTGCACGTGGACAACGACGGCAACCTGGCCGCCCTGGCCGAGCACCGCCTGGGCGCGGCCCGCGGGCACGACGACGTGGTGCTGATGACGGTGGGCACCGGCATCGGCGGCGGGCTCATCATCGGCGGTCGGGTGTTCCGGGGTGGTGGCGGCCAAGGGGCCGAGTTGGGGCACGTGGTGGTGGAGGGCGACGGGCCGCCGTGCCAGGGCAACTGCCCCAACCACGGCTGCATCGAGACCATGTGCAGCGGCACGTCGCTGGGGCGCGACCTGCATGCCGCGGCGGTTGCCGACCCGGGCGGGATGCTCGGGGTGCTCCTGGCCGAGGGGCGTCTGGACAGCCGGACGGGTCTCGACCTGGCGCGGGCCGGTGATTCAGGCGCGCTCGAGGTGTTCACCACGGCCGGTCGCTGGCTGGGGGTGGCCGTGGCATCGCTCACCAACATCTTCGACCCCGGCATCGTGGTGATCGGCGGCGGCCTGTCGGCGGCGGAGGAGATCCTGCTCGCACCCGCGCGCGATGAGTACCAGCGCCGGGCGCTCCCTCCCACGCGCCGCGCCCCGCTGGTGCTCGCGCGGTTCCGGAATGACGCCGGGATGGTGGGGGCGGGAATCCTGGCGGCTGAGGAGGGCGTGGCCTGAGCGGTCGCCTCGTGGTGGTCGCCACGCCCATCGGGACGCTGGACGACCTTTCCCCGCGCGCGGCGCAGGCGCTGCGCGACGCCGACGTGGTGGCCTGCGAGGACACCCGGCGCACGGCGGTGCTGCTGCGCCACGCGGGGTCGGCCGCCCCCATGGTCCCGGCGCACCGCCACAACGAGGCCCGGCGCGCGGCCGACCTGGTGCGGCGCATGCAGGACGGTGCCACGGTGGCCCTGGTGAGCGATGCGGGCATGCCCGGTGTGAGCGATCCGGGCGCGCGGGTGGTGGCGGCCGCGCGGGATGCCGGGCTGCCCGTCACGGTCATCCCCGGCCCCGGCGCGGTGGAGACCGCCCTCGTGGCATCCGGCCTGGCCACGGGCACCGGGTACGGGTTCGCCGGGTTCGCCCCGCGGAAGGCGGGCGAGATCGCTGCCCTGCTCGCCCGCCTCGATGCCTGGGGCGCCCCGGCGGTGGTGTTCGAGAGCCCGCATCGCACGGCCGCCCTGCTCGCCGCCATCGCCCGGCACGACCCCGCGCGCCCCGTCGCCGTGTGCCGCGAGCTCACCAAGGTGCACGAGGAGGTCGTCTCCGGGGCCGCCGCCGACCTCGCGGCGCGCATCACCGGGCCCCTGAAGGGCGAGGTGGCCGTGGTGATCGCGCCCCCGGCCGCCCCGGCGCCGCCGGATGACCACGCCCTGGCTGCGGCGATCGCCCCCATGCTCGAGGCCGGGATGAGCGCCGCGCGGGCGGCGGACGTGGTGGCAGCGCTGGGCGCCGCCCCGCGAAACGCCGCCTATCGCGCGGCGCTGGCGGCGCGCGACTCCGCGTAGGCGACTGCCTGCGACCGCAGTTCCGGGTCGTCGGGGAGAGCCGCGACTGCCTTGGCGCGTCGGGCGTCGCTCCCGGCCACCGTCGCCCGCGCCAGGGCTTCGCCGATGGGGCAGAGGAGGAGGCCGTCGGCCGCCTCCACGGGCGCATCCATGGCGTGAAGGGTGCCGCCGGGTCCGGTAACGATGAGGCCCCCCGAGAGGTCGATGTCCACGCTGCCCAGCCGGCCCACCGCGCGCGCGGACGACCAGCCCCCGCCCGACTGATGTGCCGGGGCGGGCAGGCCCAGCGCGTGGGCCGCCGCCGCCGCGTCGGCGCCCGCCACTTCGATGTCGATGTCGGCCGGGCGCGCATGCAGCCCGCGCATGAGCAGCGCCGCGCTGCCCGCCAGGCGCCACGGGATGCCCGCGGCACGCAGGCGCAGTGCGACGGCTCGGACCACGGCCTGCACGCGCGCGGGGGGTGGGGGTGCCGTCGCTATGCTGCCTCCTCCGTGCCCGGCCGCTTCTTCATCACGACGCCGATCTACTACGTGAATGCGGACCCGCATGTGGGCCACGCGTACACCACGATCATGGCTGACGTGCTCGCGCGGCACCACCGCCAGCGCGGGGAGGACGTGTTCTTCCTCACCGGCACGGACGAGCACGGCGCCAAGATCGCGCGCGCCGCCGACGAGGCCGGGCGCGTGCCCAAGGAGCACGCCGATGCCCTGTCGGCCCGCTTCCGCGAGATGGGCGCGGTGCTCGGGGCGAGCAACGACTTCTTCATCCGCACCACCGACGAGCAGCACAAGGCCGCGGTGCAGGCACTCATCGTGCACATGCACGAGAAGGGCGACATCTACAAGGGCAGCTACGGCGGCTGGTACTGCACCTCATGCGAGGCCTTCTACAACGAGGGCGACCTCGCCGAGGGCACCACGTGCCCCATCCACCAGCGCCCGGTGGAGTGGATCGAGGAGGAGAACTGGTTCTTCCGCCTCTCCGCCTACCGTGATGCCCTGCTCGCGCACTACGACGCCGTGCCCGACTTCGTGCGCCCCCGCACCCGGATGAACGAGGCCCGCCGCATGGTGGAGGACGGCCTCGAGGATCTCTCGATGAGCCGCGCGCAGGTGGAGTGGGGCGTCACGGTGCCGTGGGATCCCGCGCACACCGTCTACGTGTGGGTGGACGCCCTGTTCAACTACTACACGGCCCTCACGTACGCGGAGCCCGGTACCGACCTGGTGGACCGCGTGTGGCCGCCCACGTTGCAGCTGATGGCGAAGGACATCCTCAAGTTCCATGCGGTCATCTGGCCGTCGCTGCTGATGAGCGCCGACCTGGCGCTGCCGGAGCGCCTCTTCGTGCACGGGTACATCCTGAAGGGCGGCGAGCGGCTGTCGAAGACCACGGGCAACATCGTCGACCCGTTCCCGTACATCGAGCGCTACGGGCTGGACGCCCTGCGGTACTACCTGTGCCGCGAGATCCGCTTCGGCGAGGACGGCACCTTCACCGACGAGGGGTTCCACCAGCGCTACACGAGCGAGCTCGCGAACGACTTCGGCAACCTGCTGTCGCGCACCGCGAAGATGATCGAGCGCTACCGCGATGCGGTCGTGCCCACAGACCCCGGTGGCGACGCCGCCGTGGCGGCCGAGGCGGCCCGCGCGCGCGACGAGGTGGTGCAGCGCTTCGGCGCGGACGACGTGACGGGCGCGGTGGAGGCCGCGTGGGGGTGGGTGCGGCGCCTGAACCGGCTGGTGGAGGAGCGCGAGCCCTGGGCTCTCGCCAAGGACGACGCCCGTGCCGGTGAACTCGACCAGGCACTGTTCAGCCTGGCCAACGGCCTGCGCATCGCGGCGGTGCTCCTGTGGCCGGTGCTGCCCGGCTCGTGCGCCCAGGTGCTCGCGGCGCTGGGTGAGCCCGCGGATGCCGTGGGCCTCGACCGTGCCTCCTGGGACGCGGGCACCCCTGGCGCCCGGGTGACCCCGCCCCCGCCGCTCTTCCCCCGTATCGACGCGGATGAGGTGACGGCGTAGTCGACTCGCACTGCCATCTGCCGTCGTGTGACCATTCGGTGCCCGACCTCATCGCGGCGGCCGCCGCGGCGGGGGTGGAGCGCATGGTGACCATCGGCTGCGGTCGGGAGCAGAGCGAGCAGGCGGTGGCGCTTGCGGAGGAGCACCCGGAGGTGTTCGCCGCGGTGGGCGTGCATCCGGTGGACGCCGGCCGCGGCAACTGGCGTGATTCGGACATCGACTGGATCCGTGACCTGGCCGCGCACCCACGGGTGGTGGCCATCGGTGAGGCCGGGCTCGACTACTTCCACGAGCGCACGACGCCCGCGGACCAGCCGCGGGCCTTCCGTGCCCAGGGTGAGCTGGCCGCCGACATGGGGCTGCCGCTGGTCATCCACACCCGCGACGCTGCGGACGACACCATGGAGATCCTGCGTGACCTGGGGCTCACGGACGTGGTGCTGCACTGCTTCTCCATACCGCAGTACCTCGACGAGGCGCTGGAGCGCGGCTGGACCATCAGCATCGCCGGCCCGGTGACCTTCCCGCGGAACACCGAACTGCGGGACGCCGTCACGCGCATCCCCGCCGATCGCCTGCTGGTGGAAACCGATGCGCCGTACCTGGCCCCGGTGCCCATGCGCGGCTCGCGCAACCAGCCCGCGTACGTGGCCCACACGCTCGCATGCATCGCCGACCTGCGGGGGGACGACACCGCGTCGCTCGACGCCGCCACGTCGGCCACCGCTGCGCGCGTGTTCGGATGGTGAGCATCCCGCCCGAGCGCGTTGGCACCCAGCGCCTCATGGAGCGGCATGGGATCCGCCCGGACACCGACCTGGGCCAGCACTTCCTGCTGGACGAGAACCTGGTGGACCTGGCGCTGCGGATGGCCGACGTGGGCCCCGATGACGTGGTGCTGGAGATTGGCGCGGGGCTCGGCACGCTCACCGCCGCGCTCGGGCGCGTCGCCCGGGCCGTGCACGCGTTCGAGGTGGATCCCCGCATGGAGCCGGCGCTGGCCGAGTCGGTGGGCGGCCTGCCCGGGGTGCACGTCCACTGGGGGGACTGCATGCGCGCGGACCTTGCCGCGCTGGATCCCGCCCCCACCAAGGTGGTGAGCAACCTGCCGTACCACGTGGCCACACCGGTGCTGGTGGAGAGCATCTGCGGCCTGCCGGGCGTCACGGATTGGGCGCTGATGACCCAGAAGGAGGTGGCCGACCGCTGGCTGGCCGCGCCCGGATCGCGCCTGTACGGCGCGCCGTCGGTGGTGATCCAGCTGGCGTGCGCGTCCTCGGGGCGCCGGGCCGTGGGGCGCGAGGTGTTCTCGCCCCGGCCCCGCGTGGACTCCGCGCTCGTCGCGCTGCGGCGGATCGGGCCCGGGCCCGACGACGCCACCCGCGCGGTGGTGCGTGCGGCCTTCTCGGCCCGCCGCAAGACCCTGGCCAACGCCCTGGGCAACGCCGGTGCCGACCGCGACGCGGTGCGGCGGGCCCTCCGGGACGAGGGCCTGCCCGAGGGGGCGCGCCCGGAGCAGGTGCCGCCGCAGGCTTACCCGCCGCTGGCGCGGGCCATCGGACCGCTCGGGGGGGCCGGATGACCGCCGGCGAATCGGTCACGCTGCCGGCGCCGCCCAAGGTGAACCTGCGGCTGGAGGTCGGCCCGCGGCGCGAGGACGGCTATCACCCGCTCCGCACGCTCATGGTGGCGCTGGATGGGCCCGCCGATCGGGTGACCGTGCGCCGCGCCCCCGCGCGCGAGGTGATGTGCCCGGGCATCGACGGGCCGTCCAACCTGGCATGGGCCGCGCTGGACGCCCTGGAGCAGGAAGCGGGCCACTCCCTGCCGCCGGTCGCGGTGAGCATCGACAAGGTGCTGCCCGCCCAGGCGGGCATCGGCGGCGGGTCCAGCGACGCGGCCGCCACGCTGCGGGCGGCCGATCGCCTGCTGGGCCTCGACCTGGGCCCGGAACGCCTGGAGCGTGCTGCCGCGGCGGTGGGGTCGGATGTGCCGTTCTTCATCCGCGCAGGTGCCCAGTGGGCGACCGGCCGCGGGGAGGTGCTCCAGCCCGCGTCCGCGCCGGCCTTCGCATGCGTGATCGTCGCGCCCGATGAGGGGCTGTCGACCGCGCGCGTGTACGCGGCGTTCGATGCCCTGGCCGCACCGGCGGCGGATGACGCGGCACCCGCGCCGCCCACCGCTGCGGGGCTCGCCGCGTGGTGCCGCAACGACCTGTGGCCCGCGGCCCGGTCGCTGGCCCCCGCGCTCGGGGACCTGCACGACGCCCTCACGCGGGCGGGTGCGGCACCGGCGCTGCTGTGCGGCAGCGGATCGGCCATCACGGCCATCGCGGCCGATGACGATGCCGTGGACGCGCTGGAGGGGGCCGCCCGCGCCGCCGCCCCGGATGCGCGCGTGCTGCGGGCGCGGTTTCCCGGGGTCGCGCCGCCTGCCTAGCGGAAGCCCACTCCCGCGCCCGCCCGCTTCCGCACGGCGCTGAGGCTGGGCGGGTTGAGCGCCAGCAACTCCGGCACGGTCACGGCGGTGTAGCCCTTCTTCTTGATGTAGGGCAGCAGCCGGTTCACCGCCCAGTAGGTCTGGCCGCGGTTCTCGTGCAGCAGGATGATCGCCCCGGGGCGGATTCCGGCCTTGCTGAGGCGCAGGATCTCCGTGCGGTCGGCGCCAAGGGAGTCGCGGCTGTCGGTGGACCACAGCACGTTCAGCATGCCCGTGCGCTTCAGCCATGCATTCAGCCCGCGCGTGCTCGATCCGTACGGTGGCCGGAACAACTGCACGCGGTCGTCGGTGATGGCGCTGGATGCGCGTGCGCTGCGCGAGACCTCCGAGATCTGCTTGGACAGCGGCAGGTCGGGCAGGTAGTGGTGCGACCAGGTGTGGTCACCCACCACCGCCTCGCGTCCCTCGCGGCGCAGGGTGTCCGACCATGACCGGAAGTTCTTGCCGTTCACGAAGAACGTGGCGCGGAACCCGTACTTGCGCAGCTCATCGAGCACCTTGCCCGTGTACGGCCCGGGCCCGTCGTCGAACGTGAGGGCCACGTACTTCCCCTGGCGGCCGGCCTCGTAGATGGGCAGGCCCAGCTTCGCGACGCGGGCGACGGCCTCCTGCTGCTCGGCCTCGCTGGGCATGGCCTTCGCCCGGGCGGCGGTGGCCACGGCGGGCGCGGCCAGCAGCGCCAGGGCCGCCGCGGTGATGCGCAGAGGGGTGGGTCGCGTCATGCCCGGGCACGCTAGTACCTGCCGGGCCCGCTGTTACCCTCGCCGGGGTGCCCGACATGCAGATCGTCATCGATGAGGAGCCCCCCGGCGCCGGGATGCGCGGGCACCGGGCGCTGGCCGGTCGGCGCCTGCTGCTGGCCATCGTGCTGGCGGCTGCCGAGGCCGTGATGCTGCTCGTATGGCGCCCGGCGTTCCTGTGGGTGCTCCTGGGTGCCGCCGTGCTGCTGGCCCTCTCGGTCGGGCTGCTCAGCCGGGTTCCCGCGGGCCTCGGGCGCGACCTCCTGCTGATCGTCGGGGGCGCCCAGGCGATCGTGATCGGGGTTCCCCTGGCCCTCGGGTTCGGGGTGCTGGTGGCGGTGATCCTGGGGATCATGCTCATCGCCGGACTGGTGTTCGTCGCGGTGGCGAAGCGCCGGTGATCGCCCTGGACGCAGCGCCGCCGCCGGCCATCGTGATGCCCGTGCGTGCCCGTCAGTCTGCGCGCGAGTCGCAGACCTTTGACCAGGACGTGGGCGCGCTGACCGGCCAGGCCTGGCTGCGGGCCATCCGCTGGCGACCCCTCGCTGCAGGATTCGTGCAGGCTCCGCTGGTCGCGGTGCTGGATACCGGCGTGGCCCCGGGTGCGGCCGGGCTGGCCAACCGCGTGGACACCGAGCGCGCGGCGTCGTTCGCATTCGGCGATGGGAACCCCCTCGCAGATGCGCAGGGACACGGCACGATGGTGGCCAGCATCATCTCCACCGTGGCCTCGGGTTCCGAGGCCACGCCCGGCGTGCGCATCCTGCCGGTGCAGATCGCCGGTCCGGGCGGCGAGACCTCGGCCCAGGCCGTGGCCGATGGCATCCGGTACGCGATCTCGCGCCGGGCGCGCATCATCAACCTCAGCCTCCAGGGCAGCAACCGGTCGAAGGTGGAGCAGGACGCCATCGACGAGGCCGTGCGCAAGGGCATCCTCGTGATCGCGGCCAGCGGCAACACGGGCAAGGACACCTGCGGGGTGAAGGGCATCACGCAGTGCGAGTACCCCGGTGCGTACCGGCACGTGCTGGCGGTGGGCGCCACGGACGAGGGCGGAGCGGCCCTGCCGGAGAGCACGCGCGGCATGCACGTGGCCCTGGCTGCCCCGGGTCGCGATATCACCGCCGCCAGTGCGCGCGGGCCCGAAGGCGGGCCGAGGTTCGAGACCCGCACGGGCACCTCCATGGCCGCCGCGGTGGTGACCGGGGTGGCCGCCCGCCTGCTGGTGGCACGGCCCACCCTGACGCCCTCGCAGCTCACCGAGATCCTCATGGCGAGCGCGCGGGGGGGCCGAGGCGCCCTGGACCGCGCGCGCGGCGCGGGGGTGGTGGACCTGCCGCGGTCACTCGCCATGCGCCCCCCGGCCCTCGATGCCCGTGAGCCCGACGACGATGCCCCTGGGGCCCGACGCCTGCCGGCCCTGGTGCGTCCCGGCTACTCGTTCGGGCAGCGCTCGGGAATGCTCCGCACCTGGGCCGATCTGCGCGACTACTCGGTGGTCAACCTCAAGAAGGGGCAACTGATCACGGCGGAGGCCACCGTGGCGCGCGGCAACGACGTCGACCTGTACCTGTGGAAGCCCGGAACGCCGCTGTACCGCGGCGGGGCGAAGTTCGCGCGGAAGTGGCTGGTGGCGGGGTCCGTGAACAAGGGATCCACGGAGACGCTGACCCGGCGCGCGGACCGCACGGGTGCCTACCTGGTGGAGGTGCGGCTGGCCGGTGCGCAGCGCCTCGTGCGGCCGCGCTACGTGGTGACGGCCACCGTCACGCGCTGACACCGCCGCTGCGCGGGGCTGTTGCGGATTCGCCACATGTGGTGGCGATGGACCGTGAAACCGGCTTTCATGGGCCGATGGCCACCACCGGCACCACGCCGCGCGACCTGTCGGACCCCGCGCTCTATGTCAACCGCGAGTTCTCGTGGCTGGACTTCAACGCCCGCGTCCTCGCGCTCGCGGCCGATCCGGCGCAGCCGCTGCTGGAGCGCTGCAAGTTCCTCGCGATCTTCTCGAGCAACCTGGATGAGTTCTTCATGGTGCGCGTGGCCAGCGTGATCGGGGCGCTGGAGGCCGGCCGCCCGTCCTCGACGCCCGACCGCCTGTCGCGCGAGCAGGTGCTTGCAGGGATCCGCGAACGCGTGCTGGAGCTGGTGGACCTGCAGGCGTCGGTGTGGCGTGACGACGTGCGCCCGGCACTGGCGGCGGAGGGCATCGTGGTCGCGAACATCGACGACCTGCCGGGCGGCGCGCAGGCCGATCTGCACAGCAGGTTCGAGCGCGAGATCGAGCCGGTGCTGATCCCCCTTGCGGTCGGCCCCGGTCTGCCGTTCCCGTACATCAGCGGCCTGTCGCTGAACCTGGGGCTGACCGTGCGCGACCCCCACACCGGCGAGTCACGCTTCGCGCGCGTGAAGGTGCCCCGCACGCTGCCGCGGTTCGTGCGCGGCGGCGACATGCTGGTGCCCGTGGAGCAGGTGATCGCCGCCAACCTCGGGCGGGTGTTCCCGGGCATGGAGATCACCCGCCGCGTGCTGTTCCGGGTGACGCGCGACGCCGACTTCTCGATCTCCGACGAGGCGGACGACCTGCTGAACGCGGTGGAGCGCGAACTGAGCCGGCGCCGCTTTGGCGGCCCGGTACGCGTGGAGGTGGAGGCCCGCAGCAGCGATACCCTGCTGGAGGAGATCAAGGATGGCCTCGGCGTGGCGGATTCCGAGGTGTATCCGATTTCGAGCCTGCTCGACCAGACCGCGCTGCGGCAGGTGGCGGCGCTCGACCGTCCGGACCTGAAGGACCGGCCGTGGGAGCCGCGGGTGCCCGCGCGCCTCATGGGCGGGCGCGACGACGGCGACATCTTCGCCGAGATCCGCCGCGGCGACATCCTCGTGCACCACCCGTACGACTCCTTCGAGGCCAGCGTCGCCCGGTTCGTGCATGAAGCCGCCGACGATCCCGACGTGGTCACCATCGAGCAGACCCTCTACCGCACCAGCGGTGACACGCCCATCGTTCCCGCCCTCATCCGTGCAGCCGAGCGGGGCAAGGGGACGGTGTGCCTGGTGGAGCTGAAGGCGCGCTTCGACGAGGAGCAGAACATCCGGTGGGCGAAGGCGCTCGAGCGTGCGGGCGTCCATGTGGTGTACGGACTGCCCGGGCTGAAGACCCACGCGAAGCTGTGCCTCGTGGTGCGGCGCGAGGGCAATCGCCTGCGCCGCTACGCGCACATCGGCACCGGGAACTACCACCCCACCACCTCGCGCCTCTACACCGATACGGGGCTGTTCACGTGCCGTGAGGACGTGGTGGACGACGTGGCCGACCTCTTCAACTACCTCACCGGCTTCGCGCGTTCCCCGGAATACCGGCGGGCGCTGGTGGCGCCCGAGCACCTGCGCGACGGCCTCCTCGAGCAGATCGACCGGGTCACCGAGCGCCATGGGCAGGGGCACCCCGGGCACATCCGCATGAAGCTGAACTCGCTCATCGATGGCCGGCTGATCCAGGCGCTGTTCCGGGCCTCATGCGCCGGTGTGCCCGTGGATCTCTGCGTGCGCGGTATCTGCGGGTTCGTCCCGGGCGTCCCGGGCGTGAGCGAGAACATCCATGTGCTCTCGGTGGTCGGGCGCTTCCTCGAGCACTCCCGCATCTTCGCGTTCATCAGCGGCGGCGAGCGCGCCGTGTACACGGGCTCCGCGGACATCATGGCCCGGAACCTCGATGACCGCGTGGAGATGGTGGCGCCGGTGGACGACCCGGTGCTTGCTGACGAACTGATGGCCGTGCTGGACATCATGTTCGCGGACACCGCGACCGCGTGGCGCCTGCACCCCGACCGCTCCTGGGAGCGGGTGCGCCCGGAGGGGGGCGCTGCCCCGTTCTCGAGCCAGCAGGCCTTCATGGACATGGCATCGGGCCGTCCGGAGGCCCTACCGGCGGACGACCGCTGACCTGCGGCCACGCGCTATGGTGCGCCCTGTGAGCACCGAGAATGCAGAGACCACATCGGCCGAGGACGCCGCCCCCACATGGACGCCGGGCGACCGGCCGGTGTTCAACTCGCCGGCTGCGGACCTGAACCAGTTGCGCAACGAGGCCAAGCGCATCGCCGACGCGGCCCCCGGGCAGCCCGTGCATGACGCCGTCCTGGCCCGTGCCCGCGCTCTGGCCGCAGCGCTCGACCACGACCTGGGGCTCCCGCCGGTGGCGAACGGCCTCGCGTATGCCGACCTGGCAGTGCTGCTCTCCCAGAGCCGCTAGCCCCGGGCGGGGCACCTGATGCGCGTTGCGCGCAGCCTGTGGCACCTCACCGCGGCCGTTGCCGGCCGCGTGGCACGGCATTCCCAGATGGCCCGCGCCAGCCAGTTCGCGTACGTGTCGTTCGTGGCGTCCATCCCCTTCGCATTCGTGCTCATCTCGATCATCGGACTGGTCGCGAGCCCGCAGTCGTACTCCACGCTGGTGGACAACACCCGCGGCACGGTGCCCGACCAGTTGGCCGACTTCCTCGACGGCCTGCTCCAGGCGGCGTCCTCCAGCGCCGGGCAGTCGATCCTGTTCCTCGTCCTGGGTCTCGTCACCGGCCTGTGGCTGGCGGGCAACGTGGCCGGGTCGCTGATGGACGGCCTCGATGATGCCTTCGAACGACCGCATCGCCCGTGGCTGAAGGGGAAGGCCCGCGCGCTATCGCTGGCCTTCGCCACGGCGCTGGTGGTGGTGCTCACGACCATCCTGGCCGTGTTCGGGCCGGGGGTCCTTCAGTGGGTCGTCGAGTATGTCGGCGCGCCGCGATCCACCCAGGTGGTGATCCAGGTGGTGGTGTCGCTCACCGGTGCCCTCATCTTCTGGGGCTACCTGGTGCTGCTGTACCACTTCGCGCCCAACGGGCAGCGCATCCCCATGCGCAGCGCCCTGCTGGGCGCGCTGGTGGGCGTGATCGGCTGGTTCATCACGGCGAACCTGTTCCGGCTGTACGTTGACAACATCGGCTCGTACAACCGCGTGTACGGCAGCCTGGGCGCAGTGGTGATCTTCCTGGTCTTCCTGTACCTGACGGCGCTCACGATCCTGATCGGCGGCGAGACCGCGGCGCAGATCGACGAGGACCAGGCCGCCTCGGAGGTGTCGACCGCCGTGCGCGCCTAGGGCGCGGCTCCCGTCCGGTGGGCGGTGAGCCGATCCCATGCAAGGTTGATTGGCCGGTTCAGCAACCACACCATCAGGCACCAGCCCCCGAGGATGGGCGCGAACGGGATGGCCAGCAGGAACACGATGCCGCCGATGATCACCACCGACGTCCAGTGGCCGAACGCCAGCCGCCCGATGGCGCCCAGCGAGAACGTGGCCAATGACATCAGCCCCGCGTACACGCCCACCGACAGGTACGAAGGATCCTCGGCGGCGAAGAACTCCAGGCCGAACGGAACCAGGCAGATGCACGCCACGAATGCCATGTTGGCCGCAAGCTCCGGGGTGGTGAGCTTCTCCGGCAGCCTCTTGAAGACGTCATGGTGATGGCGCCAGAAGATCACGATCACCGCGAAGGTGATGAGGAAGTAGATGATGAGCGGCACCGTATCGCTGGCGAAGGCCTGCCCGATCGTCTCGCCGGGCGCGGGCTGCGGGGGATCGATGCGCAGCACCATCAGCGTGATGGCGACGGCGAGGATGGCGTCGGTGAACATCTCGACGCGCTGTGTGTCGTAAAGACGGTCCATGGTCAGTGCTGGCAGGCCGGGCACCAGTAGGTGGTGCGGTTGGAGGTCCCCTGCCCGCGTGATCGTACCGGGGTGCCGCAGCGGCGGCACGGGCGGCCCCGGCGTCCGTACACCCAGGTGCGCTCGCCGGGGCGTGCTGCGCCGAGCGGCGGCCGCCAGGTGCGGATGCGCCCCCGGTCGCGCACGCCGGTGGCCAGCAGCTCGGCGGCGATGCGGCCGATGGACCCCGCCTCGTCGTCGTCGAGGCCCCCCACGGGGCGCCATGGGTCGATGCCCGCGAGGAACAGGGTCTCGCTCTTGTAGACGTTGCCGATGCCACTCATCACCCGCTGGTCCATGACGGCGTCGCCCACCTCCCGCGTGGGCTCGATGGCCAGCAGCATGCGCCCGATGGCCTCGGGGTCTGCGCCGTCTCCGAGCAGGTCCGGTCCCAGGGCGTCCACCGCGGGCAGGGGCGCGCCGGGTTCGAGCAGGCGGATGACCGGTCCGCGGTACTGGGCCACCACCCCGTGGTCCGTGGCGAGCGCCAGCCACAGGCCGCGCTCCGGGGGCTCGGTTCCTGCGGGGTACGCCCGCCAGGCTCCCCCCATCCGCAGGTGCGAATGCAGAACCCGCCCGCTGCGGAACCGGAACAGGTGATGCTTCCCCTGCGCCTCCATCCGCTCCAGCACGTCACCCGTGAGGCGCGCGTCGATGCGCTGCGGCGCCAGGCGCGGCTCGGGCACGTGCACGCGCGTGAGCGGGCTGCCCGCGATGGCGCGGGTGAGGACGATCGCATTGCGGTGGCTCACCTGGCCCTCGGGCATCAGTCACCGGCCTCCATGCCCCGGTATCCGGCGCGGAACCCCGCCCGTTCCATGGCCGGGGCCACCGGGGAGTCCACGGCGGGACCGCCGTCGATGCGCTCGATGCGCAGTCGGCGGGACCGGTCGGCCCGGGCCCATTGCGCGAGCGCGCGCAGCCCCGGCTCGAGGAACCGGTGCCCGGGGTCGACCAGCGTGGTCATGGTGCGCCCGCCGCGCTCCACGTGCGCCACGGGAACGCCGTCCGCCAGCACCACCTGGGCGCCGAACACGCGCGATGGCGATCGCCCGCCCTCGCGGCGCGGCCAGGGCAGTGCCGCGCCATAGGGCTGCGCGGGGTCGGCGGCGCCCAGGATGAGCACGTCCGGATCCTCATCCTCGAGGCGGTCCACCCGCAGGTCGCGAAGCCGGTCGATGGCGCCCGGCAGGGCGAACTGGGCGCCCCCGAGCCCTTCGACGAAGTAGCCGCGGCGGCACAGGCCCAGTGTCTCCATTTGGCCCAGTTCGGGGTAGACGGCACTGAATCCGCCGGGGACGCCCTCGGACAGCACGCCACCTCGCGTGACGATGCCGTGGCGGTCCAGCAGGATCTCCGCCAGCGCGCGGCGGCGGTCGGCCACCGACGGGGCGCGCTCGAACAGGGGCGCCGTGAGCGCCCACCGTCCGCCCACGACCGCGGCGCGCCCGCCCCGCATGCGGGCGGCGCGGCCCCACGACCGCCCGCGCGGTGTCCGCGATGCCGCCGCGCGCTGCGTGCCGCGGGGCCCCGAGCGCAGTGGTGACCACAGGTCGTTCGTGGCCTCGCCGGCCCACACCAGCTCCCATAGGGCCGCGACGGCCTCGTCACGCGGGGCACCGGAGATATCGATGAGGTCATCGAGGAACTGCGCGCCGATTCCGAGTGCCCGGCGCATCCGCTCGGCGGCGTCCCCCTCGGGTGCGGCATCCGCAGGGGGCGGCCCGAATACCCCGGCGTCCTCGCGCAGGTAGATGGCCACGCGCCCGCCGCCGCCGGACCCCAGGGATCCCGCGCCCACCCAGGCGATCTCGCCCGCGGCGGCGAGCTGGTCGAGCCACGCGTGTGAGTAGCTGCCCAGCCGGCGGGGGAAGGCTTCTCCCTCCCACTGCGCTGCCGGCAGGGCGATGCCCTGCAGGCCCGAGATGACGTCGCGAAGCGCATCCGGTCCTGGCGGGGAGTCGGGGTGGTCGATCCGCTGCCACCGCGGCAGGAAGCGCGCGAGCACCTCGGGGTCGGTGGGCTCCACCTCCCGGCGCAGGCGCGCCACGCTCATGCGGCGAAGCCGCCGGAGAACCTCGGGGTCGCACCACTCCTCACCCGATCCGCCCGGGCGCATCTGGCCGCGCACGAGCCCGCCCTCGGCTTCCATCAGGCCGAGGGTCTGCTCCACGAGCCCCGGGGAGGCACCCAGGCGTCGCGCGGCATCCGCGGCCCGGAACGGCCCGTGGGTACGGGCGTAGCGCGCCAGCAGGCCCTCGAGCGCACGCGGCGCCGGTTCCAGGAAGGCATCCGGCAGGCCCGCAGGGGGCATCACGCCCAGGCCGTCGCGGTACCGGCCGGCGTCCTCTGCGGCGATCAGGCGATCCTCGCCCGCCACACGGGCGCGCGCGGCCCGGCGCTCGCGCTCCAACTGGTCGACGACCTCCCGGAGCACGGATGGGTGCTCCATGCGTGCCGCGATCTCATGCTCGGTCAGGTCGCCCAGCCGCCGGAGAAGGTCATGCACACCATCCGGGCCACGCGCGGGCCGATCGGGCACCAACCCCTGCAGTTCCGTCTCCAGGTCGTCGAGCGCCGCGGGATCGATGAGTTCCCGCAGCTCGTCCTGCCCCAGCAGTTCGCGCAGCAGGTCGCGGTCGAGGGCCAGCGCCTGCGCGCGGCGCTCGGCAGCCGGGGTGTCGTCGTCGTACATGTATGACGCCACGTACTCGAACAGCAGGGCCCCGGCGAACGGCGACGCCATGTCGGTGTCCACCTCGGTCACGGCGACCTCGCGCGATGCCACGCGCGCGAGCAGGTCGCGCAGCGCCGGCATGTCGAACCAGTCGTTGAGGCACTCGCGATAGGTCTCGAGGATCACCGGGAACGACCCGTACCGGCGCGCGACCTCGAGCAGCGACGAGGCCTTCAGGCGCTGCTGCCACAGGGGCGTGCGGCGGCCCGGGTGACGGCGGGGTATCAGCAGCGCCCGCGCGGCGTTCTCGCGGAAGCGCGACCCGAACAGCGCGGTGCCCCCGAGTTCGCTGACGATCAGGTCCTCCAGGTCCTCCGGGGAGGGCAGCAGCACGTCCACGGGCGGAAGCGCGTCGCCATCCACCACGTGGCACGCGATGCCGTCATCGCTCCAGATGACATGCGGGTCGGTGCCGAGCGCCTCGCGCAGGCGGGCCTGCACGGCCAGTGCCCACGGCGCATGCACCCGGGCGCCGAAGGGGGAGAGGATGCACAGCCGCCAGTCCCCGATCTCATCCCGGAACCGCTCGATCACGATTCCGAGGTCACTCGGCACCGTTCCGGTCGCCTCGACCTGATCGCCCACGTACCGCACCAGGTTCGCGGCGGCACGCTCGTCGAACCGGCTGTCCGCGCGAAGGCGCGCCGTGGCCTCCGCCGGGTCGGCCCCTGCGATCTCGCGCGCCATCCGGCCCACCGCGGCGCCGAGCTCATATGGACGTCCCACGCCCTCGCCCCGCCAGAACGGCACGGCGCCCGGTGCGCCCGGTGCGGGCGATACCAGAACCCGGTCGCGCGTGATCTGCTCGATGCGCCACGTGGACGCGCCCAGCATGAATGCCTGGCCCGCACGGGCCTCGTACACCATCTCCTCGTCCAGCTCGCCCACCCGCGTGCGTCCGTCGGCGAGGAATACGCCGAACAGGCCGCGATCAGGGATGGTGCCGGCGTTCTCCACGGCCAGCCGCCGCGCGCCATCGCGGCCCCGCACCACTCCCGCGGCGCGGTCCCACACCACCCGGGGCTTCAGGTCGGCGAACTCATCGGACGGGTAGCGGCCGGCGAGCATGTCGAGCACGCCCTCCAGCTGGTCCCGCGACAGGTCGGCGAACGGGTGGCTGCGCCGGGCGACGGCGAGGATGTCGTCCACGCCCATCGGCTCGTCGCCCGACACCATCGCCACCACCTGCTGCGCCAGCACGTCGAGGGGCAGGCGCGGCACGTGGGTCTCCTCGATCGCACCCGCCAGCATGCGCTCGACCACCGCGGCGCACTCCAGCAGGTCACCCCGGTACTTGGGGAAGATCCGCCCCGTGCTCGGCACGTCGATCCGGTGACCCGCGCGGCCCACCCGCTGGATGCCCCGGGCCACGCTGCGGGGGCTCTCCACCTGCACCACCAGGTCCACGGCGCCCATGTCCACGCCCAGCTCGAGGCTGCTGGTGGCCACCAGGGCGGGGATGCGCCCGGCCTTGAGGTCCTCCTCGATGAGCGTGCGCTGCTCGCGCGCCAGGCTGCCGTGATGGGCGCGGGCCACCTCCTCCTCGGCCAGTTCGTTCAGGCGCAGCGCCAGTCGCTCGGCTCCCCGGCGGTTGTTCACGAAGATGAGCGTGCTCCGGTGGGCACGCACCAGGTCGAGCAGCGCCGGGTACATCGCGGGCCAGATGGACCGGCGGGTGGCTCCGCCCCCGACGACGTCGAGCAGGTCCTGGCCGCCGCCGTCACCGGGCCCGCGCGCGGGCTCGGCCATCTCGCGCATGTCGTCGACCGGCACGATCACCTCGAGGTCCAGTTCCTTCACCCTGCCGGCATCGACCACGCTCACCGGCCGGGGCGCGCCGGTGGCGTCCTGCCCCCCGAGGAAGCGGGCGATCTCGCTGAGCGGACGCTGCGTGGCGCTGAGCCCGATGCGCTGCACGGGGCCCTCCGCGATCCGTTCGAGTCGCTCGAGCGACAGCGCCAGGTGGCTGCCGCGCTTGGTGCCGGCCATGGCGTGGATCTCGTCCACGATCACCCCGGTCACCCCGCGCAGGATGTCCTCTCCGCGGCTGGTGAGGAGCAGATAGAGGCTCTCGGGGGTTGTGATGAGGATGTCCGGGGGATTCCGGAGCATGCGCTGCCTCTCGGATTGCGGCGTGTCGCCGGTCCGTACCCCCACGCTGATCTCCGGGGGCGTGAGCCCCAGACGACGCGCCGACTCCGCGATGCCGGCGAGCGGCCCGCGCAGGTTGCGCTCCACGTCGTAGTTCAGCGCCTTGAGCGGCGAGATGTAGAGAATGCGCCCCGCCGCGGCGGCGCCGGCATCGTCGCCACCCTCGCTACCGAGTTGCACGGTGGCGAGCCGGTTGAGTCCCCACAGGAAGGCGGCCAGCGTTTTGCCCGATCCGGTAGGGGCGACGATGAGGGTGTGCTCCCCGGCGGAGATGTGCGGCCAGCCGCGCACCTGCGGCGGCGTGGGCTCGGCGAAGGCCCGCGCGAACCAGTCGGCGACCACTGGATGGAAGGGTGCGAGGGGCGTGGCGGCTCCGGCGGTGGCCATTGCCGGACGCTATCGCGCGCGGCCGTCGTGGCGGTCGCCGTCCGGCGGCGGCGCCCGTGCCGGCCGTGGCTATCATGCGCACCCGTGGGTTCCGACGTCCTCACGCCTCCCCGCGTGTCGCCCGGGGAAACCGGCACCGGCCCGGGCTCCGGCCTCGGCCGCCCGTGCTCGGTCATCGTGATGAATGACGACCACAACACCTTCGAGGGCGTGGCGACGATCCTGTCGCAGTTCGTGCCCGGGGTGGACTACGCGAAGGGCATGTCGTTCGCCAACGCCATCCATTCGAAGGGGCAGGCGACGGTGTGGCGGGGCGACCACGAGCGCGCCGAGCTCGTGTGGGAGCAGCTGAAGGGCGCCGGGCTCACCATGGCGCCGCTGGCCGACGGATAGGGAAGGGCACGCATGGCAGAAGAGAGCCGCAACCCGGGCACGTGGTTCGACCAGGCATCCGCCGCCGACCAGGCCGCGGCCGCAGAGCGCGAGCAGGTGACCCAGCGCGCGCTCTTCGCGCGCGTGATGTTCCTGGTGGGGGTCACGTGCGGGTTCGCCGCGGCCGGGGCCTTCATCGGCAAGGACTTCACCGGGGGATGGATGATCGGCGCGTGGGTGGTCGCCCTCGTGCTGGTGATCGCCACTGCATTCCTCAAGCGCCCGAGCGGGATGCTGGGCATGACCCTGCTGTTCGGCGTGGGGCTGTTCCTCGGCATGGCCGTGGGGCCGGTGCTCAACACCTACGTCGAGGCCGGCAGCGCGCAGGTGCTGTGGCAGGCCGCCGGGGCCACCGGGCTCTTCATCGCCGGCTTCGGGGCGTGGGGCTATGCCACCCGGCGCGACCTCGCGCCACTCGCGCGCATCGCCTTCTGGGCGCTGCTCGGGCTGATCGTGTTCGGGATCGTGCTGATCTTCGTGAACATTCCCGGGGGCCGGCTGATCTACGCGATCCTCGGCCTCGCCATCTTCGCCGTGTGGACGATGTTCGACTTCCAGCGGCTCCGCCGCTCGCGTACCGGCGATGCCGCGGTGCCGATCGCGCTGGGGATCTTCCTCGACATCTTCAACGTGTTCCTGTTCTTCCTGCAGATCTTCGGCGGGGGCGGCAGGTAGGACGGTGACCGGATCCGATGCCCTGCTCGACGCGCTCGTCGCGCAGGGCGTCGAGGTCATCTTCGGGAATCCGGGCAGCACGGAGCTGCCCCTCATGGATTCCCTCGCGCGCCCCGGGGCACCCCGGTTCGTGCTGGGCCTCACCGAGGCCGCGGTGATGGGCATGGCCGATGGCTACGCGCAGTCCACCGGCAGGCTGGGCGTGGCGCTGGTGCACGTGCAGCCGGGCATGGCCAACGCCATGAGCGGCGTGCTGAACGCGGCCCGCGCGCGCGTTCCCCTGCTGGTGATCGTGGGCCAGCAGCTGTCGGGAATGCTGCCCGGGGCGCCATTCCTGGGCGGGGAGATCGCAGGGATGGCGCGCCCCATTGCGCGGTTCGCCGAGGAGGTGCACGACCCCTCCGATCTCGGTCCCATGCTCGATGCCGCGGTGCGCAGTGCGCTCGGGCCACCGGCGGGCCCAGCCGTGCTCTCGGTACCCCTGGAGTCCCAGGCCGGGGCGTCGCCCGCGCTTCCCGCACTGCCGCGCGCACCGCGTGCCCTGCCGCCGCCGGGCGCAGAGGCGGTCACCGCCGCCGCGGGCCTGCTCGCCGGGGCGCACGATCCGGTGATCCTCGTGGGCGACGGCGTGGCCCACGCGCAGGCCGGTGGCACGGTGGCGCAGCTTGCGTGCCGCCTGGGCGCACCCATGTGGGGCGAGCCGTTCGCGGCGCGCGTGGCAGTGCCCACAGGGGATCCGCTGTGGGCGGGTCCGATGCCGCGGTTCGCCGCAGGCATCCGCGAGGTGCTGGGCGGCCACGACGTGGTACTTGCCATCGGCATGCCGGTGTTCCGCCTGTTCGGATGGAGCCCGGGTCCGTCGCTGCCGCCGGGGGTACGCCTGGTGCACATCGACGTCGACCCCGCGGAGATCGGGCGGTGCCATGACCCCGACGTCGGGATGGTGGCCGATCCGGCCGCGGCAACCGATGGGCTGCTCGCCGCGCTCGGTCCGGCGACCCCGCGGGACGATGAGCGGCGACGTCGCGCCGCGGCCGCCGTGTTCACCGCCCGGGCGAATGCGGTGGCCGCCCTGGATGCCCGCGCGGGCGCGGATGGTCCCGCCATCACCGGTGCGGCGCTCTCGCGTGCCCTCGGGCGCCGGGTGCAGCCCACGGACCTGATGGTGGACGAGGGCATCACGTCCACGCGCGACCTGCGCACTGCGCTCGGCGACCGTGCCCCGGGCAGCGTGCTGTGGCACCGGGGCTCGGCCCTGGGGTGGGGCCTGCCCGCCGCGGTCGGGGCCTCGATCGGCGATCCCGCCCGACGGGTGGTGTGCGCGCAGGGGGATGGATCGCTGATGTTCGGGGTGCATGCCCTCTGGACCGCCGCGCATGACCGGTGCCGGCTTGCGCTGGTGGTGGGCGACAACTCCGGCTACGAGATCCTGCGCGCCGGCATGGAGGGGCTCACCGGCGCGGCGGACGGCGGGTGGCCGGGGCTCGCCGTGGCGGACCCCGCGCTGGACATCGCCGCGATCTGCCGGGGGTTCGGGGCGAGCGCCGCCCATGTATCGGATCCGGCCGATCTGGATGCGGCCGTGGTGGACGTGCTCGACCTGGCCGCGGACGGTCCGGCGGTGCTGGTGGCCCGGGTGGAGGGCCGCACGCCGCCGGTGGGCGGCCCGCTGGGCCCGGCACTGGCGCCGCCGCCCTAGGAGCGGGGAATGATGGTGCCGTTCGCCGAGACGCGTGCGGAGGAGCGCCCGAAGTCCTGGCGCGAGAGCGTCGCGACGTCGCGCACGCTGCTGCCCCCGGGCGATGGGACGCCGTCGCCGGACAGGCGAACCGGGGTGAGGCGGCCCGATCGGAAGCGCCCGTCGGGGCCGAGCGTCACGCGCAGCACCCCGCTCTGCCCGGCGTAGCCCGCGGTGTTGAACACCTTGTAGCCCAGGAAGTTGCCGAGGCTGTAGGCGATCAGCCGGCCGTTCCGGAACTCCATCCCCCGCATCACGTGCGGGCCGTGGCCGATGAAGAGGTCGGCACCGGCATCCACGACGGCGCGTGCCAGCCGGCGGGTGTCGCCGCGCGGCTCGCCCAGGTACTCCTCCGCTCCCCGCGGCACCCGCCGGTGCGCGGCGCCCTCGGCACCGACATGGGCGGACACGATCACGATCGGGGCCATGGTCGCAGCCCTGCGCACCAGCGCGACCGCGCGGGGGATGTCGCGGGCATCCTGGCTCCAGCGGTACGGCGCCATGCCGATGACCGCGACCTTGGTGCCGTCATCCAGGCGCTGCACCGCGATGTCGCCGGGGCTGCCCGCGTGCTTCAGGCCCACACGGTCGAGTGCGCGGTCGGTCGACCGCATGCCCGCCGCGCCCCAGTCATTTGCGTGGTTGTTGGCCGTGGTGACCACGGTGAAGCCGGCGGCGGTGAGGTTGCGTGCGTACGACGGCGGACTGGCGAAGGCGAAGCACGAGCCGCCGGAGCCGCTTCCGCACTTGGCGCTGGGGCCGGTGGCGAGCGCCTGCTCGAGGTTGCCCAGCACCACATCGCCCCGCAGCAGGGGCTTCACGGCGGAGAACAGCCGGCGGCCTCCGGCCGGCGGCAGCCCGAATTCGGGCGTGCCCATCACGATGTCGCCGACCGCTGCCACGCTCACGTCGGCGGTGCCGGGGCCGGCCGCAGGGGCCGTGGTGGCCGGGGCGGTCGCCGCCTGCGCCTGGGTGCGCGGGGCGACCGCGACCGCATCGGCGGTAACGGCCTCGGGGGCGCCGCCCCGGCCCGCGGCGATCACGGCGCCGAGCCCCGCCACCGCGGCCACGCAGAGCACCGCGAGCACGCGGTTCTGGACGGTGCGGGTGGAGGCCCGCCGGCGCGGCCTGCGGGACGGACGGGGCTTCCTGCGGCGTGGCGGTGGGCGGTCCACGGAGTCCACGTTAGTCGCGGGTGCCCGGCATCCTGCCGTTCGTGGATGCCCCTGCCTGGGACCCCACCGCCTGCAGGGCCGTGACGAGCGCATGCTCCACCTCGCCGCGAGTGCGGCGCACTCCCAGTTCCGCGATGCCCGCCGCGAACTCTGTGAGGTGCGCGGGGGCGTTCATCGGGGCACCCACTGCGCGCGCGAGCCGGTGGGCGTCGAGCCTCATCGGCACGCCTGCCTGGATGATGGCCCCGGCCTGCCGCCGTACCTGAGAGAGGCCCAGCACCTTGCGATGGCCCGACACGACCTCCCACGGTGACATGCCCCCGAAGCACAGCGACGATGCGGGGCCGGCGTCGCCCCATGCCCGTGCCTCGTCCGGGGGCACCGCGCGCGCTCCGGGCACCCCGAGGGCGCCGAGCGTCGTCGCCACGGCCTCGCCCACCCACCGGTAGGCCGCCACAACGTCGGTGGGGAGCAGCGGGTGCCCGGTCGGGAGCACCACGTCGATCGCGATGAGGTCGTCATCCCACAGCACGGGGCCGCCGCCCGATGCGCGCGGCAGCACCTCGATGCCGGCCGCGCGGGACGAGCGCATGTCGATTGCGCCCATCTGCGCCCGCCCGCAGGTGATGGCGGGAGGGGAGACCCGGTGCACGACCAGCGCCGGGCAGTCGCCGCCGTCCAGCAGGCGCTGGGACACCGCAAGGGCATCCGCCACCGGCTGGGCATCCGGGGTGACCAGCCGCCACCCGGCGGGCGGCGCAGGCATCCCTACGAGAGGTAGGGCGCCACGCCCTCGCCCTGCTGGGCGGCGTCCATCACCATCTCGCTGATGGTGGGGTGGGCATGGATGATCTCGCCCAGGTCCCGCATGGTGTAGCCGTCGCTGATCGCCACCCCGACCTCGTGGATCATCTCCACCGCGTGCGCACCCATGATGGTGGCGCCGAGCAGCAGGTCGGTGTCGGCGTCGGCGATGAGCTGGGCGAAGCCGTCGGCCTCGCCCTCGCCCAGCGCCTTCCCGGACCCGGCGAACCGCGCCTGGCCGACCTTCACGGTGAGGCCCTGCTCCTCCGCGGTATCGCGGTTGAGCCCCACCGTGGCGATCTCGGGGTGCGTGTAAATGCACGACGGGACGACGGTGCGGTCCATGGGGATGAGATGCGGCCCCAGGATGTTCTCCGCGGCGCGCGCGCCCTCGGCAGACGCCAGGTGCGCCAGCTGCAGCCCGCCGATGCAATCGCCGACCGCCCAGGCCTTCGGGTTGGCGGTGCGGAGGAACTCATCCACCACCACGTGGCCGCGCTCGTTCACCTCGATCCCGGCGTCTTCCAGCCCGATTCCAGCCGTCTGCGGCTTGCGGCCGATGGAGATGAGCAGCTTCGCGGCGCTCAGCTCGGTGCCGTCGTCGAGGCGGATCGTGACGCCGTCATCGGAGTAGGAGGTGACCTCCTCCAGGCGCCGGCCGAGGTGGATCTGCGCGCCGTCCTTCTCGAGCGTCTTCTGGAACTGCTTGGCGGTGCGCTTGTCGATGCCGGCGAGGATGCGGTCGAGCATCTCGACCATCGTCACCTGCACGCCGAGCGGCTGGAACAGGCTGGCGAACTCGCACCCGATGACCCCGGCGCCGAGGATGATCATGCTCTCGGGCACATCGGGCATCACCAGCACGTCGTTGGACGTGAGCACCGCCGGGTGGTCCATGTCGATCCCGGGCAGGCCGGCCGGCTCGGTGCCGGTGGCAACGATGAGGTGGTCGAACTCATGCCGGGTGCCGTCCACCACCACGGCATCGCCGTCCACCACGCCCTGGCCCTTCACGACGGTAACGCCCTTGCGGTCACAGGCCCCCTGCACGCCGCCGCGCATCTTCCCGACGATGTCGTCCTTACGGGACATCATCGCGGCGAAGTCGTACCCGACTTCCCCCACGAGGATCCCGAACTCCTTGGCCTCGCGGATCTTCCGCAGCAGGTCGCTGGCGGCCAGCAGGGCCTTGGTGGGGATGCACCCCCAGTTGAGGCAGGTGCCGCCGAGCTCTGCGCGCTCCACGAGAGTGACCTGCGCCCCCATCTGGGCGGCGCGGAGCGCGGCGACGTCGCCGCCCGGGCCCCCTCCCAGCACAACGACGCGAGGCCCGTCACTCATGAGAACGTCATCTCCCTGCCCGCGAGGGCGTCCTCGAGCACGCGCGCCTGCTCGAGCTGGTGTGTCTGCGGGTAGCCCTCGCTCACCGACGCGCGCGCCGGGCGGCCCACGTATTCGAATTCCTCAACCGGCAGGAGGCGCTCGATGCGGCGGGTCACGAACGACCACGCGCCCATGTTGCGCGGCTCCTCCTGCACCCACTGCACCGTCTGGAGGTTCGGGTAGCTCTCGTAGAGGGCCAGCAGTTCCTCGCGCGGGAACGGGTACAGCTGCTCGATGCGCCCGATGGCGAGCTCCGGGTGGTTGGCCCGGTCCGGGTGGCCGTCGAGCTCGTGGAAGATCTTGCCGGTGCACAGCAGCAGGCGGGTGACCTCTGCCGGGTCGGTCACGCGCGGGTCGGGCAGCACGGGCTCGAACCGGCCATCGGCCAGGTCGGCCAGGCTGCTGGATGCCGCCTTCGCGCGCAGCAGGCTCTTGGGCGTGAAGACCACGAGTGGACGGATCTCGTCCAGCAGGCCCTGGCGGCGGATCAGGTGGAAGTAGTTGGCCGCCGTGGAGCAGTTGGCGATGCGCATGTTGCCCTCGGCCGCCAGGCGCAGGAAGCGTTCGGGGCGGGCGGAGGAGTGCTCGGGGCCGTTGCCCTCGTAGCCGTGGGGCAGCAGCAGGGTCAGGCGGGAGCGCACGCCCCACTTGGCCTGCCCCGCGGACAGGAACTGGTCGATCATGATCTGCGCGCCGTTGGCGAAGTCGCCGTACTGCGCCTCCCAGATCACCAGCGCCTCATGCGCGGTGGTGGAATACCCGTACTCGAAGCCCACGCAGGCGGCCTCGGACAGCGGGCTGTTGTGCAGCTCGAACGATGCCTTCGCCCGCAGAAGGTGCTGCATGGGGATGAACACCTCGCCCTTGCCCGCGTGGTACGACTCGTCGTCGGACGTGTGGTGCAACTCCAGGTGGCGCTGGGTGAATGTGCCGCGCGCCACGTCCTGGCCGGTCAGGCGCACCGGCACGCCCTCGGTGAGCAGTGAGGCGAAGGCCAGGGCCTCGGCGTGGCCCCATGTGATGCCGCCGTCCTCGTCCAGCGCGCCGCGCCGCCGGTCCAGCTGCGGCGTGAGCTTGGCGTGCACGGGGAAGTCGTCGGGCGGAAGGTGCAGCTGCTCGTTCAGGCCGCGCAGGGTGGACTCGCTCACGCGCGTCTTGACCACCTGCGTCTTGGCGCGACGCCGCTTGTCGCGGCTGGGCTCCTGGTCCGAGCCCTGCTCCAGGCCCGACTGCACGCGCTTGTGCGCGGCGGACATGCGCTCCTCGGCGTCCGCGACCATCGCCGCGTAGTCGTCCGCCGAGATCACCCGGTCCTCGATGAGCCGGTCGGCGAAGATGCGCGCCACCGTCGGGTGCTCCTTGATGGTGCGGGCCATCACGGGCTGCGTGTAAGCGGGCTCGTCCAGTTCGTTGTGGCCCAGGCGGCGGTAGCCGATGAGGTCGATCAGCACGTCGTGGCCGAATCGCTCGCGGAACTGCGTGGCCAGGTGCACGGCGGCGATGCAGGCGTCCACGTCATCGGCGTTCACGTGGACGATGGGCATGTCGAAGCCCTTGGCCATGTCGCTCGCGTACCGGGTGGAGCGGCTGTCCTCGGGGTCGGTGGTGAAGCCCACCTGGTTGTTCACGATGATGTGGATGGTGCCGCCGGTGGCGTAGCCGGCCAGCCCCTGCAGGTTCAGCGTCTCGGCCACCACGCCCTGGCCCGGGAAGGCGGCATCGCCGTGGATGAGCAGGGCGACCGCGCGGTTGGGGTCGTGCTCGGCGATGGGGTTGGCGCGGATGGTCTGCGTGGCGCGCACGCCGCCCTCGGCCACCGCGTTCACCTGCTCGAGGTGGCTGGGGTTGGCATCCAGGAAGACGTGCACGGACTTTCCGCCGCGCGAGCGGAACGTGCCCTCGGCGCCCAGGTGGTACTTCACGTCGCCGGCGGCGGCGTAGGGCTCGCCGTCGGCGTGGTCCTCGCCGTCGTCGGTGTGCTCCACCTGTCCCTCGAACTCGGCCAGGATCGACTCCGGTGGCCTGCCGAGCGTGTGCATGATGCTTGCGAGGCGACCGCGGTGGGCCATGCCGATGTGCACCTTGGGCACCCCGGCCTCGGACACCCGTTGCACGACCTCGTCCATCATGGGGATCAGCGCATCGCATCCCTCGAGCGAGAACGTCTTCTGCCCCAGGTACGTCCGCCGCAGGAAGCGCTCGAACACCTCCACCGACACCAGGCGCTCCAGCGCGGCGCGGCGCTCGTCACGGGGCAGGCGCGCACGCACCTGGCCGGACTCGATGAACTCGCGCAGCCACTGCCGCTGGTCGTGGTTCGAGATGTGCTCGATCTCGTAGGCGATCGTGCCGCAGTAGGTGTCCTTCAGCGCGGGGTAGGCCTCGGAGAACGTGGCCCCCGGCACGGCGACGCCCAGCAGCGACGCCGGCACCAGCTTCATCTGCTCGGGCGTGAGCCCCACCCACGCCGGGTCCAGCGACGGGTCGCCGGGCGGCTCGGACCCCAGCGGGTCGAGGTGGGCGGCCAGGTGGCCGTAGGTGCGGAAGGCACGCAGCAGCGACATCGCCCCCGCGACGGCGGTGAGGGTCTCCTCGTCGGCGCTCGCGGCCACGGGCGCCGGCCCGGCGTCGGGGGCGGCCGCCTGGGGCGTGAAGTCCAGTGGCGGTGCGGCGGGAAGGCCCAGGGCCGTGCGGATCTCGTCGTAGAACCCGTGGTCGCCCGCGAGCAGGCCGGCCAGGTCGCGCAGGAACGCGCCGCTCTCGGCGCCCTGGATGACGCGGTGGTCGTAGGTGGAGGTGACCGTCATCACCTTCGACACGCCCCACACCTTCAGCAGGTCGCCGGGCACGCCCTCCATGCCCGGGGGCCAGGTGATGCCGCCGGTGGCCACGATCGTGCCCTGGCCCGTCATCAGGCGCGGCACCGATGCATTCGTGCCGAACCCGCCGGGGTTGGTGAGGGTGACGCCCGCGCCCTTCAGCTCGTCCGGGCTGATCTTGCCCGTGCGTGACCGCTGGATGAGGTCGTCGAATGCGGCGCGGAACCCCTGGAAGCCCAGGCCCGCGCAGTCGCGGATCACCGGGACCAGCAGCGAGCGGCTGCCGTCCTTGCGCTCCACGTCCACCGCGATCCCCAGATCCACGGTGTCGCGCGGGATCTTGTGCGGCTTCCCGTCCGCGCGCGCGAAGGCGGTGGCCATCACCGGCGTCTCCTGCACGGCGCGCACGATCGCCCACGCGATGATGTGGGTGAACGACAACTTGCCCCCGCCGGCGACCGCGAGGGCCTCGTTCAGGCGCTTGCGCTCGGCGTCGAGCATCTGCACCGAGATGGTGCGGAAGGTGGTGGCCGTCGGGATGGACCGGCTCTCGTCCATGTAGTCGGCAAGCGCCGCGGCGGGGCCGGTCAGCCGGACCAGTTCTTCCCCGGCGGGCGGCGGCGGCTCGGCCATGCCGCCCGTCGTGCCGGCGTTCTCCACATCTGCCCGGCGGATGAGTCCCCCGGGGCCCGTCCCGGTGACGGTTGCGAGGTCCACGCCCTTTTCGTACGCCACGCGCCGCGCGATGGGGGAGGCCGCCACGTCGCGCGCCGGCGGCGGCGGGGCTGCGGCCGGAGCGGGAGCGGCGGCGTTACCCGCGGGAGCGGTGGTGTCCGTCGCGCCGGACGGGGCGGCACCCGCCGCCACCTGCCCGAGCGGATTGACCACCTCGAACATCTCGCCGGCCTGTACCGCGATCTCGGCCAGTGTTCCCGACGCCGGCGAGGGCACCTCGAGGTCCACCTTGTCGGTGGACACCTCCACGATGATCTCGTCCTGCGCCACCGGGTCGCCGACGGCCTTCTTCCATTCGATGACGGTGCCCTCGGTCACCGACTCCATGTCGGGCAGCTGGATGGCCACGAGGGCCTGGGCCGCACCGTTGGCGGAGGCACCGCCCGCCGCGGCTCCATCGCTCGCGGGCGCCGGCGGCGCAGGCGCGGCGCCATTACCCGCGGTGATCTCGCCGAGCAGTTGCCCCACCTCCACCGCGGCGCCGGGCTCGGCGGCGATGGCCGCCAGCACGCCGCCTGCGGGGGACGGGATCTCCACGTCCACCTTGTCGGTGGTGACCTCGAGGAGCGTCTCGCCCTCGGCAACCGGGTCGCCGATCGCCTTGCGCCACTCGATCACGGTGCCCTCGGTCACCGACTCACCGAGGACCGGAAGGAGGATCTGGATCGTTGTGTCGGCAGGCGTCACTTTCGGGCTCCGAGCATACCCCCGCCAATCGCCCGCGGCCCACGCAGCAGTCGCGCCGTGGCAGGGGGACAGTCCCTCCCCCCGGGGACTGTCCCCCTGGGTAGGGACTGTCCCCTTGGGGAGGGACTGTCCCCCATCATCGGGGCGGGTCCAGGTCGAGGGCCAGGTCCAGCGCCGGAGCGGAGTGGGTCAGGGCGCCCACGCTCACGAAGTCCACCCCGCACGCGGCGGCGCGCGCCACGCCGTCGAGATCCATTCCCCCCGAGGCCTCCGTCACGGCGTGGCCGCTGCACAGGGCCACGGCCTCGCGCATGGAGGCATCGTCCATGTTGTCCAGCAGTACGCGATCGGCACCGGCGGCGAGTGCCTGCCGCACACCCTCCAGGTCATCGGCCTCCACTTCCACGGGGGTACCGGGCAGCAGCTCACGGGCCCGGGCCACCGCGGCGGGCAGGTCCACGCCGCCGAGGGCGAGGTGGTTGTCCTTCACCAGCACCATGTCGTGCAGGCCCATCCGGTGGTTCACGCCGCCACCGGCCGCCACGGCCTGCTTCTCCAACGTGCGCCATCCGGGCGTCGTCTTGCGGGTGTCCAGCACGCGCGCCGGGCGGGCGGCCTCGACGAACCGCGCCGTCATGGTGGCGATTCCCGACAGGTGCGACAGTCCGTTCAGCAGGGTGCGCTCGGCGGACAGCACCGCCACGGCGGGGCCGTCCACCCCCAGCACGCTCTCCCCGGGCGACAGCACTGCGCCATCGGTGGCCTGCCACGTGCCGGTCAGGTTCATCTGGCGCAGCACTTCCTCGCCGAACTCCCGGCCCGCCAGCACGCCGCCCGAGCGCGCGACGACCCGTCCCCGCGCCCGCGCGCCATCCGGGACGGTTACCCGGGATGTCACATCGCCCGCGGTGCCCAGGTCCTCGGCAAGGGCGGCGGCCACGAGCGCCTGCAGGTCCATCAGAGGGCGAGCATGCGATCGAGGGCCAGGCGCGCGTCGGCTGCCATGGCGTCATCGACGCTCACGACGTTCACGACATCGCCGGCGGCCAGGTTCTCCAGCGCCCACGTGAGCTTGGGCAGCGTGATCCGGTTCATGGTGACGCACGGGCACAGGTCCTCCTTGAGGCAGAAGACCGTCTTGTCCGGGTGCTGCAGGCGCAGCCGGTCGACCAGGTTCCAGTCCGTGCCGATCGCCACCGTCGCGCCCGCGGGCATCTCGTCGACGCGGCGGATGATGTACTCGGTGCTGCCGTCCTCGTCGGCCGCCTCCACCACCGGTCGGGGGCACTCGGGGTGCACGATCACCGTCACGTCGGGGTGCCGCTCGCGGGCCTCGGCCACCTGCGGCACGGTGAAGCCCGTGTGGACGTTGCAGAAGCCCTTCCACAGCACGATCTCCGCAGCGGACAGGGCGTCGGGCCCGATGCCGCCCAGGTCGGCCTGGCGGGGATCCCACACCACCGGGCCCGTGGGGTCCATTCCCAGGCGGCAGGCCGTGTTGCGCCCCAGGTGCTCGTCGGGGAAGAAGAACACCATGTCGCCCTGCTCGCGGGCCCACCGGAAGGCCCGCTCGGCGTTGCCGGATGTGCACACCGCCCCGCCGTTGCGGCCGACGAAGGCCTTCAGGTCGGCGCCCGAGTTCATGTACGTGAGCGGGACGATGGTGCGGTCGGGGAACGCCTCGGTGATCTGCTGCCACGCGTCGTTCACGGTGAAGATGTCGGCGCACTCGGCCAGGTGGCACCCCGCGCCGAGGTCGGGAAGGACCACGCGCTGGTGATCACGCGCCAGGATGTCCGCCGCTTCGGCCATGAAGTACACGCCGAGGAAGAGCACCAGGTCGGCATGGGTGGCCTCCGCGCCGCGGCGCGCCAGCAGGAACGAGTCACCCGTGATGTCGGCGAACCGGATGACCTCGTGCTTCTGGTAGTGGTGGCCGAGGATCACCAGGCGGTCGCCCAGTGCCCCGCGCGCGGCGGTGGCCCGCGCGATCAGTTCGGCGTCGGGCACCGTGGTCTCCGGCGCCGGGATGGCGCAGGTGGGGGCGGTGGTGGTCACGCTACCTCCGTCAGGTCGATCGACGGCCCTGCCGCCGGTATCGGGGTCGTGGTGGGAACGGGGAAGGGCAGGTCGCCGGCCCAGCAGGTGCGCGCGGCCGCCGCGGGGTCCGGGTCGGGGAAGTCCAGGCGGTGGTGTGCGCCGCGGCTCTCCTCGCGTGCCATGGCGGCCCGGACCACGAGTTGCGCGATCTCGCACAGCCCCGCGGTCCCGGCGTCCGCCGGGCTGGGCAGGGCCTCCAGCGCACGTGCAGCGCCCTCCAGGCCGGTGGCGTCGCGCTCCAGGCCGCAGCCGTCCCACATGATCTGCCCGATCGCGGTGCGCACCGTCGCCCCGTCGGCATCGCCGACGGCGAGGGGCACCGCGTCGGCCCGCGGGCCCGGTGCGGGCGTGCGGTCGCCGCCGGCCACTGCGTCGGCGGCCCGGCGTCCGAGCGCGGCGGCCTCGAGGAGCCCGTTCGATGCCAGTCGGTTCGCGCCATGCAGTCCGGTGCATCCGCACTCGCCCACGGCCCACAGGCCGGGCACCGTGGTGCGCCCGTCGAGATCGGTGAGCACCCCACCCATCGCGTAGTGGGCGGCCGGCGTCACGGGCACCGGGTCGCGCGCGAGGTCGATCCCGTGCGCGGCGCAGAGGGCGGCCACCCCGGGGAACCGGGCGTGCACCCGCTGGGGGTCGAGGTGCGCGAGGCTCATCACCACGTCGGCACCGGTCTCCCGGGCCCGCCGGAACACCGCCCGGGCCACCACGTCGCGCGGGCCCAGATCTCCCATGGGGTGCACGCCGGCCATCACGGACTCCCCGGCGCGGTCGTACAGCATGCCCCCGGCGCCGCGCACCGCCTCGCTCACCAGCGCGAGCGGGCTCGGTCCCACGGCCAGGGCGGTGGGGTGGAACTGCACCATCTCCAGATCCGCCAACGCGGCCCCGGCGCGGCGCGCGAGCGCGGGGCCGTCGGCCGTTGCCCCTGCGGGGTTGGTGGTGCGGGAGAACAGGTGCCCGGACCCCCCGGTCGCGAGGATCACGGCCCGGGCCGGGATGACCTCGCCGTCCTCCAGGCGCACGCCCCGGACGCCCGTGTCCCCCGTGGCCAGGTCCTGCACGGTGGCGTGCTCGACCACCCGGATGCCCGCGTGGGCGTGCACGGCGCGCGCGAGCGCGGCGGCCACGTGGCGTCCGGTCTCGTCGCCGCCGGCGTGGACCACGCGGGGGAGCGAGTGGGCCCCCTCCCGGGCGAGCGCGAGGGCATCGCCCGCGCGGTCGAAGCGCACGCCGAGGCGCTCCAGTTCGGCGATCAGACCGGGCGCATCCCCGCAGACGGCCCGCGCCGTCCCGGGATCGCCCATCCCTGCGCCGGCGTCGAGGGTGTCCCGCACGTGGCCATCAACGGAATCACCGGGCCCGACGGCCGCGGCAATGCCCCCCTGTGCCCACTGGGTGCTGCCCTCGCCCAGTGCCGCCTTGGTGACGATGATCACGGGGACGCGGCCCGCGAGGCGCAGTGCCGCCGTCATGCCGGCCAGCCCGCCGCCGATCACCACGGCAGGGGGCTCAGGAGTGATTTTGCGTCGTATTGACGTCATATCGCCACTGATTTTACGTCAATACGACGGATGCGCAAGCGCGGTCGGTGCTCGCCCGGAACGCGACAGGGCGGCACGCGGCCGCCCTGTCGGGAGTGCATCCGGATCCTGTCCCGCGGTCAGGCCAGCGCCGACTCCTCCACGCGCCGGGCACGCTGCAGGGCCGCCTCCAGGCGATCCCAGGCGCGCTCTTCGGCAGCCAGATAGTCGTCGGTGCTCGAGTAGACCCCGACGTTCCGCGATACCGCGAGGTAGTCCGAGATCGCCCTGTCGCGCAGGCGATCGAGGGCCGTCTGGGGCACGGTGGTCTCATCGGTGGTCGCGTTCATCTCATCTCCTGGGCTACGCCCGTCGGGTGGGGGGAGTAAGCCAGAAGCTGGACAGCGAAGCAAGGGGAACTGTCAAGGTTTGTCCTCCCATAACCATTCCCCGCTCAGGCCCCCACGGCGTGACGCCCGCCCAGCAACTCGCGCGCCAGGTCGTCGCGGTCCCACAGCGTGACGCCGGTGGTGCCGGCCAGCTCAATCGCCGCGGGCGTGAAGGTGCTGTTGGTGACCACCATCGCCTCCGCGGTGCCGTAGTGCAGGCGCGCCGCGGCGGCCTGCTGCACCGCTGCGACGCCCACCGGCCGGCCCTGACGCTTCGCCTGCACCACCACCTCATCCACCGCCCCGTGCCCCAGCACCAGGTCCGCCCCGAAATCACCGGACGCCCGGGTGTGGCGCACGCGCCAGCCCGCGGCCCGGAAGAGGATCGCCAGCCAGTCCTCGAACTCCTCGCCCGTCATTTCCTCGGCGGCGGCGAGCCCTCGGCGGCGGGCCAGCCCCTCGCGCCCGCGCCGCGACCAGCTGCCGAGCGCCAGCACCGCCGTAACCGCCCCGCCCACCACCACGGCAACCACCGGCGGCGCGACCAGGGCGAGCACCAGCACCAGGACCGCGCCCGCGATCAGCCACGTGAACAGTTCCATGCCGAGCCAGCGCGCCATCCGGACCATGGGCGAATCCTGCCGGGGGCCGCGGTCGTCATCCGGTCGGCAGCGGGCGGTCTACCGTTCGGCGCGTGGAGGTCACGATGATTCACGAGGGGCTGTGGCGGTGGGCCGTGACGGGCCCTGACGGCGCCCCGCGCGCCGCCACGTACCTCGAGCACGGCGACCACATGGTGCTGGTGGATCCCGTACTGCCCCCCGCGGGCGCGGAACGCGAGCGGTTCGATCGCGCCATCGCGCGCGACCTCGCGCGCCTTGGCGGCCCGGTCAGTATCCTTCGCACCCACTCGGCCGCCGCCCACGAGGTCGCCGAGGTGGTCCGCCTGACCGGCGGCCGTGCCATCGGGCCGGAGGACCCGCCGCCGCCGGGCATGCAGCGGCTTTCGCTGGATGCCCCGCATGAAGCCGCCTGGTGGTCGGCGCAACACCGCGCGCTGATGCCCGGCCGCGCGCTGCGCGTCTCGCCCGACGGGGTGATCGTGCCGGGGCCGGGCGTGGATGCCGCGGCCCTGCTCGCCGTGGCGCCCCGCGTGGTGATCCCCGCCGAGGGCCCGATGGTCACCCTGCCCAGCGTATGACGCGCGGTACCGTAGGGGCCATGCCCTCGCCGTCGCCCTTGCTCGCACAGATGGCCGCTCTCGCGGATGCCCACCCGGATGCGCTGCACGCGCCCGTGCGTGCCTTCGACATCGGCGGCCGGCCATTTGATCCCGACGTGCGGCCCGCGCTGATGGGGGTGGTCAACCTGTCGCGCGATTCCTGGTACCGGGAGTCGGTGTCGCCGTCCGCCGAGGCGGCGATCCGCCGGGGGCAGGTGCTCGCCGCGCAGGGTGCGCTGATCGTGGACATCGGGGCGGAATCCACCCTCGCCGGCGCCGCACGGGTATCGCCCGCCGATCAGCTGGCCGGGGTGCTGCCCGTCATCGAGGGGCTGCGGGCGGAGGGGATCCCCACCTCGGTGGAGACCTACTCACCGGACGTCGCCCGGGTCGCGCTGGGGGCGGGTGCCGCGGTGCTGAACCTCACGGGAGTCGAGCGCGAGGACGAGATGTACGCGACCGCCGCCGCCCATGACGCGGCCGTCATCATGTGCTTCGTGCAGGGTGCCAACGTGCGCGAGGTGCACGACCTGGTGCTGGGGGACGACCCCGTGCCCGCGCTGCTGGAGCACTTCGGCCCGCGCATCGACCGCGCCGTGGCCCAGGGCGTGGAGCGCATCGTCATCGACCCGGGGCTGGGCTTCTACTACGGCAACCTGCTGGACGGGCCCACACGGGTGCGCCATCAGATGAAGGTGTTCCTCAACACCTTCCGCCTGCGGGTGCTCGGCTGGCCGGTGTGCCACGCCCTGCCGCATGCGTTCGACTACTTCGAGGACGAGGTGCGAAGCGCCGAGCCGTTCTTCGCGGTCCTCGCGGCCATGGGGCGCACGGGACTCTTCCGCACGCATGAGGTGCCACGGGTGCGCGCGGTGCTGGACACCCTCGGCGCGCTTGCGCCCGGGGACATCAGCCCCGGCTGACCCCCACGGCCACGCCCTCCTCGCCGCTGGGCGAAACGCATGTCGCCCGGACATCGAGGCCGGCTGCGGCCAGCATGCGCGACAGGCTGTCGGCCGAGTGCCGGTGGGATTCGAGGACGCGGACGGGGAATCCCGCCGGCAGTCCCACGGTGACGCCGCTGACCGATGCCACCACCGGCGCGGAGGGGGTCACCTCGCCCACCACCAGATCGCCGGTGGGCGACCGCTCCCAGCGGAACCGGATGTCATCGGCGCCGCCCACCCCGATCTCCGCCAGCACGGTCCCCAGCCATTCCCGCGTGGGCCGGTTGTCGTACTGGGACATCACGATGTCACGCGCATCCGGCGACGGGGGCAGCAGGTTGGCGCTCGCCATCAGGATGTCCCCGCGGCGGAGCAGCGACATCGCCGGGGCCAGCGCGCCATCCCCCAGCGTGGACAGCACCCCGAACAGGGTCACCACGCGCGTGCCGGGCAGGCGCGGGGCGAGGAGGGGGGAGAGGTCGCGCACCATCGTGATGTCCACGGCCACCGCGTGCGTGGCGTCCACGGAGGGAACCGCCTGCATGGCCTCCGCGGCCGCGGTGACCAGCGGCACGCTCACGTCCACGGGCGTCGCCGCGATTTCCTGCCGTCCGGTGCCGGCGAGCGCACCCAGCAGGCGCCGTTCCTTCACGCCATCCCCGCACCCGACCCCGATCACGTGCACGGGCCCGTCGGGCAGGGCGGCCAGCGCGGCCCGCGCGGCTGCCTCGTAGGCCACCAGGCCGTCCGCGTCGTCGCGCGAGGGCGAATGCTCGGCGGCGAGGGCGCGCCACCGGGCGGCGGCCGCGCCGCCTGCGTAGTGGAACCGGTTGTCCACCCGGCGCGCCTCCAGCGCGGCCGTGAGGCCCGCGCGGTGCGCCGCCGGGGTGACGCTCTCATCGATGCGCACCTCGGGCATGCGCCGATGCTAGGCCGTCAGGCCCCGGCCGCCGCCCTGCGGCTGCGCGCCGCCTTCACCCGGCCGGTGGAGTCCAGGATCACCTTGCGCATGCGCACGCTCTCCGGGGTGACCTCCACGCACTCGTCGTCGCGCACCCACTCCAGCGCCTGCTCGAGCGACATCCGGCGGGGCGGCACGAGGCGCTCCAGTTCGTCGGCAGTGCTCGAGCGCATGTTGGTGAGCTTCTTCTCCTTGCAGATGTTCACGTCGAGGTCCTCGCCGCGGGCGTTCTCGCCCACGATCATCCCCTCGTACACCGCATCCCCCGGGTCGGTGAACATCACTCCCCGCTCCTGCAGGCCGAACATGGCGAACGTGGTGGCCACGCCGGTGCGATCGGCCACGAGGCTGCCGCGGGTGCGCGTGCGGATGTCCCCGTGCCACGGCTCCCAGCCCTCGAACACCGAGTGCAGCAGCCCCGTGCCCCGGGTCTCGGTGAGGAACTCGGTGCGGAACCCCACCAGCCCGCGCGCGGGCACCAGGTAGTCCAGTCGCGTCCATCCGGTGCCGTGGTTCACCACCTGCTCCATACGCCCCTTGCGCAGGGCGAGCAGTTGGGTGACCACGCCCATCATCTCCTCGGGCACGTCGATGGTCACGCGCTCGATGGGCTCGTGCCGCACGCCGTCGATGTCGCGGATGAGCACCTCGGGCTTGCCCACGGTCAGCTCGAAGCCCTCGCGGCGCATGGTCTCCACCAGCACCGCCAGCTGCAGCTCGCCCCGGCCCTGCACCTCCCAGGCGTCGGGCCGCTCGGTGGGCTGCACCCGCAACGACACGTTGCCCACCAGTTCCTGGTCCAGGCGGTCCTTCACCATCCGCGCCGTCAGCTTCGAGCCCTCGCGCCCGGCGAGCGCGGAGGTGTTGATGCCGATCGTCAGGCTCAGGCTGGGTTCGTCCACCGTGATGACGGGAAGGGCCTGCGGGTCGTCGCCATCGGCGAGCGTCTCGCCGATCGTGATTTCGGGGATGCCCGCGACGGCGATGATGTCGCCGGGTCCGGCCTCGTCCACGGGAACGCGATCCAGCTCGCGCGTGAGGAAGAGTTCCGCGACCTTCGCCTGCTCGACGCTGCCGTCGGTGCGGCACCACGCGACCTGCTGCCCCTTGCGGATGGTGCCCTCGTACACCCGGCATACGGCCAGGCGCCCCAGGTAGGAGTCGGCCGCGAGGTTGGTGACCAGTGCCTGCAGTGGCGCGCCGTCCTCGTAGGTGGGGGCCGGGACGGTGTCGCGCAGCACGTCGAACAGCACCGACAGGTCCTCGTCCTGCTGCGCGGCATCCCGTGACGCCGTGCCGGCCTTGCCGTTGGTATAGACAATGGGGAAGTCGATCTGCGACTCATCCGCGCCCAGGTCGAGGAAGAGCTCGTATACCTCGTCCACCACCTCCGCGGCGCGCGCGTCCGGGCGGTCGATCTTGTTGACGACCAGCACCACGGGCAGGCGGGACTCCAGCGCCTTGCGCAGCACGAACCGCGTCTGGGGCAGGGGGCCCTCGGAGGCGTCCACCAGCAGCAGCACGCCGTCCACCATGTAGAGGCCGCGCTCCACCTCGCCGCCGAAGTCCGCGTGCCCCGGCGTGTCGATGATGTTGATGGTGAGGTCACCGCGTCGCACGGCCGTGTTCTTCGCCAGGATCGTGATGCCCTTCTCGCGCTCCAGGTCGCCCGAGTCCATCACGCGTGACTGCACGTCCTGGTTCGCGCGGAATGCGCCGCTCTGCCACAGCATGGCGTCCACCAGCGTGGTCTTGCCATGGTCCACATGGGCCACGATGGCGACGTTCCTGAGGTTATCCCGGGTCGGCACGGCGGCGCACGATAGCCCATGCCCGTCCCGCCCGGGTGCCATCATTCCGCCGTGGCGCCGATCGAGACCGAATTCGATGCCTTCCGCGAACCGCGGTGGCCGCCGCTGCTGGCCCTCGCCGTTGCCGCGGCGCTGTACGCCACGCTGCCCGGCGACCTCATCCTCGGCGGCAGCCTGCTCCGGTGGCTGGTGCCGGGCCTGCTGGTGCTGCTGATCATCGTGGCCGCGGTGCGGCCCGTGGCCGAGTCGGACCGCCGCCGGCACCTGGGCGTCGCGCTCGCGGGCCTGATTACCCTCGCCAACGCGTCGGCGATCGCGCTGCTGCTGTACGGGATCGTCACCGAGAACCGGTTCGAGGGGCGGTACCTCATCGTGGCGGCGGTGCAGCTGTGGTTCACGAACGTCATCGTCTTCGCCCTCTGGTTCTGGGAGGTGGATGGGGGAGGGCCCCGGCACCGCGCCGAGTCCCCGCCGGGGCCGCACGACTTCCTGTTCGGCCAGTACCAGGTGCCCGAGCCGGTGGCGTGGCGCCCGACCTTTCCCGACTACCTGTTCCTGTCGGTGACGACCGCCACCTCGTTCGCGCCCGCTGACACGCTGCCGATGCGCCACCGCGTCAAGGCCCTCATGGCGATCGAGGCGATGCTGTCCCTGCTCGTGCTGCTGATCATCGCCGCGCGCGCCATCAGCATCCTCGACTGACCCCGCGTGTACGCTCGCCGCGTGCCCGTCCCCCATCCGGCAATCATCGGCGCCACCACCCTCGCCCTGGCGGCCGGCGGCCTCCTGGCCGCAGGTGCGCACGCCAGTGACGTCCGCGACTGCCGGATCGTCGCGTCCCCCACGGCCGCGCGCCACACCACGTGCCGGAACATGGACCTGCGACGGATCAACCTGTCCGGGCGCAACCTCCGCTTCGCCGACTTCCGGGGCTCGTCGCTTCAGCGGGCCAACCTGTCCGGCGCGAACCTGTACCGCGCCCGCCTGCAACTGGCCAACCTGTCCGGCGCGCGGATGGTGCGCGTGCGCGCCGCCGGGGCGCGGATGACCGCCGCGGGGCTCACGCGCGCCAACCTGCGGGGCGCCAACCTCACCCGTGCGCGCATGGACGGCACCATCATGCTCACGCGCGCCGACCTGACGGATGCAAACCTCACCCGTGTCAACTTGAGCGGCGCGCTGATGCTGCGCACCACCGTAAAGGGGGCGGACTTCACCGGAGCACGCCTCACCAACGTGGCCGGCGCGAACGTGGCGGGCACGCCACGCGCGGTGCCCGCCGGGTGGCGGGTGGTGCAGGGCTGGTTCG
>Ga0181578_10000168_pt1 | contig 59215 bp, 41 predicted proteins | sample 071ome_21_FD_148659 | JGI IMG/M metagenome (GOLD analysis project Ga0181578, IMG submission 148659) | Coastal salt marsh microbial communities from the Groves Creek Marsh, Skidaway Island, Georgia - 071401CT metaG (spades assembly) | ecosystem: Environmental > Aquatic > Marine > Intertidal zone... | reverse complement strand
CCACGCGCGGTGGAGCGCCTTCGATCCGGGGAGCCTGCTCACCCGGGTGAACCGCCTCGCGGCGGGGCGCGCCGTCCCGATCGACGGGGAGACCTTCGAGGTCCTCGCCCTCGCCCGATCCCTGTGGGAGGCGACCGACGGGACCTTCGACCCCACGACCGGCGCGGCGATGCGGACCCATGGGTTCCGCCCCTCCCGTCCCGACACCGATCCGGGAGCTTCCGCCCGCGCGTCGGCGGATGCGCCGCTCCCGGGGATGGGGGCGGTGGAGCTCGATCCGGGCGCCGGGACGGTGCGCTTCCTCGATCCCCGGGTCGAGCTCGACCTCGGCGCGCTCGCGAAGGGGGTGGCCCTCGACCGGGCGGGGGAGTCCCTCCGGGAGTCGGGGGTCCCCTGCGCCCTGATCCACGGGGGGACGAGCGGCGTCCTCGCCATCGGGACGCCTCCGGACTCGGACGGCTGGCCGATCGCCCTCGACCGCGAGGGGCGGATCCCCTCGGTCCGACTGCGGGATGCGGCGCTCGGCGTCTCCGCCGGCCACGGCCGGGGCGCGGCGATCGGAGGCGGGGGACATGTCCTCGACCCCCGGACGGGGAGGCCGGGGAGCGTGGACCGCTTCGCGGCGGTGGTGGGGGACTCGGCGGCGGTGGCGGACGCGTGGGCGACCGCGTGGGTGGTGCGCGCGCTGCCATCCCGCACCCCGGAGAGCCTCTCCGTCCTCGCCGGGCTCACCGATGGGGAGACTCCCACCGAGGTGACCCATCGCTCCGACCCGCGGGGGGCGTTCTCCCCGCCCCCGCGCTGAGCCTCCGCGCTCTCTCCTCGCGGGGCGCCCCCCGACGGGTGCTCCTCAAACGGTCTCCGGTCGACTATCCTGCTTCCTTCCCTCGCCGCGCGATTCTCGCCCGGCGGGAGCCAATCGAGGTCCAGCCCTGGGAGCACCCATGTCCCCCGAGACCGATCGTCGCACCTTCCTCGCCCACTCGGCGGGCGCCCTCGCCGCGATGGCGCTCGTCCCCGACCTCTCCCTGCTCGCCCGGGAGCCGCTCGCCCCGCACACCACCGCGCTGGTGGGGGTCGGCCCGTGGGGGCGGAAGATCCTCGGCGAGTTGAAGAAGATCGACGGCCTCACCGTCGGCGCGATCGCCGATGTCGATCCCTCCCGCCTGCGGGGGGGGGGGAAGCGCGTGCCGGAGGCGAAGCAGTACGACTCCATCACCGCCCTCCTCGAGGGCTCCCCCGAGGTGGAGTCCGTCATCGTCGCCACCCCCACGCACCTCCATCGGGCGGTCGTGGAGGAGGCGCTCGCCGGCGGGAAGCACGTGTACTGCGAGGCTCCCCTCGCCCACACCATCGAGGACGCCCGCGGCATCGTCGCCGCCGCCGCGAGCGCGCGGGAGAGCGGAGGTCGGGTCGTCGCCGCGGGGCTCACCGCTCGCGCGAACCCGGTCTACGACCACGCGCGCGAGTTCTTCCGCAGCGACGCGGTGCGAAAGCTCCTCTCGATGCGCTCGATCTCGATGAAGAAGACGAGCTGGCGGATCCCGAGTCCCGATCCGTCCCGCGCCGCCGCCCGCAACTGGCGCCTCGACCCCGAGCTCTCCCTCGGCCTCCCGGGGGAGTGGGGCACCCACGCCTTCGACACGGTCCACTGGTACACCGACGAGCTCCCGCTCACGGTGTCCGGGGGCGGGCGGGTGCTCGCGTGGCCCGACGGTCGCACGGTGGCGGACACGGTCGACCTGACCCTGCGCTACCCCTCGGGCGCGGCGCTGCAGTTCGAGGCATCCCTGGGGAGCTCCTACGAGTCGAGCTTCGAGGTCTTCCACGGCCTCAACGCCTCGATCCGCCTCGCGCGCACCCACGCCTGGATGTTCAAGGAGGCGGACGCCCCGACCCAGGGGTGGGAGGTCTACGCGACGCGGGAGCGCATTCACCGCGACGAGGGGATCATCCTCATCGCCAACGCGACCCAGCTCGCGTCCCAGGGGAAGCTCAAGGATGGCATCGGACTGCCGAACGACCCCCTCCATTACGCCCTGGCCGACTTCTTCCAGGGGATCGGGGAGGGGAAGGAGGTCGCCACCTCCATCGAGGAGGGGTATCGGGCGACGGTCATGGGAGTGCTGGCCCAGCGGGCGGTGACCACGGGGGAGACGATCTCCTTCGACGCGGCGCACTGGGATCACGGAGCGACGACGCAGCAGTGAGGAGGAGCGCGATGGAGCAGTGGAGCAGCGGGATGGGTGCGCATCCCGGGAGCAGCGGCGACGAGACCGACCGCAGGACCTTCCTGAAGCAGGGGGCGGCGCTCTCGACCGCGATCGCCCTCGGCCCCCTCGCCGCCGCCGCGCCGGTGCACGCGGCCGGGAGCGACACGATCCGGGTCGGTCTCATCGGCTGCGGCGGGCGCGGACGCGGCGCGGCTGAGAACTGCGTCCGCTCCTCCGAGGGGGTCGAGCTCGTGGCCATCGGGGACCTCTTCGCCGACCGCCTCGAGGATGGGCGCCGGCATCTCTCCGAGCGCCTCGGGGATGCGTGGAAGGTGACGGGGGATCGGCTCTACTCCGGCTTCGACGCCTACCGGCGGATCTGCGCGCTCGACGATGTCGACCTCGTCATCCTCACCACGCCGCCGGTCTTCCGCCCGATCCACTTCGAGGAGGCGATCGCCCGCGGCAAGCATGTCTTCATGGAGAAGCCGGTCGCGGTCGATCCGACCGGGGTCCGGCAGGTGATCGAGGCGAGCCGGCTCGCGAAGCGGAAGCGGCTCGCGGTGGTGGCGGGGACCCAGCGACGCCATCAGGCCTCGTATCTCGCGACCATGGAGCGGATCCACGATGGCGCGATCGGTGAGCTGGTCGGCGGCTTCTGCTACTGGAATCAGGGCGGACTCTGGGTGCACGACCGCAAGGCGGAGTACAGCGACATCGAGTGGCAGCTCCGGAACTGGCTCTACTTCACCTGGACCAGCGGCGATCACATCGTCGAGCAGCATGTCCACAACATCGATGTGATGAACTGGGCCTTCGGCGGCCCGCCGACGAAGGCGATGGGGATGGGCGGGCGACAGGTCCGCACCGAGGAGAAGTACGGGAACATCTTCGACCACTTCGCGATCGAGTACGAGTACGGCGACGGCGTCCGCGTCACGAGCCAGTGCCGGCAGATCGATGGTTGCGCGGGCCGGGTCGGCGAGCAGCTCGTCGGCACGAAGGGGACCTCCGACGCCCATCGGACGATCAGCGGCGAGGGTCGCTGGCGCTTCGAGGGGCAGGAGCGGAACCCCTACGAGCAGGAGCACGCCGATCTCATCGCGAGCATTCGAGGGAACGAGCCCCTCGCCGAGGGGGAGCGGATCGCCGAGAGCACCCTGACCGCGATCATGGGGCGGATGAGCGCCTACACCGGGAAGACGATCACCTGGGAGCAGGCCCTCGAGTCGAACCTCGACCTTCTGCCGAAGAGCTGGGCGTTCGGCCCGAACCCGGTGGCCGAGGTCGCGGTGCCGGGGCGGACGCCCCTCCTCTGACCTCGGCTCGGCGGCTCCCCGGCGGCTCCTCGGCAGAGCGCGGAAGCCCGATCACCCCCGACGAGCCCCCCGGTGCGGCGACGCCCCGGGGGGCGCGTCGCATCCCCGACGGGTCACTCGCCTTCGATCCAGACCCGATAGCCGGGGCGTCCGCGGATCCCCGCCGCGAGGTCGGGGCGGACCGAGAGCGCCGTCGCCCAGGCGTCCGCCCGGGCGGCATCGGGAGCGAGCACGGTGAGCTGCGGGGCATCGCGCAGGGGCTGTCGCGAGTTCGGATCGACGATGTGGGAGAGCCGGACCCCGTCGACATCGAGCCCCTGCTCCCGGTCTCCGCTCGTCGCGATCCCGCAGCGGGCGATCGTCACTCGGACCTCTTCCTCTCCAGCGCCGCGATCGAGTCCGATCACCCAGCCGTCTCGACCGGGGGGAGGCTCCCCGCAGGCGATGTCCCCCCCCACATCGACGAGCGCGGCGGGACAGCCGCGGGCGCGGAGGACGCGCAGCGCCGCATCCGCCGCGAGCCCCTTGCCGATCCCGCCGAAGTCGAAGCGCACCCCGGGCGCGCGGACGCGCAGCCTTCCCCGACCCCGGTCGAGGTCGATGAGGGTGAGCCCCGTGGCGCTACGGAGGCTCGCGATCTCCTGTTCGGAGAGGGGCGCCCCCGCCGCCCGGGCCTCGCGCCACCGCCGGGTGACGGCCCCCAGGGTGGGATCGCAGACGAGGCTCGTCTCCGTGGCGAGGCGCACGGCGATGGTCCACGCCTCCAGCATCGCGGGGGAGAGCTCGGTCCAGACGCCGACCTGCAGGCGCTCCTCGAGCCGGCGCAGCTCGCTCGTCTCGTCGTAGTCGCTGAGGAGCCGCTCGAGGCGGGCGATCTCCTCGAACGCGGCGCGGGCCGCGGCCTCGGCGTGGGCTCGATCGGGGGTGTGGAGGACAATGCGGGCGTGAACCCCCATGGCCGGGCGGCTATACTCATGCCGTCCCGCCTCCTGCGCGACTTGCACCGGAGCGACGGGCACCCCCTCCCGGCCGCCCTCGGGGGCCCCCGCGCAGCCGCTCCCCGACAGGAGGAGCAGCGCGAGCGCGGCGCGTCGGAGACGGGGGGACGCGGGTCGACCGGGACCGGGTCGCCGCGGGCACGGATCCTGTGAGAGGGTGATCACTTGTCGACTCCTTGGCTCCGCTCCCTGGTCGCGCTGCTGCTCCCCCTGCTGCTCCTCTCCTCCCCGCCCCTCGCGGGGCGCCTCGCCGCGGATGGCGGTGCGGACGATGGGGCGCAGGTCGGGAACGCGGGGGAGGCCGCGCGGGAGGCCTACTCCGAGCAGATCCCCGGCACCGGGGTCTCCCTTCGCATGGTGCCGATCCCTCCGGCCGAAGGAAAGCCCGGCTTCTGGATGTCGGAGTGCGAGATCACCTGGGATGCCTTCGACTTCTTCATCTTCGGCATCGATGGCGCGCGGGACCGGGAGGGGGATTCGGTCGACGCGTACACGCGCCCGAGCAAGCCCTACATCCCTCCCGATCGTGGCTTCGGTCACGAGGGCTACCCCGTGATCAGCTCGAGCTACCGCAGCGCCAAGCAGTTCTGCCGCTGGCTCTCGGCGAAGACGGGCCACACCTATCGGCTCCCCACGGTCACCGAGTGGCGGCACGCCGCCGCGGCGGGGAGTCCGGCGCGCTACCCCTTCGGCGACGACCCCGCATCCCTCGGGGAGTACGCGTGGTTCGACGGGAACGCGGACTGGACCACCCACCCCGTCCGTCAGAAGAAGCCGAACGCGTGGGGTCTCCACGACATCCTCGGCAACGCCGGGGAGTGGTGCGTCGAGGTGACCCCCGAGGGGAAGCGGAAGGTCGTGCTCTGCGGCGGGAACTTCGAGAGTCCGGCGGACGAGGTGACGATCGACGCCATCGCGCGCCCCGACGAGTCCTGGCAGGTGACCGACCCCCAGGTCCCGAAGAGCCGCTGGTGGCTCTCCGATGCTCCGTTCGCGGGGCTTCGCGTCCTTCGTGAATACCCCGCCCCCTCCGTCCCGGAGGGGAGCGAGACCCCCGATGCGGGGACCCCCGACGAGCGCTCGAGCGCTCGGGGCCCCGGCGCGGCCTCCGGTCCTTCCCCGGCGGCCGCCGGGACAACCGACAGCGGTGCCCTCGAGGCACCGGAGAAGGAGATCCGATGAACGACCCCCGACCTCACGCCGACCACCTCCGCCCCGATGAGCGCGACGCGCTCCTCTCCCGGCGGCGCTTCGTTCAGACGTCGGCGGCCCTCGCGGCGGTGCCGATCATCGGGGGCGGCGCCCTCTCCGCGACCGCGGCCGCCCAGGAGGCGACCGGCTCGACGCTCCCTCCGCTGAAGGTGGGCCTCGTGGGCTGCGGCGGGCGCGGCACCGGCGCGGCCCTGCAGGCTCTGCGCGCGGATGAGGGGGCGGTCCTTCACGCCCTCGCGGATGTCTTCGAGCCGAAGCTCGACCGCTCCCTGCGGAACATCTCGAACGGCCTCTGGCCGAAGGAGGAGGAGACCGACGACGAGGAGGAGAAGCCGGAGAAGCCGATCCACCCCCGTTGTCAGGTGACGCCGGAGCGGAAGTTCGTCGGCTTCGACGCCTACCAGCGCCTCATCGACAGCGGCGTCGATGTGGTCCTCCTCGCCACGCCTCCGGGCTTCCGCCCGTGGCACCTCACCGCGGCGATCGACGCCGGGAAGCACGTGTTCTGCGAGAAGCCGATGGCGACCGACGGCCCGGGGGTCCGCATGGTCCTCGAGGCGGCGAAGCGGGCGAAGGAGAAGTCCCTCTCGCTGATGTCCGGCTTCTGCTGGCGCTACCACCACGCCAAGCGCGCCACCATGGCGGAGATCGAGAACGGGCGGATCGGCGACCTGCGCACGATCTACACGACCTACAACACCGGCCCCCTCGGTCGCCACGACCGGAAGCCGGAGTGGAGCGACTGGGAGTTCCAGCTCCGCAACTGGCAGCACTTCGATCACCTCAGCGGCGACCACCTCGTCGAGCAGGCGGTCCACTCCCTCGACAAGATGATGTGGGTCGCGTGGGTGATGAACGGCGAGGTCCCCGACCGGGTCACCGGAGTCGGGGGGCGGATCGCCCGCGAAGGGGAGAGCTCCGGGAACATCTACGACCACTTCGCGCTCACCTACGAGTTCCCCTCCGGGGTCCGGGGCTTCCACATGTCCCGTCAGATCCCGAATTGCGCGAACGACAACTCGGATCTCTTCATCGGGGCCTTCGGTCAGGCGTACATGGACTGGAACCGCCACGAGATCACGGGCGGCTCCAACCAGTGGCGCTACGACGGCCGGGGCAAGGACATGTACCAGCAGGAGCACGACGAGCTCTTCGCCGCGATCCGCTCCGGGAAGCCGCACAACGACGGCGAGTGGATGGCGAACTCGACCCTCTGCGCGATCATGGGGCGCATGGCCGCCTACTCCGGCCGCGTCATCACCTGGCAGGAGGCCCTCGAGTCGGAGGAGTCGATCATGCCGGGGCCGCAGGAGTGGGGTTGGCACGACTTCGCGACGAACCCGGTCCCGATCCCGGGCCGTGGAAAGGTGAGCTAGGTGGAGAACTCCGAACTCGACCGTCGTGACTTCATCAAGGTGGCCGGCGTCACCGCCGGTGCCCTCGCCGCGACGGGAGTCCTCACCGGCGACCTCCTCGCCGGGAGCGGTGAGGTCCGCGCACCGATCCGCAAGGCGGTGAAGATCGGCATGGTGGGGGAGGGGGAGACCCTCCTCGACAAGTTCCGGCTGGTGAAGGAGCTCGGCTTCGACGGCATCGAGCTCGACTCCCCGAACGGTCTCTCCCTCGAGGAGGTGATCGCGGCGCGGGATGAGAGCGGCCTGCCGATCCACGGCGTGGTCGACTCGGTCCACTGGGGCAAGCCCCTCTCCCATCCGGATGCGAAGGTGCGGGACGAGGGGCGGGCCGGTCTCGAGACCGCGCTGCGCGATGCGAAGGCCTACGGCGCCTCCAGCGTCCTCCTCGTCCCGGCGGTGGTGAACCGCGACATCTCCTATGCGGATGCGTACCGCCGCTCGCAGGAGGAGATCCGCAAGGTCCTCCCCCTCGCGGAGGAGCTCGGCATCAAGATCGCCTTCGAGAACGTCTGGAACGGCTTCCTGCTCTCGCCCCTCGAGGCGGCGCGCTACGTGGACGAATTCGAGAGTGCGTCGGTGGGATGGTACTTCGATGTCGGCAACATCGTGAACTTCGGCTGGCCCCACCACTGGATCGAGGTCCTCGGCCCCCGGATCCTCAAGCTCGACATCAAGGAGTTCAGCCGCAAGCGTCGGAACGACGAGGGGCTCTGGAAGGGGTTCGGGGTCGAGATCGGCGATGGGGACTGCGACTGGCCGCAGGTCCGCGCCGCGCTGGATGCCATCGGCTTCGCGGGGTGGGCCACCGCCGAAGTGGGCGGCGGCAAGCGTGACCGCCTCGCCGACATCGCCGCCCGGATGGACCGTGTCCTGAATCCCCCTTCCCAGTCCTGAACCGACGGCGCGCCGCTCTCCCTTCGTCCTCGGTCACGGGGACGGAGGAAGGGTGCGCTCCGCGGAGCCTGCATCTCCGAGCGGCCGCCGCCCGTCCCCGCCTCCCCGGTCCCTCGTCGCGCGACACTCGGCGTCTGGACGCCTCCCGTTCCGGAGGCGAGGGGCGGTTTCGCTGACAGGGTCGGAGCGAGGCGGTACCTTCCCTTCCATCCCGGGCCCGCATCCCCGGCCCGGGCGCACCTCCGGAGGAAAGGGCCGGCATGGTCTCCCTCACCGAGCTCGCGGTGGTCTTCGTCCTGTTCACCGAGGCCGGCTTCCCGACCGCCGGGATCGATGGCGGCGGGGCTCCCTTCCCCTTCGCGCCGGCGGGCGCCCAGTTGGTGAGCGCGGAGAGCGCCGACGCGCTGGCGGAGGCGCTGACCCCGGGGCGGGTCCTGGTGTGGCGCCACGGGGGCGCATTCCCCGCCGAGGCGTGGCCGGCGATCGAGGCGTTCCTCGCCGACGGTGGGTCCCTCCTCCATCTCGGTGGCCCCATCTTCGAGAACCCGGTCGCTGGTCCTCCCGGGGCGCGAGAGCTCGGTCCCCGCCGCATCTCCGTCCCTCGGCATCTCGGCCTCAAGCCCGGGGGGGTCCTCCCGGTCGGGGGGGCCTCCCTGCGGACGGTCGTCGGTCGGGTGGGAGAGGAAGACCCCCCGGAGCGCGGAGAGGAGGTCGCGCTCCTTCCCCCGGGGGCGAAGGTCCACCTCCTCGAGCCGCGGTTCAGCTCCCGGAAGATCCGCCCGGACGAAGAGGGCTCTCCCGGCGTCCGGGAGGCGGTCCTCCGCCCGATCCACCACATCCACCGGCCCTCGGAAGAGCCGCGCTTCCCGGCCGCGGCGGGAGCGGTCGCGATCGATCGACTGCGCGAGCGATACGCGGGCGGCCGCTGGGTCCTCCGGCTCCTCGAGCACCCGCCGACGGAGGCGGAGCTCGGCGCGCTGCTCCCGATCGCGGCGGAGCGCCCGCTGGAACTCACCCTCGACGCGGTCCCCGGCTCGATCCACGAGAACGAGGTCCCCTCCTTCCGGGTGCAGCTCTTCCGACCGGGAGGAAGCGGGGACCCCCCTGCGGTCCCGGTCCGACTCTCGGTCCGACGGCCGGGCGAGGCCTGGGCGGTCGCGTCGACCCTCGAGTTTCCGCCGACCCGGGACGCGGTCCGAACATTCAGCCTCCCGGCCTCCGCCCCCGGGCTGATCTTCGCCCGGGTCGAGGCGGAGGGGATCGGCTGGGGGGGGCGGGCGACCGGCGGCGTCTGGGTCTTCGACCCCGAGCTCTTCGCGTCGGGAGATTCGATCCGGGCGGAGGGGGAGCTGATCGTCGCCGGGGGCGAGGCGGAGGTGGGGATCGGGACGACCGTGATGTCCCGCTCGGTCCATCGGGAGTTCCTCGATCGCCCGAACCCCGCCGAGTGGGATGACACCTTCCGCGAGCTCTCCGCCCTCGGCGTGCGCTGGATCCGCACCGGGATCTGGAGCGGGTGGGCGGACATCATGCCGGAGCTGCGCGAGGATCGGGAAGAGTGGCTGCGCGCCCTCGAGGCCTTCTACCTGACGGCGCGGCGCCATGACATCGGCGTGATCTTCACCTTCTTCGCCTTCGTCCCGCCGCCCCTCGAGGGGAGCAGCCCCTACTTCCAGCGTCAGGACCTCGCGCGACAGTCGGTCTGGCTCCGTCGCGTCGCCGCGCGGTTCGCGCCCGCGAAGGGGATCATCTGGGATCTCATCAACGAGCCCTCCTTCAGTGATCCCGAGCGCCTCTGGCTCTGCCGACCGACGCGGACCCGGGAGGAGCGGGAGCAGTTCCTCCGCTATCTCGCCGAGACCTTCGAGCCGGAGGGCCCCCGGACGTGGGAGGATGTCGTCCGGGAGCGCTGGCGGCTCCGCCCCGATGAGCGGATCGGGCTCCCCGAGGATGGCGACTTCGACGACCGCATCGTCTTCGAGGACCACCGCCCCCTGCGGGCGCGCGACTACATCCGCTTCGCCTCGATCCACTTCGGCCGCTGGGCCGAATTCCTGCGCCGCGCCCTGCGGGAGGGGGGATCGGATGCGCTCGTGACCGTCGGCCAGGATGAGGGGGGCGTGAACGATCGACCCTCTCCGCACTTCCATCGAGATGCGGTCGACTTCGTCTCGATGCACACCTGGTGGTACGACGACGCCCAGCTCTGGGACATCGCGATGGCGCGGGTGCCGGGGAAGCCGTGCTGGGTCACGGAGACCCTGCTGATGCGTCGGGAGGAGCTCTCCGGGGAGATCTTCCGCACCCCGGAGCAGCGCCGCGCGATCTTCGCCCGCAAGCTCGCGCTCCCCTTCGCGGGCGGCGCGACGCAGGTGCTCAGCTGGGCCTACGATGTGAATCCCTACATGGACTCCGACAACGAGGTCTCCATCGGGCTGCGTCGGGTCGACGGCTCCTACACCGGAGAGCACGCGGTCTTCCGCTCCTTCGCGCGCGCGTTCGCCTCGCGGCGCGGGAGCTTCGCCCCGCCGGCGCGCGCGGATGTCTCGATCCTCCTCCCGACCCATGACCATCGCTCGCCCCGGGACATCATCCGGGAGGGGAGCCAGCGCCTCGTGAACATCCTCGTCTCCCTCGGACACCGGGTGCGGATCGTCCACGAGGAGCTCGCGCGGGAGGACCTGGGCGGGGAGCAGATCGTGATCCTGCCGAGCTGTCGCGGGCTCCTCCAGGACGCGTGGGATGCCCTCCGCGAGCGGAAGGCCGGGTCGTCCCCGCCCCGGGTCATCTCGAGCGGCTGGTTCGAGCGTGACGAGGTCGCCCATCCGGCCGCGCGCCTCGGGCTGCCGCCCCGTCCCCTCGCGCCGACGGAGTGGGCGGGGGAGCTCCCGCTCTCCTTCCCGCTCGCGGCGACGCAGTCGGTCCACGCAGCGTCCATGGGGGAGGGGGTCGCGGCGGGCCCCCTCGGCTGGAGCGAGCGCGAGGCCGGGCACTGGCATCATCCGCTCCCCATCGACCTCGCCCGGGACGACGGCGGGGTCCGAGCGCTCTATCGCGCGGTGGTCGGTGCTCCGGAGCCGTGCGACCCGGGCCTCTTCGTGGTCCCGATCCCGCGGAATCGCGGGCACGGCTGGGTCGTGGTGAACCAGAGCGGGCGGCCGACCGAGGTCGGGCGCGATCCGGATGGACCCGGACCGCTCCCCCCGGTCCGCATCACGATCGAGGCGGAGGGGGCGGGCGTGGTCTGGCGCGAGCCGGACGGGGCGCTCGAGAGCTGTGGTCAGGGAGTGCGGATCGCGCAGCCGTGAGTCTCGGCCCCGGCGGGGGTCGCAGTGAGCGAGAGAAGGGGAAGCCATGACCGATCACCACCGCGTTCGCTCCGGCCGAGAAAGGCCGAGCCGTCGGATGCGGGGAGCCCGCTCCTCGGACCCGCTCCTGCTCCCACGGGTTGCGCTCATCCTCCTGCTGCTGCTCGCGGGGGCGGGAGCAGCCGCCGCGGATGAGGATGAGGAGGCGGCCTTCCCCTTCGAGGCGGCGCCGACCGATCTGATTCTCCGGGGCGAGCCCGGGGACCCCACCGCCGTGGTCCGGGTCGAGATGCTCCGCGGGCTCTCCGGTCCGGGGGAGCTCATCCTCTCCGATGCGGCGGGAGCTCCGCTGCACCGGGTGGCGATCGAGGCGGAGAGCAGCGGGCGGGTGCTGCGACTGCCGGTCCCGATGCCGCCCGAGGGGGTCGCGCTCGCCTTCGAGGTCCGCCTGACCGAGGGGAGCGCGATCCATCGCCGGGAGGTGACGGTCCCGCGTCCCGATCCCGACTGGGTGCTGCACTTCATTCCGGGCTTCCACTACGACCCCGTGTGGTGGAACACCCAGGAGCACTACACCGAGACCGGGCACTACATGGACGCCCATGTGGGTCCGGGGATCGAGCTGGTGGGGGAGTACCTCGACACGCTGCGGGATGATCCCGATCTCACGGTCGCGTTCCATCAGCTGCCCTACCTGAAGAGCTTCCTCGAGGCGCGGCCGTGGCGTTTGGAGGAGCTGCTCGAGGCGGTGCGGGCGGGACGGGCCGGCATCGTCGGAGGGACCTACAACGAGCTCTCGAGCACGCTCGTCTCCGCCGAGGCGGTGGTCCGGAACGCGGCCTACGGCACCCTCTGGCAGCGAGAGGTCCTCGGCGGGAGCGGGGATGTCTTCTGGCAGTGCGATGTCTTCGGGCATGACCCGAGCTTCCCGAGCCTGATGCGCGCCTCCGGCCATCGGGCCGGGGTGTTCGGGCGGGGGCCCTTCCATCAGTGGGGCATCGATCGGGACCGCGTGAACTTCCCGAGCGAGTTCCTCTGGACCGCTCCCGATGGCAGCTCGATCCTCACCCACTACCTGACCGGGCACTACGGCTACGCCTACGCGGCGTTCGCCAGCGGCAGCAACCGCGCGCCCGATGATCGCGAGCGGACCCGCGCGATCATCGCGGGGATGTTCGAGGACCTGAAGCAGCCGACGGTGACCCATCAGGTCCTCCTCCCGATGCACACCGACTTCATCCGTCCCCTGCAGAACCTCGGGGAGATCGTGCGGGACTGGAACGAGGCCTACCTCGCCCCACGCGCGATCGTCGGAGACTCGACCCGGTTCTTCGATGCCGTGGAGGCGGAGATCGAGGAGCGAGGGATCGTCCTGCCCCGGATCACCCGGGACATGAACCCGATCTACACCGGCTGCGGCGTCTCCTTCAGCGATCTCAAGATCGCGGAGCGGGAGGTGGAGACGACGCTCCGAGAGGCCGAGGCGTTCGCCACCCTCGCGGCGATCGAGGGCGCGACCTACCCTCACCGCCTCATGGATCGAGCCTGGCGGCAGCTGCTCTTCCATGCCCACCACGATGCCGTCACGGGGTCCAGCTCCGATCAGGTCTACATCGATCTGCTCTGGGGGATCCGCGACGCGTGGGAGATCGCGACGGAGGTGCGGTTTGCCGCCCTCTGTCACCTCGCCTCACTGGTGGCGGGGGAGGGCCCGCTGCTCTGGAACCCGCTCCCCCAGCCGGTGGAGGGGAGCTGGATCGCGGACGATGTCCGGGGGGGGCGTCGCGTCGTCCATGCGGGCGCGCTCCCGCCCCTCGGGGTGCGTCGCCTCGAGGCGCTGCCGATCCCCGAGGTCGCCGCCGAGGGGAGCCCGGATCGTCCGGTGCTGGAGAACGAGCACCTCCGGGTCACCATCGACCTCGATCGAGCCGGGACGATCACGAGCATCCTCGACCTCGCCACGGGGGAGGAGCTCCTCTCCGGGCCGGCGAACACGGTCGTCCTCGTCGACGAGTATCCGGTGCTGCCGGGGCACGGGGAGGGGCCCTGGCACCTCGCGCCCACCGGGAGGGAGCGACGGGGAGACAACGGACGGGCCCGTCTGCGCAGGGACCCGGAGCATCCGTGGAGCATCGAGGTCGAGACACGGTGCTCCGAGTACGACCTGGTCCAGCGGATCGACCTGCTCCCCGGCTCCCGCCGGATCGACTGCACCACCCGGGTGGAGAGGTGGCGGGGGAGGAACCAGCTCCTGCGGGTCGAGTTCCCGTTCGACCTCCCCGGCGCCCGCCCCATCTACCAGACCCACGGAGGGGTGATCGGCCGGACCTTCTCCCGCGATGTGGACACCGCCGAGGACTCGTGGACCCTCGATCAGGTCACCGGCACCTGGGTCGGACTCGGGGCCGCGGCCACGATCACGGTCGTGCCGCCCGACCGCCCGCCCCTGCGTCGGGCGATCGGCGTCGGAGAGATCGTCGTCCCCGCCGCCGCGTCCCGCGCACGCCTCGAGGAGGCGAACGCGCTCGCGGTGGCCCTCGTCAAGCTCGGCGTGACGACCACGATCACCCGCTCCGATGCCCGCCGGTACGGGAACCTCGAGGAGGACTCCAACCTCCCCGACTTCCGACTCTTCCTCGGCGATGCGGATGAGCTCACGGCGATGGGCTCAGCGCGCGCGTTCGGACTCGACCACCACGCCCCGATCGTCTTCGTGGAGCCGCTCGGGCGGGAGAGCGAAGCGAGCATCGGCCTCGACATGCCCACCCTGTGGGTTCGGGCGGACCCTCTCTCCCTCGACTCGCTGCATCGCTCCCTCCGCGACCAGAGCACGATCCTCGTCCCCTCGGAGGCGACCCGGCTCGACGAGCGCCTCCCCTCCCTCGTCGAGCGCGGGGTGGCGATCGTGAACGAGGGGGTCGTGAGCTGCCGGGTGGAGGAGGAGGGGGTCATCGGCCTCAACCTGATGCGCAGCTGCACCTCCTGGCCCTCCGGGATCTGGATCGATCCCCCCGCCCGGGAGCATCCGGATGGTTCGCCGCTCGGCGCGATGCACGGGACTCATGAGTTCCGCTACTCGGTGATCCCCCACCGGGGAGACCATCGGGAGGCTGGGATCGCCGCCCGGGCGGAGTCGGTGCAGGCGCCTCCTCTGCGCCAGCTCTTTCGGGAGGGGAGCGGCGCGGTCCCGGACGGTCACAGCTGGCTCTCCGTTCAGCCCGCGGGCGTGATCCTGCAGGCGCTGAAGCCCCTCGGGTTCGACCTCGCACGCTGGGATGAGGCGGAGGCGGATGCCCCCCTGGGAGCCGTCGTGGTCCGGGTCTGGAACGGAACCGGGGCCCCGACGGTGGCGCGGATCCGCCCGGGGTTCGAGGTGAGTTCGGCGCTGCGAACCGACCTCCTCGAGAGCGCGGGGGTCGATCTCCCGATCACGCTCGAAGGGGGGATCGAACTGGCGATGGAGACGAACGCCTTCGCGACCCTCCTCCTGCGCCTGGCTCCGGAGGCGGGGGACGCGACCGCGGGGGCGAGGACCCCCCTCGCGAGCCCCCTCCTCGAGGACGCAATCAGCGCGCCGTGGCTGGAGAACCGGGGTGAGGGCGTGGACGGGAACGGGATCGTCTCCCTCGCCCCGGAGTCGCGGGAGCTGGTCCTCAGCGAGGGAGCCGCGGAGACGACCCTTCACATCCTGAACGGTCACCGCTCCCAGCCGATGCGGATCTCCCTGACCCCGCGGGGGCCGGAGGCGCTCGAGGTCGAGCTGCTCCCCCCGCTCGTCGAGGTCCCCGCCGGCGAGAGAGTCGCCGTCCGCCTGAGCGTCCGGGCGCGGGAGGCGTGGTCGGGGCGGGCCGCCATCGAGCTCTCCGCCGCGCTCCCCCGCGGGTCGCTCCTCGGTGCGGTCTGGGTTCGGGATGCCGCGACGCCCGCGGATGAGCCCGTCCTCGAGTGGGTCGTGGAGGAGCCGATCGCCGCGCCGCGCGGGGAGCTGAAGGCGCGGCTGCGAAACCTCACCGACGGCCCGCTGCGCGGGATCGCGGCCTGGATCACGCCACAGCCGGCCTGGGAGGCGGTCGGGCGCTGGCGGGAGGAGGTCGATCTCCTCCCCCGGGGTGAGGTGGAGCTCGTCTGCCGGATCTCCTCCCCCATCGACAGCTACGCGATTCCCCGCTTCACCGGGGCGGGGGAGATCGCCTACGGTCCTCCGATCGCGATGCTCGCGGAGCGCAGCCAGGTGATCCTCGCGTTCGAGGGGGATCGCGTCCGCATCCCGGAGAGCGGCGACGGGGTCGCGGTCCTCACCGCCCGCGCCCGGGGCGGTCTCTCGGAGTCGAGCGCCTTCGAGCTCGAGGCTCCTTCCGGCTGGAAGGTGGCGGAGATCGGTCGCTCCTTCACCGCCGGAGCGGGCGAGGGTTCGGTGCAGGAGCTGGAGATCCGCTACGCGGTGGGGGCGGAGGAGGGGCGGGGGAGCGGGGGCGTCCTCGTCGCCCGCGGAGAGGGGCGATCGCATGCCATGGTCGATGCGACGGTCGCGCCCGCCCAGCGCGCGCTCGCCGGCGGAGGAGAGGTCGTCATCGACGGGGACCTCTCCGACTGGGGTCCGGAGGAGTTCACCGAGGCGCGCGGCTCGCTGGGCGCCGTGCGGACCGCGGTCCGCTACGACACGGGCGGACTGTTCTGCGCGATGGATGTCGACGATACGAAGTTTCGACAGATCCACGCGGCGGCGACGATCTGGGAGGGGGACTCGGTGCAGATCGCCCTCACCGCCGCGCCGGGGACCGAGATGGGCTACTCGAGCTCCGACCTCGAGTTCGGGGCGGCGCTGACCCCTCAGGGACCGCTGGTCTGGTGCTGGTACGCCGGACCCGGTGGCCGCACCGGCAGGGTCGAGGAGGCGGAGGTCGCGGTGATCCCCCACGCGCAGGGGATCCGCTACGAGTTCCGCATCCCGCGCACCCGCCTCCCCGGCATCAACCTCGAGCCCGGGGGGGTGCTCGGCTTCTCCTACATCGCGAACGATGACGACGGGGAGGGCTACGCGGGGGCGACGGAGTGGACCGGGGGCATGACCGGCACGAAGGACTCCTCCCAGTTCGGGGAGCTGCTCCTCATTCCCCGCTGAGCGGCGCCGCGGCCCGGGGACCGCCGGAGCTCAGGGGACGAGCGGCCAGATCACGGGGATCAGCCAGCCGCCGAGGATCCACACGAGGAGGACGAGCGGCAGGCCGGCGCGGAAGAAGTCGCTGAACCGATATCCGCCCGCGCCGTAGACGAGGGTGTTCGTCTGGTACCCGATCGGCGTGAGGAAGCTGCAGCTCGCGCCGTACGCGACCGCGAAGATGAAGGGATAGAAGGAGACCGGCTGCCCGTCGATCTCCAGGTTTCCGGCCAGACTCAACGCCACCGGGACCATCAGGACGGCGACCGCATTGTTCGACACCACCTCCGTGAGCAGCGCGGAGAGGACGAGGATCGCGATGATCAGCCCCCGCGGCCCGAGGAAGTCGAGGTCGTGGATGATGTGGTACGCGATCCAGTTCGCGGCGCCGGTGCGATCCATCGCGAGGCCGAGGGCGAGCATCCCCGCGATGAGGACCAGCACCCGCCAGTGCACCGCCTCGTAGACCTTCCCGGCGGGGAGGCAGCCAGAGAGGATCATCGACACCGCGCCGAGGAGCGCGACCTCGGCCATCGAGCGCAGCTGCGTGGCGAGGAGCGCGATCACCCCGATCAGGATGAGGAGCGCCATCGGCGCCTTCTCGCGGCGCACGAGGACATCGTCGATCCCCGAGAGGAGGACGAGCCCCTCCTCGGCGCCGATCCGGTGCAGGCCCTCCTGCGTCCCCTGGACGAGCAGCACATCCCCGACCCGCAGCGGGTGCTCGGAGAGCTTCTGCCGGAGGTGCATGCCGTGGCGGAGGATCGCGATCACCTCGACCCCGAAGCGACGCCGGAACTGGAGCTCGCCGAGGAGCTGCCCGGCGAAGACCGAGTTCGACTGGACGAGCAGCTCCGCCAGCTCCGTCTCCCGGGGGGTGGGGGGCGCGAGGTCGTCGGTGAGGATCTCCTGGAGGCTCGCGAGCCCCGGCTGCTCACGCGCGGTGATCAGGTCGTCGACCGTTCCGGCGATCACGAGGGCATCCCCGGCCCTCAGGGTGAGGTCTTCGAAGGGGGGCCAGAGGATCTCCTCCCCGCGGATCACCTGCAGGACGCGCACGCCGCCCTCCTCCGCGAACGGGGTCTCCGCGAAGGGGCGGTCCGCGAGGGCGCCCCCCGGTCGGACCTCGAGCTCGGTCGCGTACTCGCGCAGCGCTCCGCCTCCGAGGCTCGTCAGGGAGGTGATCGTCGACCGCTCCGGTATGACGCGTCGGGAGAAGAGGACGAGGTAGGCGAGCCCGACCACGGAGAGGAGGGCGCCCAGCGCCGTGAACTCGAACATCCCCAGGCGGATCCCGCGCTCCTGCTCGATGATCGAGGAGACGAGGATGTTCGTCGAGGTCCCGATGAGCGTGCAGGTGCCCCCGAGGATCGCGGCGTAGGAGAGCGGGATCAGCATCCGGGAAGGGTTGATCCGCAGCTTCCGGCAGATCCCGAGCACGATCGGGATGAACATCGCGACGACGGGGGTGTTGTTGAGGAACGCCGAGCTCACGAGCACGATGAGGAGGGTGAGGAGCAGGAAGCGGGACTCGACCCCGCCGCTCCACCTCTCGAGGCGGTTCGCCACGACCCCGAGGGCTCCGGTCCTCAGGAGCCCCTCACTGACGATGAAGAGAGCGCCGACCCCGATCACCGCGGGGTGACCGAAACCCGCGAGCGCCTCGGGTGTCTCGAGGATTCCGGTCAGCGCGAGGACGAGCACGATCACGATGGCGACGACATCGACCGAGGCCCACTCCTTGGCGAAGAGCAGGAAGGCGAGGAGGAGCAGGCCGAGGACGACGGCGATGTCTCCGGTGAAGGGAGGGGGAGTGGTGGCGAGCTGTACGAAGCCGGAGAACACGGTCGATTCGCTCCTCGCGGGGGTGCCGTCGGGATGTCCGGCGACCCGGGTCGAGATTCGTTCGGGCCGCTCCGGAGGAGCGGCTACACTGGCGCCTCGCCCCGGTCGTCGCCCTCCGCTGACCGCGGGGAGGATAGTCCCCGGCCTCGGAGGGGACCAGTTGAATCGGTGGTCCCCCGGTCGTCGGAGAGGACGGAGATGTCCAGCCCCAGTCGCTCGGAGCACACGCCCCCCGTCGTCGTCGGCGGCGGCGGGCTCGCCGGAGCCGCCTGCGCCGCCGCCCTCGCGCGGCGCGGTGCGTCGGTGGTGCTGCTGGAGCAGGAGGGGGGGGCGGGCCGCCACTCCTCCGGGCGGAGCGCGGGGCTGGTGCGCCGGGCGATCGCCGATCCGGTGCTCGCGCGGCTGACGGTCGAGGGCGCGGAGGCGATCGCCCGACGCGCGGCCGGGGAGCCCTGGTTCCGCCGGACCGGCTCGGTCCTCGTCGATCCCCGCGGGACGATTCCGTCCGAGATCTGGGAGCAGATCGACCATCGCCCCATCGACGCGGCTCCGCTCGTCTCCCGACTCCCCTGGTTGCGCGCCGCCTCCCTCGATGGCGCGGTCCTGACCCCCTCGGACGGGGTGGTCGACCCGGCGGCGCTGCTGGCCTCTCTCCTCGAGGAGCTGCACGCCTGCGGAGGAGAGGTGCGCTTCGGGGCGCGGGTGATCCGCCCTCTCGTCGAGGATGGGCGGGTCGTCGCGGTGGAGCTGTGGGACGAGGAGCTCCCGCTCACGGACTCTCCCAGCGCCGGGTCATCCAGCGCCGGGTCATCCAGCGCCGTGCTCCCCGTCTCCGCGCTCGTGGTCGCGAGCGGAGCCTGGGGGGCGGAGTGGGGCGCGTCGCTGGGTCTGCCGATCTCCCTCACGCCGACCCGACGAAGCCTCCAGCTCGCGGCTCCCCCCGAGGGGGGCGCGGCGGACGCCCCCTGGGTGTGGCATCTGGATGAGCGCTGGTACGCCCGCCCGGGGACGGAGGGTGTGCTCCTCTGCGCGGGGGAGGAGCACGTGGACACCCCCGGGGACGCGCAGGAGGACTCCGAAGCGGAGGCGCGCTTCGAGTGGATCCTGCGCGATCGGCTCGCTCTCGATGAGACCTGGCCTCCGCTTCGTCGGTGGTCCGGGCACCGGACCTTCCTCCCCGACCGGCGCTTCCTGCTCGGGCCCGATCCTCGATGCGCCGGCTGGCACTGGGCGGTGGGGCTCGGGGGGCACGGCATCACCACCTGCCTCCCGGTCGGGGAGCGCGTGGCGACCGCGCTCATCGAGGGCGATCCCGAGGCGATCGAGCCGGAGTTCCGTCTTCGACCCGCGGCGCTCTCGGGGTGCGTCCGCGTCGGCGGCGAGCCCCGGGCCCGCCTCCTGTCCTCGGGGGGGGGCACCGAGTGAGCGGAGAGCCGGAGCGGATGGCGGAGTGCGAGGAGCCCCTCAGCGGCTTGGAGGAGCTGCTCTCCGCCGAGGTCGAGGTGGAGGCGGTGCTCGGCGAGAAGCGGGTCCCTCTTCGAGACCTCGCCCAGCTGGCGGAAGGGGGGGACCTCTGTCTCCTCCCCCGGAGCGAGCCGATCCGACTCGTCGCGGCCGGGGTGGAGATCGGCGAGGGGATCGCGGTCGAGGTCGATGGCCGCCTCGCGCTGCAGGTCGAGCGAGTGCATCCGCCGGAGACCTTCCTCGCCCAGCTCGGCGGTGAGGTGCGCCGGCGCCTCCGGGGGAGAGAGCACCCCTCGGAAGAGTGAGAGGCCGGGGGTGCGCCCTGCGCCGATCCGCCCGGGAGTTCTTGCCCTCGTCGAGCGAGTCTCCTTGCAGTCCCTCCTCGTTCGACGATGATCCCCGTTCACCCCCCCCGAAATCGATCGAGGCCGCGCCGGGTCTTCCCCGGGGAGCGGAGCCGCACCCGGTCACGGTGGAGATGACCGCGGGTCGGCGTCGATCGGGGGGGAGAGACGGCCCCGTCAGAGAAGGCCCAATCGAGGAGCAGCAGAGGGGAGCGGGCATGGCGCGCGAAGAGAACGAGGGAGCGACGGCGGTGGCGACTCGCAAGAGCGAGAAGAAGGCCCGCAAGAAGGCGAAGGCGAAGGCGAAGGCGAAGCAGAAGCTCGCCGACCAGTACGACCGCCACTGGCTCTACCAGAAGTCGGTGCAGGAGCCCGAGGCGGATGTCCGCTTCATGCGGCGCGTCTTCAAGAAGACCTTCGACCGCCCCGCGCGCGTGATGCGGGAGGACTTCTGCGGGACCGGCTACCTCTCCTGCACCTGGGCGAAGGCATCGCCGAAGCTCTCCGCCTTCGGGATCGACATCGACCCCGATCCCCTGAGCTGGGGCGAGCTGCACAACCGCGCGCTCCTCGCCGACGCGGTGCGGGAGCGGGTCGAGCTGATCGAGGGGAACGCCCTCGACATCTCACCGCGCAAGGCGGATGTGATCTGCGCCCTGAACTTCTCCTGGTTCTGCTTCCACGAGCGGGACCAGCTCCTCGAGTACTTCCGCGCCGCCTATCAGAACCTCCCCGAGGAGGGGCTCTTCATCCTCGACATCGAGGGGGGGCCGGAAGCGCAGTCCCTGCTCGAGGAGGAGCGGGAGGTCGACGGCTTCGACTACGTCTGGGATCAGGACTCCTTCGACGGCATCGGCAATCGGACGACCTGCTTCATCCACTTCCGCTTCCCCGACGGCAGCGAGATGTCGCGGGCCTTCCGCTATGACTGGCGCCTGTGGGGGCTCGCGGAGATGCGCGATGTCCTCCGGGAGGCCGGCTTCGCCCGGAGCGAGGTCTACTGGGAGGGCACCGATGGAGAGGGAGAGGGGAACGGAGTCTTCACCCACCGGGAGAAGGCGGAGAACACGGAGGCCTGGATCGCCTACGTCGTGGCGGTGAAGGCCTGAGCCGATCCCTCGGCTCCGGCCTCGGCGCCCCTGCCCTCTTCGGGGCCGTCTCCCCCCCGCTCCTCGGGACCATCGCTCGGTGAGCTCGCGAGGACCGCGACATGAACGCTCCGGGCTCCCCCCGCGCGCAGGATCGCCTCGGCGGCGCGCAGCGTCGTCCCTGTGGTGAGGACGTCGTCCACGAGCAGGAGCCGCTCTCCTCTCCATCCCCGCCCCGTCCTCGCCCGCAGGGCGCGGAACGGCGCGCGCCGCCGTGCCTCTCGGTCGAGCCCGACCTGAGGGGGCCCGCCGCTGCGTCGGAGCAGGGCGCGGCAGGGGCGACGCAGTCGCTGGGCCACGGCGAGGGCCAGGGTCTCGCTGAGGGGGCGGCCGAGCCGGAGGCGTCGCCCGAGGGAGCGCGGGATCGGCACGACGGCATCGACCGGACACGGAGAGCCCCAGGTCAGGACGCAACGCTCCGCCAGCCACGCGCCGAGGGGTGGAATCAGCTCCTCCGCCCCAGCCCACTTCGCCCGGAGGATCAGGTCGCGGAGGGCGCCGGAGTGGGCGCCGAGCTGCGCGATCCGGAGCTCACCGCCGAGGTCCGCTCCGACAGGGGGGGCCGGGGGACTCCAGCCGGCTCCCCGGCACTCGCGGCAGAGCAGGTCCCGGGGGGTGGGAGGGGAGCGCCGGGGCTGGACGGGGAGGATCCGGGTGCAGAGGGCGCATCGGGAGGGGAGGAGCAGCTCACCCAGCTCGCGGAGGACCGGCGCTGCGCCCCCTTGCCCCAGGAGCCTCAAAAGGGAGACCTCGACCCCGCAGAGAGGGAATCTGGGGTGGGGCGGGGAAGGGTGATCTTCGGTCGGAAACCGCGAAGGGCACGGTGGATGCGGTCGAGCCGATTCGCTAGACTCCCGGGCTCAGTGGCGGTGTAGCTCAGTTGGTAGAGCAAAGGAATCATAATCCTTGGGTCCGGGGTTCGAGTCCCTGCGCCGCTACTTCTTCGACATTCCGCGTGCGTCCCGATCGGTCTGCGCAGCTCGCGAGACCAGCACGCTCCGTTCCCCTCCGCCCCTCGCGAGAGCGGCGACGGAGGAGCTCCGCGAGAGGGCCTGGCCCGGATCGCGCGAACGGAGAGGGCGCCCGCATGAACGACCGGACGACCGGGGGACCCCCTCGGGTCGCATGAAGAGCGAGACGAGAATCGCGAGCGGTGCCTCCGGGCCCGCCTGCTGGAACGAGGCTGGGATGTCTAGAGTCTGCGAGCTCTGCGGCAAGTCGACGCAGTTCGGCAACAAGGTCACCACCCGCGGTAAGGCGAAGTACCTCGGCGGGGTCGGAACCAAGATCACCGGCAAGGTGCGTCGCACCTTCAAGCCGAACCTGCAGCGTGTTCGGGCCCAGATCGGCGGCACCGTTCGCCGGATGAAGGTCTGCACCAGCTGCATCCGGGCCGGAAAGGTCACCAAGCCGACCGCGCGCTGAGTCCATCCTCCCGGCGGCGCCTCGACGACTCCTCTCCGGTCCGCCGGTGGGGGGTCGTTCGTCATCCCGAGGCGCCCGCCCATCGCGCCCGCCCAGTGCGCGCGCCGCTCCGCCCTCGATCACTTTTCCCGCCCGGACGCGTGCACTCTCCTCCTCCTTCGGCCATCCTCCGACCTTCCCCTCGCCGCCGGGGGGAGTCCGGAAGGAGTCCGTGATGGCCGAATCGCCCCCGCAGGAGTCTTCGGGGTCCCCGGGACCCGGGTTCGACGCCGAGACGGTGCGCCGCATGGCCACCCTCGCCCGCCTCCGGCTGGCCGAGGAGGAGATCCCGCCGCTCGTCGAGCACTTCGGTCGAATGATGGAGTTCGTGACGGTCCTGGCGGAGGGGGACGACCCCGCCGTGGAGCCCTTTCGCCTTGAGCCGGTTCTCTTCGAGCGGCTCCGCGGCGACGCGCCGATCCCGGCCGGGGAGCCGGGCGGTCCCACCTCTCTGGAGGCGTGGCAGCGCTGCGCTCCCGAGGTGGACGGGCCCTACTTCACGGTCCCCCGGGTGGTGGGGGGCGAATGAGCGGGGAGCACTGGCGAAAGACCGCCCTCGAGGTCCATGAGGAGATCGTCACCGGGAGCGCGACCGCCCGTGAAGTGTGCGACGCGATCCTCGAGAGGCTGCGCGTCGTCGACGAGCACACCGCCGCCCTCGCTGCCATCTTCGTCGATTCGGCCCGGGCGGCGGCGGATGCGGTCGACGCCCGGCGCGCGTCCGGCGCGCCTCCCCGCGCCCTCGAGGGGATTCCCTTCACGGCGAAGGTGAACATCGCGACCACCGAGGGCCCGACCCACGCCGGGAGCCGCTTCCTCGAAGGGCATCTCGCGGTCGAGGACGCGACCGCGGTGGCGCGGCTCAAGGCGGCGGGGGCGATCCTCGTCGGGAAGACGCACTGCGACGAGTTCGCCATGGGCTCCTCCAACGAGAACTCCGCGTACGGCGGCGTCCGGAACCCGTGGGATCCGAGCCGGGTTCCGGGAGGCTCCTCGGGGGGGGCGGCGGCGGTGGCGGCGGCGGTCGGAGGGTCCGTCCATCTCGGCTCCGACACCGGGGGGTCGATTCGCCAGCCGGCCGCGTATTGCGGGGTCACGGGGATCAAGCCGACCTACGGCACGGTCTCCCGCCGTGGCCTCGTGGCGTTCGGCTCCAGCCTCGATCAGATCGGGCCGATCGCCCGGGACGCGCGCGATGCGGCCCGCTTCCTCGAGGTGATGGCGGGCGCGGACACCCTCGACGGCACCACCCGCGCCCTCGCCCCGGAGGCTTGGCAGCAGGAGCGACCCCGGCGGATCGGGGTGCCGCGGGAGTTCTTCGCGGACGGGATCGAGGCGAGCACGCGGGAGCGGGTCGAGGCGGCGATCGAGGCGCTCCGGGAGGACGGCGCGGAGGTGGTCGAGGTCGAGCTCCCCCTCACCCGCTACGCGAACGCCTGCTACCAGATCATCGCCACCGCGGAGGCCAGCACGAACCTCTCCCGGTTCGACGGAGTGCATGTCGGTCGCCGCTGCGACGCTCCGACCGACCTCTCCGACCTGCACGAGCGGAGTCGCTCCGAGGGCTTCGGAGCGGAGGTCCGACGCCGGATCATCCTCGGTACCTTCGTCCTCTCTGCCGGGCATCAGGAGGCGTACTACCGCCGCGCGATGCGCGTCCGTCGACGGATCGCCGATGACTTCGCGGCGGCCTTCCAGCGCTGCGATGTCCTCATCGGCCCGGTCAGTCCGGTCCCCGCGTTTCGCATCGGCGAGCGGGTCACCGATCCGCTCGCGCTCTACGCCTGCGACATCCTGACCGTCGGCGTGAACCTCGCCGGGATCCCCGCCCTGTCGGTCCCGGGGGGCTCGACTCCGGAGGGGCTCCCGGTCGGAGTCCAGATCCTCGGACCTCCGGGCGGGGACGCCACGGTGCTCGCGGCGGCGCGACGATTCCAGGAGCTGACCGACCACCATCGACCGCTCGCCCTCGCGGAGCCGTCGGGGGATCCTCTGCCGAGGCCCGAGGGCCCCGTACCCCGTCGACTCCCCGCCGCGGATCCTGTCCGCAGGGCGGACGCCGCGCCGCCCGCGGCCGCGCCATCGGCGGGAGGGGCGGTCGAACGGGAGATGGTCATCGGGCTCGAGGTGCACGTGCAGCTCGCCACGGCGACGAAGCTCTTCTGCGCCTGCCCGAATCGCTTCGGAGACCCTCCGAACACGAATGTCTGTCCGATCTGCCTCGGTCACCCGGGCGCGCTCCCGGTGCTCCAGCAGGGAGCGGTGCGGGGCGCCGTCCGGGCCGGGCTGGCGTTCGGCTGCACCATCGACGGTCGCTCGCGCTTCGATCGGAAGAACTACTTCTACCCCGATCTGCCCAAGGGCTATCAGATCACCCAGTTCGAGCGTCCCTACGCCATCGGAGGCGCGGTCGAGTTCGAGCTCGACGGAGAGGCACGGAGCGTCCCGCTCACGCGCATCCACATCGAGGAGGATGCGGGGAAGTCGATCCACGAGGGGGGGGATCGAACGCGCATCGATGTGAACCGCTGCGGGACACCCCTCCTCGAGATGGTGACGGAGCCGACGATCCGCAGCGCGGAGGAGGCCGCGACCTTCCTGCGGACGGTGCGGGACACCATGCGCTGGCTCGGGGTCTCCGATGCCAACATGGAGGAGGGCTCCCTCCGGTGCGATGTGAATCTCTCCCTCAGGCCGGAGGGGAGCACGGAGTTCGGGACACGCACCGAGCTGAAGAACCTCAACAGCTTCAACTTCGTGGAGCAGGCGATCGCGGTCGAGCGGGCCCGTCAGGAGGCGGTGCTCGACGCCGGCGGGACGGTCGTCCAGGAGACGCGCCTCTTCGACCCGGAGCGTGGTGTCACGGCGAGCATGCGGGGGAAGGAGGAGGCGCATGACTACCGCTACTGCGCGGAGCCGGATGTCCGCCCGGTCTCCCTCTCCGACGAGCTCATCGCCGCGGAGCGGGAGGGTCTCCCGGAGCTGCCGCTCGCGCGGCGTCGCCGCTACGCGACCGAGCTCGGCCTTCCGACCGGGGACGCGCGCGTCCTCACGGCGCTGCGGGGGACCAGCGAGTACTTCGAGGGCCTGCTCGCCGCCGGAGTGTCCCCTCGGGAGGCGGCGAACTGGATCCAGTCGGAGGTGCTGCGCGCGGTGAAGGACCTCGACCGACCGATCGAGGAGTACCCGATTCCTCCGCGCGATCTCGCGGCGGTGATCGCGGCCGTGGCCGAGGAGCGGATCAGCGTCGCTCGGGGGAGGGAGCTCCTCGCCACCGCGGCGCGAGATGGGACCGACGTGCCCGGCCTGCTCGCGCAGGTCGGGGAGCAGGTCAACGACGATGACACCCTCGCGGAGTGGATCGAGGCAGTGGTCGCCGAGAACCCCGCCGTCGTCGCCCAGATCGAGGGGGGAGATCCGAAGCCCCTCGGCTTCTTCACCGGTCAGGTGATGAAGCGCTCGGGGGGGAAGGCGAACCCCAAGCGGGTGACCGCGCTGCTGCGGGCGCGCTTCGGACTCTGATCCACCGCCGGGTTCCGGGCAGGGGGGGACTCAGTCCCCGGCCCTCTCCTCCGGGCCTGCGATCCGCAGCGTCTCCCCCCGGATGTCGGAGAGACGCAGCTCTCCGATCGTGGCCCCGTCGAGCTCGGCGCGAAGGAGCGTCTCCCGGTAGGGGGGGAGCTCGAGCTCGAGCGGCGCGGTGCCTCGCTCGATCCCGTCGACGAAGATGCGGGCCCCGGGGAGGGTCGACACCACCGTGACAGGGAGGAGCACCTCGGCCGCCTCCGCCGAGGCGGGGAAGCGATCGAGGAGCTCCCGCAGGTGGCGGAAGGCCTCGGCTCGCTCTCCTCGGTCCAGGGCGAGGCGCCCCTGCTCCCGCAGCTCCCGGGCCGCGAGGTCGCTCACCTCAAGGGCAGCGAGGGCGGCCTGCGCCTGCTCGCGCCACTCTCCCGGCTCCGCCAGCCGGAGGATCTCCTCGTGGAGGCGGGTCGCCTCGCCGCGACTCCCGCGCAGCTCCGCGGTGCGGGCTCGGCTCCGCAGCCCCTCGAGATGGGACTGGAAGGCCGCCTCCAGGGTGGCGAGGCGTGCGCCCCAACGCACCCGTGCCTCGGTCAGCTGCCAGGTTCCGTACGGCAGGGGATGCTCGGTCTGGAGGCGCCCGGCCTCCCCGAGGAGCGCGCGCCATTCCTGCCGCAGGCGGGCGTGCGCGGTCGAGTCGACGGTCGGGACTCCACCCCGCTCGAGGGCCTCCGCCTGCAGGGTCAACCGGTCGGCGCTCCGCCAGAGCCAACCCTGATAGAGGCCTACCGCGAGGAGGGCGATCGCGATCGCCACGCCCACGCGCCCCTTCCCCGCTCCGCTGCGACACCCGGCGCGTCCTTGGGCGGTGCCGCCCCGGCGCGGGGACCCGGCAGGAGGGCGGTGCGCACTTCGATCGGGGGAGACTCCCGAGGCCGGGCCGCCGGTGCGGAGGCCGCTCCGGTCGGCCTTCCCGATCTTCTCGATCTTCTGCAGCACCTGGCGCGCCTCCTCGGCGTGCCCCCGGGCGTCGAGCTCGGCGGCGAGGCTCTGGAGCTCGCGCACCGCCTCTTCAGTGAGACCGTGATCGAGGAGGAAGTTGATCGAGGTCCGACGCAGCGCGTCGCTGCGCGGATAGCTCTCGAGGGCGAGCTGAAGGAAGCGACGCGCGCGCTCGCTCTCTCCGGCCCGGTGCATCCGCCCGGCGAGCTGGGTGGCCGCGCGGGCCGCCCCGCCCTCGTCGGCGCCGTGACTCTGCACGATCCGCAGGGGGATGCTCTCGTCGTGGAGGCGGTGGGGGAGCGCCTCCTCCAGATGGCGGCGCGCCTCCTCCGGAGCCCCTCGGGCGAGGGCCTCGTCCGCGAACTGCTCGAGCAGCCGCGTGAGGCGGGGGCCCGCCTTCGGGTCTGCGGGCGCGCGCTCCGCGGCGATCCGGTAGGCCTCGAGTCCCGCCTGGAGCTCCTTGCGCGCGACGAGCTGGTCCCCGAGGGCGACCGCATTCGCGATGATCGGGCCGGCGTCGCCGAGCCGCTCGAGGACACCCCCGAGGGTGCGACGCAGCGGGACCTCATCCACCGCGGTCGGGATCGATCCCTCGATCCGCCGGGCGAGCACCGCGAGCTGCTCCGCCCCCATGCGCTCCGGGTGGAGGTTCTGGAACTCGGGGAACCGCTTCTTGCGGATCCACCCCCGGAGAATGGCGGAGGTCAGGACCATCTCCGTGAGGTGCGGCGAGAAGAGGCTGTCGCGGCGGATGCGATCGAGGTCGCGGAAGCCGTCGACGAGGTCGGAGACCCGCTGGAAGAGCCACTCCCCGGGATCACCCCGGCGCGCGCTCCCCTCGACGGTGAGGACCGGGAGCTCCTCCGGATGAGGGAGGACCGCCTCGATGCGGGCTCGCTCCTCCACGCGACGGCGGACCCCCTCGATGAAGCGGGTGTTCGGGATCGGGGTCAGGTTTCGCGCCCCGGGGACGAGAGCCTCCTCGGGGACGGTGCCCGCCTCGAACACGAAGTGATCCCGGGCGGACCTTAGCACCTCGAGGAGCTCCTCGAGGACCTCGTTCCGGCGGAGGCTCTTCGCCTCGTCCGCCTCGAGGGAGTAGTCCTCGGAGAGGACTCGCTCGAGGCTCCTGGGTTCCGAGCCGAAGCGGGAGAAGACGATGTCGAGTTCGGAAATGGGGACCACGCTCCCGTCGAGGAGGAACGGGAGCGGGCAGAAGCGTCGCTCCCGTCCGGCATCGACGAGGAGCACGTCGGTCCCGGAGAGGTAGACCTGCCGGGTGCGCCGACCCTGTCCGACGAAGAGCGACCCGGTCTCCCGGGACGCGATGGCACGCTCGAGGAGCTCGACCAGGCGAGGGTCCATCGGCTATCTCCTCCCTTCCCCCGCGGGGGCGTCGACCCGCGGGCGGCTGCGGTGGCGGGCCGGCTCCGTGAGGTGCCGCTCCGCCTGGCGCGCCAGCGGGTCGTCCGGATCACGCGTCGCGCGGAACTCGCGCAGCAGGGTGGCCGCCTCCGCGGTGCGCGCCCGGGCGAGGCCTTCGAGCGCGGGGCGGAGGAGCGCCGGATCGGCGGATCGGAGGACCGCGCGGTACGCGTCGATCGCGCCGGGGATCGTCCCGCGTCCCATCTCGGCGAGAGCGGTCTCCCAGAGTCGGGAGTCTTCGGAGGCGAGAGCCTCCTGCCACCAGGGCACCGACTCCTCGAGCCTGAGGCGGGCGTACGCGGCGAGGAGTCGCTGCTTCTCCGCGATCGGCGCACCGCGCCACGCGAGGAGGAGCTCCGCCCGCGTGGCGAGGTCTCCCTGGCGCTCGATGGCGTGGAGCGCGAGATCGACGAGGACCGGGTCCTCTCCGCGGGTCACGAGCTCGTGCAGGCCTCGGGGCGGCAGGCTCCAGCCCCTCTGGAGGTAGGTCTCGAGGGCGCCCCTCAGCCACCCCTCGTCCTCGGTCGCGAGGCTCGCGTCGAGGGCCGAGCGCAGCTCGGCTCCGAGGACCTCCCGGTCCCGGATCCAGCCGAGGGCGATGGCCCGGGCGGGGGACCACGAGGACTCGAGGAGTCGCCGGGCGTCCACCTCGGTGAAGACTCCCTCGGCGCCCCCGCCGATCGCGCGGAGGACCGCCTCACGCTCCTCGACCGGGGGATTGCCGGGGAGGAACCCCCCGACGAGGACCGTGCCATCGAGGGCGGCGAGGTCGCAGCGCGTCGGCGTCGCCGCGATCCAGAGGAAGAGCCCCCTCTGCCCGGGCAGGACCTCGGTGCCCTCGGGGAGCCCGACGACGGGATTCGCCAGACGGACCGGGGGGATGGACACGGGAGCACTCAGCCCCGGGGCGACGACGAGCAGCTCGCAGGTCGGGCTCGTCGAGCGATGGATGAGGGTCCCCCAGGCAGCGTTCTCCGCGGCGTTCACCAAGGGCCAGGGATCGCCGTGCGCCTCGGACCGGCTCGGGAGGAGCACGGCGAGGAGCGCGAGCGGAATCGAAAGGCCGCGGATGGTCCAGTTGCGTCGCATGGTTCGCTTTCGCTGCCGGGGGGACAGGTTCAGTTTCCGAGGAGATGCCACTGACGGAGGTACGCCTCGTTGAGCTCGTTGAAGCGGTAGCCGCCGTAGCCGACCACGAGCGCCGAGGTGAAGCTCAGCGCGGCGGCCATCAGGTTGTTGCCGGGGGTGTCGATGTGGTACGGGGTCGTGTAGGTGCCCGCGAACTCCGCGCTCGTTGCTCCTCCGAAGAGCCCGCTCGGCGGGGCTCCATTGGTGCAGAGGCCGATCGAGTGACCGATCTCGTGGGCAAGGATCACCGACACTCCGCGTCCCCAGGCCTCGATGGCGACCCAGAGATCGTCGTAGCGGTCGTTCTGGGCTGCGGTGTTGCCGTAGGCCAGACGATCGAAGCTGGGAGCGAGGACGATCGGATCGAGGGCGTGCTCGCCCGCGGGGGTCCCGATGCCCGGCATCAGGGCGCCGAAGCGCTGACGGAAGTAGAAGGAGTTGCCGTAGAACTCGATGAGGTTCGTCGTGAAGACGCCGAGGGCCTCGGTGGCGTTCTGGTTCGCGGTGGCGTTCCTGTGGTCGAAGGCGGCGCGCCCGAGCGCGAACCCGGGATTCACATCGTCTCCGCCGACCCGGATCGACGAGGTCGTCCCGGCCGGGTCGAGGGAGAAGGTGAGGTTCTGGGCGAAGCCCGGGGTGCCGCCGTCGAAGTCCCCGCCGAACAGCTCCCGGAGCCGGCCGACGATCTCCTCCGTGACGAGCTCGTGCAGGAGCGCGTTCGATCCGATCGCCTCCGCCGCCGGCAGCGGGGACACGCTCTGGAGTCCGACGATCCGGAGATCCTCGATGAAGTCGGGGATCCCGTTCGCTCCGAGCGCCGAGCCGACCTCGATGTTCGTGGACCCGGAGGCCGCGATCGTGAAGTGGTCGGCGTGGAAGTCCAGATACCAGGAGTCCTCCCAGTCGAAGGGGTGGTTCGAGGCGCTGCCCGGATGGGCCTCGACCGTGAACTCCTTCGGGGGGGAGCTGTTTCCGTAGTCGTCCCAGATCCGCGCGGTGAGGGTGAGCATCCCCACGGGGAGCGCCTGTTCCTCGGCCACGGTCCAGCGAAGCGCGCCGCCACCGGCTTCGAAGAGCGACGCGAGATCGGTGCCGGCGGGGAGCCCCGGCAGGTCCTGGTCGCAGCGGACGAGGAGGCTCGACGGGTCGACCGCCGCACCGCCGGTCGCGGCGCTCGTCTCGATGGAGAACTCCGCGCCGACGGTCGGGACCCGCAGGTGGAAGGTGGCGGGGACGCCGTTCGAGTTGGTGTAGGGGAGGCTCCCGTTCATGCTGCCCGGGATGGCGCCCAGCGTGATCGAGTCGATGGCGGGGCGGTAGAGGTGGACCTGGAACGCGTCGCTCACACCCGGGCTCCCCGCGACGAGGTCGACCGGAGTGATCCGGACCCGGGTCACGGCGGAGGAGGTGTTGGGGGCATCGCTCTCCGCGTCCCAGAGGACCTCGCACTCGGTCCCCTCCGGAGAGGTGGGGAAGGTGGTCGCGCTCTCCGCGGCGAGCGTCCCCGGGAGCCACTGGATGCCTCCGTCGAGGGAGTACTCGAGGAGGATCCCCACCGCGTCCGACTGTCCGTCCCGGATGAAGCAGGTGAAGGGGATCGAGCCCCCCTGGATCCCGGTCGGGGTCGAGACCGCGTCGGTGACGGGGGAGGTGTTCCCGCCGACCCCGAAGACCGGGGTGTGACCTCTGTCCCCGAGCGCCCCGGAGGACGCCTCGATGGGGGTCACCCGGAGGACGAGATCCCCCTGCGGGTCACCGCCGATGTCCACCCCGTGGGACCACTCGACGACGAAGGTGCCCCCTCCGGGCGGAATGGAGAAGGAGTTCGTCGGCTGGCCCTGAAGGGTCGCGGGGCCGTAGGAGCCGCCGCGATTCTCGCTGAACTCCACCTCGATCAGCTGTGCCTTCTGGTTCGGGTCGGTGACGGTGAACTGCAGGGTCGTCGAGCTGCCGCTCGGGTTCACGACGAGGTCGCTGATCGCGGCGGACTGGTCGACCGAGATCGAGCCTCCCCCGGAGGAGCTTCCGCCCCCGCCTCCGCAGCCGGTGAGGCCGAGGAGGGTCGTCGCTGTGGATCCGATCAGCAGCATTCGTACCCATCCGAAGATCGTCGCCCCGACGACCCGCCGCGAGCGAACGCGCCGGTCGATCGGGGACACACCCCGTGCTCCGAGAGCCATTCCCCCTCGATCCCCTCTGCGGTCCGACCGTGACGGGAGCGCGCTGCGGGCGGTCCGCCTCCCCGACCCGCCCTCGCGGTCTCACGAAGGGGGATCCCAGGGGGGCCTCACCCCGGAGGGTGAGTCCACCGTGCGCGTCGTCACGGACTCCGGGTCGGTTCCCGGCCGGGGTCACTTGCCCCGGGACTGAAGGACGTCGGTGTGCAGCCGGAAGAGGTGTCCTCGTTCTCGGAAGCATACAACACGGTTTTCGAGGTCGTCGAACCGGCGGGCCCGCGCCTTGCCGTCTCGCCGTGCCCCCGGCGGGTGCGGGGCGTTGGCATCCCCGGTGGGGCCTCGTTAGAATCCGCCTTCGACCTTTGCGTGTTCTGATCGTCACCTCGGCCGCTCTCCCGTTCTCCGGGGCTTCCCTCGCAGGCTCGGACCGTGCTCTCGGACCGTGCCCTCCGACCGTGCCCACCGACCGTGCTCTCCGAAAGGCGATCACCCCCATGCGATCCCTCCTCCTCCGCGCGTTTGTGCCGGGGCTCCTGGCGCTCCTCTTCCTCCCCTGCGCTCCCCTCGAGGCGCAGAGCTTCCGCGACGCGAAGAAGCGACTGATCCAGGGGCTCGAGAAGCGGGACTTCGGGCTCGCGACGGGAGCGGTGGATGACCTGATCGCGCTCGGGAGCGAGAAGGGCCTCGACGCCGTCGTCTCCGTCGGTCTGGCCGGGGACTACTACGGTCTCGAGCGCTACATCGCCGGGAAGCTGGTCGCGGTGCCGAAGGGAGAGGGCCTCGACCACCTCTGCTCCCTCGCCGCCGAGGCCAAGGCGGCCCCGGTGCGGGTCCTGCTGACCCTGGTCCTCGGCAGCCGCCCGGAGCCCGAGGCGTTCGCGGCGGTCATCGAGAACATCAACGACCGGGATGACTCGGTCGCCCTCGCGGCTCTGGAGAAGGTCTCCCAGAAGGACAGCGGGCGCGCGATCGGGCCCCTCATCGCCGCGCTCGCCCGCCGCGAGAAGAAGGGGGAGCAGGAGGGCCTCGTCGCCTTCGAGGTGCAGAAGGTCCTCACCCAGCTCACCCGGGAGGAGCTGGAGACGGCGCGGGACTGGGAGCAGTGGTGGGAGCCGAGGGAGGGGAGCTTCGTGCGCCCCCCCGAAAGGCCCGGCACCGAGCGCAGCGGCACCGGGGTCTCCCGGACCACCTCGAAGTTCTTCAACATCGAGGTGCCGGCGGATCGCGTCGTCTTCCTGCTCGACATCTCCGGGAGCATGGAGGAGCGGGATCCGGCGCCGGAGGAGACCGGCGCGGGGGGTGACGGCGACGGCGCCGGCGGGCGAGGGGGAACCGGGGTCTCTCCGCCGGGAGGTCGGGCCGCTCCCCCCCCGAGCAAGCCGGATCCCAGCCAGATCCCCGAGAGCCGGATGCGGCTGCGGCGGGTGCAGAAGGAGCTGATCGAGACGATCCAACGGCTCCCGGAGCGCACCGAGTTCAACATCATCCTCTTCAACCACCAGATCCAGGGGTTCTCCGAGGAGCTGCTTCGGGCCAACTCCCGGAACAAGCGGGACGCGATCGACTTCGTCCAGAGGTTCGAGGCGGCGGGGGAGACCTGGACCGATCACGCGCTGCAGCGGGCGTTCGAGACCGACCGCCTCCGCGCGATCTTCCTGCTCAGCGATGGTCAGCCGCGACGGAACGAGGTGAAGCTCCCCCATGAGCCGATCCTCGACTGGATTCAGGAGGCGAACCGCTTCTCGCGGGTGCGGATCCACACGATCGGCTTCGAGCAGGCGGGCGCGACGATGAGGAAGTTCATGAAGGCGATCGCGAAGCAGAACCATGGGGAGTACGTGGAGCTCCGCTGAGAGGCGGACCCTCCGCGCCCGAGAGAGGTCTCGACGATGCGACTCCGGACCCCGCTGATCCTGATCCCGCTCCTCCTCGCCTCCCTCGGGGGAGCGATCGCCGCCCCCGTTGCCTTCGTCGACGGCTTCGATGACGCGAAGCGCCGGTTGATGGCCGCGCTGGATGCGAAGCGCCGCGTCGAGACGGCCCGCGCCGTGGAGGAGCTCGCCGCCACCGGAGATCCACGGGCCGTGCGGGCCCTCCTCCTCGTGGGCACGCAGGACCTCACCAGCCCCGTCTATTCGGCGGTCCTCGACGGCCTCGCCGGACAGAGCTCGGAGCCGTGGGTCCTCGAGCTGGGGGAGCAGCTGAAGAAGGTGCGCTCCGACGCGGGCGCGCTCCTCATCGTCAAGACCCTCGGGCTCATCGACTCCCCCGCCACGGTCCCACCCCTCGTCGAGGCGCTGCAGGTGCCGCGCCCTCCGATCCTGCTCGCGGCCCTCCGGGCGGCGCGGGGAAAGACCGACCGCGCCCTGGTCGAGCCGCTGATCGGCGTGCTCGAGCGGGTCGAGGCGGATGCGAGCACCCTCTGGGCGGAGTGCCGGATCACCCTTCAGGTCCTCACGGGGGAGGCGTTCGTCGAGCTCGAGGACTGGCGCAACTGGTGGGAGACCCGGGGGCCGGAGTGGAAGCCGGTGGCGGCGCGAGGGAGCGAGGAGAAGGCCCGGACCGCGGTCCATCGCCCGGCCGGAGACGGGATCGCCCTGCCGAAGATCTTCGGGAACGAGGTCGCCTCGAAGCGCGTCGTCTTCGTCATCGACTGCTCGAAGAGCATGGAGGCGGTCGATCCGCCCGCCCATGTGGAAGAGGGTTCGACGGGGTCGAAGGGGGTCACGCGGCTGAAGCGGGCCCAGACCGAGCTCATCGCCGCGATCGGGGCGCTCCGCCCCGAGGTGCGCTTCAACGTGATCGCCTTCTCGAAGGAGGTGACCCCGTGGAGCGAGGAGAAGCTCGCGAAGGCGGGGAAGGGGGCGAAGCGTCGGGCGGCGAGCTTCGTCGCGGCGATGAAGCCGAACGCGACCACCAGCAGCGGGGCGGCCTTGCTCCAGGCGATGGCCTTCCCCGAGGTGGACACGATCTACTTCCTCTCCGATGGCTCTCCGACCGATCCGGACTCCGGCGACCTCGTCCCCATCGAGCCGATCCTCGAGGAGGTCTTCGCGGAGAACCGCAAGAAGAACATCACGATCCACACCCTCGGCTTCGAGGGGGCGAAGGAGTCCTTCATGCGCGCCCTCGCCGACTTCTCGGGAGGGACCTACGCGCCGATCCGCTGACCTCGCCCCCGCCGCCCGGCCCGGAGCGTGATGGAGCGCGCTTGCGGGGTGTCCGCGGGCTCTCAAATGTCGCTGGGATCGGACTTTGCGTCGCGTCTCCCTTGCCCGTTACCGCCGGTTCTGGTATTCCCCACCTTTTCCGGCCCCCGGTGGGTCGCGGGGTCGCGGTTCGCCCGGCTCCCCGGTTTCTCCCCGTGGGCCCCGAAATGGAACACACCCCGTTGCCGCCGCACGGGTCCGACAAGGGATGGGAACGAATGGACTTCCTCTTCACCGAACAGAGCGTGTGGCTCGGGGTCGGTCTCGCCGTTCTGGCGCTCCTCTACGCCAAGTACCTCTCCGGCTGGATTCTGAAGCAGTCCGCCGGGACCGACCGGATGCAGGAGCTGGCCGGGGCGGTCCAGCAGGGGGCGATGGCCTTCCTGAAGACCGAGTACCGGATCCTCACCGGCTTCGCCCTCGTGGTCGCCGTCGCCCTGTACGTGGGTGTGTCTCCCGGGACCGCGGGGGCGTACCTGATCGGCGCGCTCTCCAGCGGCATCGCCGGGTGGGTCGGGATGCGCACCGCCACCGCGAGCGCGGTCCGGACCACCGAGGCGGCGAAGACCGGCCTCTCCGGGGCTCTCACGGTCGCCTTCCGCTCGGGCACCGTCATGGGCATGACCGTGGTGGGGCTCGGCCTCCTCGCGATCTCGCTCCTCGTCTGGTACTGGCACGGGAACACGCCGGAGGGCGGGGACTTCATCGCCCCGATCTTCGGGTTCTCCTTCGGAGCCTCCAGCATCGCGCTCTTCGCCCGCGTGGGCGGGGGCATCTTCACCAAGGCGGCGGATGTCGGCGCGGACCTCGTCGGCAAGGTCGAGGCGGGGATCCCCGAGGATGATCCGCGGAACCCGGCCACGATCGCCGACAACGTCGGCGACAACGTCGGCGATGTCGCCGGCATGGGCGCCGACCTCTTCGAGTCCTACGCGGGCTCGATCATCGCCTGCATGGCCCTCGGGCTGACGGCGTTCGGCGTGATGGAAAACTCCGAGAACCTCGCCACGGCGCTGCCGTGGGTGATGCTGCCCCTCGTGCTCAGCGCCCTCGGCATCCTCGCCTCGCTGATCGGCACGTTCGTGGTGAAGACGAGCGACGAGTCCCACATCCATGGCGCCCTCTTCAAGGGGCTGATCGTGGCCAGCATCATCTTCGCCGGCCTCGCGGCGTTCGTCTTCTCCCAGATCCCGGAGACCGAGGTCTTCGCGAAGGGCAAGTGGGGGGTCTTCGGCACGATGATCGGCGGGCTCGTCCTCGGGATCATCGTCGGGAAGATCACCGAGCACTACACCTCGGAGCAGGCGCCGCACGCCCAGAAGATCGCGGCGGACTCCGAGCAGGGGACCGCGACGAACATCATCTCCGGCCTCGCGGTGGGGATGCAGTCCACGGTGTGGCCGGTCCTGTGGATCGCGGTGGCGATCGGCATCGCCCACTGGCTCGGCGGCCTCTACGGGATCGCGCTCAGCGCGGTCGGGATGCTCGCCACCCTGGGGATCTCCCTCGGCATCGACGCGTACGGCCCGGTCGCGGACAACGCGGGCGGGATCGCCGAGATGTCGGAGTGCGAGCCGGAGGTGCGCCAGCGCACCGACGCCCTCGATGCGGTCGGGAACACCACCGCCGCGATCGGCAAGGGGTTCGCGATCGGGTCGGCCGCGCTGACGGCGCTCGCCCTCTTCAGCACCTTCGCCCAGCAGGCAAACATCAGCGCCCTCGACATTCTCAACCCGAAGGTGACGATCGGCCTCTTCCTCGGCGCGATCATGACCTTCCTCTTCTCGGCGCTGACCATGAAGGCGGTGGGCCGAGCGGCCGGAAAGATGATCGAGGAGGTCCGTCGTCAGTTCCGGGAGATCCCGGGGATCCTCGAGGGGAAGGCGAAGCCGGACTACGCCGCGTGCGTGAGCATCTCGACCGCCGGCTCCCTCAAGGAGATGATGGTCCCGGGGATCCTCGCCGTGGCGGTCCCGATCGCGGTCGGCAGCGTCCTCGGGGTCGAGACCCTCGGCGGGCTCCTCGCGGGCGCGCTCGTCTCCGGGGTGCTCTTCGCGATCTTCATGTCGAACGCCGGGGGCGCCTGGGACAACGCGAAGAAGTACATCGAGACCGGTCAGCACGGGGGCAAGGGCTCGGATGCGCACAAGGCGGCGGTCGTGGGGGATACGGTCGGGGATCCGTTCAAGGACACCTGCGGCCCCTCGCTCAACATCCTCGTCAAGCTGATGTGCATCGTCTCGCTCGTGTTCGTCCCGCTCTTCAACAAGCTGGCTCAGGGCGAGTGAGCCTCCCCGTCGCGTTCGTTCGCTGAGGCGGGGCGGGCGGAAGGAGTGGGCGCGGCCCCGATCTCCCGGGAGGTCGGGGCCGTGTCTCTCCTTGCCGAATCGGGACTCGGGGGTTGCCTCTTTTCACAGGGGTGAGACGATCCTGACTTCCGCCGCCACACCCCCCGCGGCGGGCGCCGGTCCCCGGAGAGGTGTCCCTGGAATGGAATCGATGACCGAGACGGCCCGCAGTCGACGACAGATCGAGGATGTGGACGAGCTCGAGGCGATCGCCTCGGAGGTCGCCCGCTTCCTGCATCAGAAGCGGGCGGAGGAGATCACCGTCCTCCGAGTTCGTGAGCTCCTCCCGATCTCCTCCTTCTTCATCGTCTGCTCCGCCCGCTCCTCGCGGGCGACGAAGACCCTCTGCGACGGGGTCGAGCGGCTCCTGAAGCCGGTCGCCCTCCCCCGCCTCGGCATCCACGGGCGCAAGGAGGGGAAGTGGGTCTGCCTCGACTATGCGGAGATCGTCGTGCACATCTTCGAGCGCGATGCCCGTCGGTTCTACGACCTCGAGAACCTCTGGGTCGGTGCGCCGAAGGTCGCCGTGGAGTTCGGCCCGCAGGAGGCGGCCCCGGACCCTGACGCACCGTTCGACGCGGACGAGTTCTCCGAGAACGCGCCCGGCGCCTGAGCCCCGCCCAGCGGCGCTGCCCACCGGGCCGGCCCCTGTGCTCCCCGGTCCTCCCTCGGCACTCCGGTCCCGTGGTCGGTCACCGCTCCTCGGTGTCCCCCGACGCGCTCTCTCCGGTGAGGCGCATCAGCTCGGCCACCGATCGACTTCCCCACGCCGATTCCTGACGATGCACGGTGAGGATGCGAAGCCCCGCGTCCTCGTCGGCGGGGAGGAGGGTCACGGTGCCCCCTACGGCACCCTCGGGCCAGGGTAGCAGTCGGTCCGGCGGCCCTCCGGTGAGGGGAGTGCGGGACCAGATCGCCCAGCCCCGCGCCACCGGCACCGCGATCCCGCCCTTCACCAGCGTGGGGCTCCCTCCGACGATCGGCGCGAGGTCCTCGGGGCGCGCGGGAGCGCCACCCCCGCGTCGGCTCCGTCGGCGCGGGCTCGCCCCGGGAATCTCGAGCTCGACCGGCACCGAGTCGCGCAGCGCGCCGGTGCGAGGGTCGAGGGACCAGGCGCGGATCGTGCCCTCGCCGACCGGAGTCGTCAGGTCGATCACCCACGGCACCGCGTCTTCACCCCGATGGAGGGTGGCGAGGGGCGGCGCGGGGTGCGCCCAGTCGAGCTCCCAGCGGTCGAGGTCGAGAGCGACGATCCGAGCACCGTCGGGGGGAAGGGCGATGAGGCGCTCCTCTCCCTCCCGGTCGCGGGAGACCCACGCCGCGGCCTCCGGTCGGAGGCGCAGCGCGGCGACCTTGCCGATCTTGTACCGGGCGAGGTCCCCCTTCTGGGGGGTGCGGAGGTGCCGGGGCACGAGGTGGATGCCACGGAGGTCTCCCTCGGCGAGTCCGAGCCGCGCGACGAGACCTCCCCGGGCGATCGCGAAGACCTCATCCCGGTGGCGGAGGAGAGACCCGGCGGGGAGCAGGTCACTCAGGTCGGAGGATGCGTGCCACGGGAGGGTGCGGACCGCGAGCTGTGTCCGCCAGAGCTCCCGCCCGTCCCGCGGATCGAGGGCGAGGACCCAGGTCTCCACCTCGATGAACCCCCGGGTCGCGAGCCAGAGGACCTGGCTCGAGGAGACATGCGGGACCCCTCCGATGGTGAACCCCTCCAGAGCCCAGTCCGGCGCCGGGCGGAGAGTGGGACCCCCGCCGCTCTCCCTCGTCACGATGGTGGGGGCGGTCCAGCCTCGGTCGCTCCACTCGTGCTCCTCGTAGATCCACTCGCTCGTCGTCCGGTACTCCTTCCGCGGAGTGCGCGTGGGGAGGAGGAGGCAGTCCTCGCCGACCCGGGCGGTCCAGGAGGTGTCCCGCAGCGGCTCGGCCCCTCCCTCCGGGGTCGGGTGCGACGCGGGGACACGCCAGAGCACACCGTGGGGAGCACGCAGGGAGACGGCGAGGGGGCCGCCCCGAGCCGGCAGCAGCGCGAGGGAGTCCTGCACCGCGGGAGTGAGGTCGGCGAGCGGGACACGGCGGTGAGTGGGGGTCGCGATGGTCCCGGTGCGATCGTTGGGGTTCGGGTCGAGGTCGAGGGGGTACACCGCTTCGAGGGAGAGGCGTCCCTCGGGGAGGAGCGGCAGGTCGATCGGCTCCTCCCGAGGTGGGGCGAGCACCCACTCGCGCAGCTGCTCGTGGAGCTCATCCCCGAGGGACTCCCGTCGCAGGAGGAGGCGCGCGGTGCCTCGATCCCCCGACTCGATCGCGTCTTGCAGGCGGCGCAGGGCGAGCTCCTCGAGCCCGTCGAGCCAGATCAGGGGACTCGCCGCGTCGATGGGCGCCGCCTCGAGGGTCCGCTTCACGAGGCCCGCGGGGAACCGGAGTCGACTCCGCTGCTCATCGCTCAGGGACAGGAACCAACCGCGCAGGATCTGCCACGGAGGGGAGATTTCGCGGGCGCCGGTGCGATGCTCTCCCGGAGGGACGAGGAGCGGTCCACGCTCATCGAGGAAGCGCAGCAGGACTGTCCGCGCCTCGCTGCCATCCCCATCGGCGAGGAGTCCGCGCACGACCTCGAGGGGGTCGCCGTCGATCCACGGCGGGCGCGCCACCGGGATCCGGGTGGCGGGGATCCCCGCCTCCTCGCCTCCGAGCAGGAACTGGATCGCGCCGTCCGCGGTGGCGGTCCGGCGGGACGGGAGCAGGACGGTGGCGGCCGCGACCACGAGGAGGGTGGCGAGGATCACGATCGGGACCGGGAGGCCCCCCTCGTGCTCTCGTCCCTGCTGTGCTCTCGTCATCACGCCTCCCCACGCCCGGAATCGAATCCCACCCCTCCATCATCGGCGGTCCGGCGGTCGGACTCCACCGTTCCGCGGGGCAGCTGTGAAGGACGGGAGTCGCAGAGGAGGGGGCGCTTGTACGACCCCGGCGCGGTTGCTACATTTCGAATCCGAGCGGACTTGTGACTCCTGGGGCCCCGTCGGGAGGGGGAGCGGCCATGCGGTGGACGATCGAATGTGCCTCTCCGGAGGAGACCGAGGCGATCGGAGAGGCGCTCGGAGAGCTCCTGTGCGCTGGCGACCTCGTCGACCTGCGGGGGAACCTGGGCGCGGGGAAGACCTGCCTCACCCGGGGGATCGCTCGGGGGCTCGGCTCCGGTGAGCCGGTCCGCAGCCCGACCTTCACGATCTGTCAGGTGCACCGCGGCGAGCCGAACCTCTTCCACCTCGATGCCTATCGCCTCGAGGAGCCGGAGGAGCTCCTGATCCAGGGGTGGGACGAGATGCGCCAGCGGGGGGTCGTGGTGATCGAGTGGGGGGAGCGGGTCGAGGAGCTTCTCCCGAAGGATCGACTGGAGGTCGGTCTGGAGCACAGGCCGAGCGCGGATGGCAGTCTCCGGGCCGGGGAAATCTCCCCGCGGAAGCTCACCTTTCACCCCCGCGGACCCCTCTCGGAGCGTATCCTTTCCGGACTCGTCGATCGCGGGGCTCTCGAGGCCCCGAGCCTTCCTCGCGAGCGTCGAGGCGACTGAAGAAACCTCCCCGGGGAGGTGGGCAGCCCGACGGCATCAACCGATCCGTCGGCGTCCGTCGACAACCCTGTTCGAAGCTGGAGGCCCTCGACATGCGGGCACCACTCTACATCACCGATACGGCCCCCGGCGGGGGCAAGACCGTCCTCACCCTCGGCCTCGTCACCGAGCTGGGCACGACCTTCGACTCGGTCGGCTTCATCAAGCCCGTCGGCCTGGCGCGCGTCCGCGCCGGCAACGCCGGCATCGACATCGATGCGATGCTCGTCGACAAGGTCTGCCAGACCCGATCGAACATCGAGGACATGTCCCCCGTCACGGTCAGTCGCTCGATCTGGCCGAAGGTCACCCCCGAGGAGTCCGGACGGATGATGGAGAAGATCGAGGGCGCCTTCGGTCGGGTCTCCGAGGGCAAGGACATCGTCGTGGTCGAGGGGACGGGCCACGCCGCCCTCGGCGCCGTGATGGGCCTCTCGAACGCTCGCGTGGCGAAGGCGCTCGGCACCCGCGTCCTCCTCGCTTCCGCCTACAGCGACCTCGAGCGGAACGCCCTCGACGCCCTCGAGCTGAGTCGCGGGTACTTCGAGGCGATGGGGGTCCCGGTCCTGGGCGCGGTGGTGAACCGTGTCCCGGCGGAGCAGCTCGACTCCTACACCTCCTACGCGCGCGACAAGTTCGACGAGATGGGAGTGCGGTTCTTCGGGTGCATCCCGGAGGAGCCGGCCCTCACCAACTTCCAGTTCCTGCAGGTCTCCGAGTACCTCGACGGCGAGATGCTCTGCGGTGAGGCGAAGGCGGAGCGCGTGATCTCCTCGGTGCGGGTCGGCGCGATGGTGCCGCACCGTGCGATCGGCTACTTCCAGAGGAGCTGCCTCGTCATCACCCCCGGGGACCGGGAGGATGTGATCGTGACCGCCTGCGCCGCCGCGGCGCAGGAGGCTGCGGGTCCATCCGGGATGGTCCTGAGCGGCGGGATCCGCCCGCACGACCGGATCATCGAGCTGCTCCGCAGCTCCGGCATGCCGATCTTCCTCGCGACGGAGGACTCCTACACCGTCGCGAGCCGGATCCACGACATGCCGCTGCGGATCCAGCCGAACGACGCAGAGAAGATCGCGACGGTCCAGGGGCTCGTCTCCGCCCACGTGGAGGTCGACCGGATCGTCTCCGCCCTCGAGTCCTGAACGAGGAGCCGACGCGGAACCATGGAGGAGCCGAACGACATGACCGAAGCTCGCGAGCCCCGACGAACTCCCCGATCCCCGGAGCCCCCGCGCCGCAGCGGGGGAGAGCCCGGGAGCGACGGCCCCTCCCGCACGCGGGACACGGGCTCCGGTGGAGCCATCCTCAGCTCGCTGCAGATCGGCACGCCCCTCGAGGAGTTCCGCAGCCACTACCGGAAGAAGCAGCGCAGCTTCGAAGGGATGGCCGTGGCCCGCCCCGCCGAGATCTATCGGCGGGCGTTCGAGCTTGCGGAGGAGCTGATCCGCAAGCAGCGGGGGGGGGATGACGAATGCTGATCCGGAGCCTCCGCGCCGAGAACTTCATGAAGTTCCGGGCCCTCGAGCTCGACGACATTCCCTCCCGCGGTCTCGTCGGCATCGTCGGGAGGAACGAGGGGGGCAAGACGACGATCGGAGAGCTGGTCCAGTTCGCGCTCTTCGGGAAGACCCTCTCCGTCGAGCGCGGGTCGATCCTCGATCTCATCCACTGGGATCGGGATCACTGCGTGGTCGAGCTCGAGTTCGTGCATGAGGGTGTCTTCCGGGTCTGGCGCGAGATCGATCGCTACGGCACGAACTACGCTCGTCTCCTGAAGGTCGATCCCGATGATCCGGAGAAGACCGAGGAGATCGCCTCCGGGGCGATGCCGGTGGCGCGCGCTCTCGAGGCGCGGCTGCGCTTCTCCTTCGAGGACTTTCTCCGCTCGTTCTACCTCGCGGAGCGGGACTTCCCGCGCTCCCCGGACAAGATGCGGGACTTCCTCGATCGCATGACCGGCGTCGAGGTCCTCCTCGCCGCCCAGGAGGCGGCCGGGGGCCGGGTCGGGGAGCTCGAGGAGCGTTTCGCCGTCATCCAGACCCAGGTGCGGAAGAACGAGCAGCAGATCGCCCGCTACGTGCCCAATGTCGAGAAGATCCCGGAGCTGGAGGAGTCCCTCTCGGGTCACGACGAGGCGCTGGGGGCGCAGAAGGAGGAGCAGCGCCGCGCCAACGAGTCGCACGCCGCGATCGAGGCGAAGCTGGCGGAGCGCGAGGGTCTCCGAGACCGCCTGGAGGGGCTGGCGCGGACTCCCACCGGCGAGCTCCGCGGCGAGGTCCGTGCGATCCGGCAGCGGCTGCAGGAGGTGCCGGACCTCTCCGGTGACGAGTCCCTCCGGGGGGGGCTCCTTGAGGGCCTCGACCTCCTCGATCGCCTCGGCGAGGAGGCGGAGGAGCTGCAGGGCCTGGTGGAGCGGGCGGAACGCTCGATCATCGGTCGTCTCGATGGCGCCGGGAGCGACTCCTATCAGGGACAGGAGCGGGACGCTCGCGCGCTCCTCGCCCGGTCGATCGCGCGCCGTCGGAACGGGATCCTCCTCAGCACGCTTTCGTTCCTCATCGGCATCTCCATCGCCGGCGTCGCCCTCCATGATCGCCTCGTGCCCGGCAGCCCGTGGCTCCCGGAGAGCCTTGGTCCGCAGGAGAGCACCCTGATCCTCTGCGGCTTCTCCGCCGGGCTCGCCCTGATCCTCGCCGCGGTCCTCGCCGGGCGCGCGAGCGCACAGCGTCACGACATCGCGGATCTCGAGGCCTCGATCTCCCGGGTGGGGGTCGATCAATCCTCGGCGAGCGAGGCGCGGGAGAGCCTCGCGGCCTTCCGTGAGGACTTCGCCCGCAAGCCGATCACCGCGATCGCCGACGGCCTCCTCTCGATCCGCCAGGAGGCGGTCTCCACCAAGGCGAGGTCGCTGTCGTCGCGGGTCGAAGCCGCCGTTCAGTCGGGGGAGCCGGACATCTTCCGAGCTCTCGCCGCGCGGGAGAAGGCGATCGTCTCGAAGACGAAGAACGGGGCGAAGGAGGCGCGGAAGGAGGCGCAGAAGGCAGCCGAGGCGCTGAAGAAACTCCAGTCGAAGCGGGATCGGGTCCACTCGGAGATCCGCGAGTACCAGAAGCAGGATGGCCGGAGAGCGGAGCTCGAGGAGAAGAACGCCCAGCTTCGCAAGGAGGGGGCGGCGCTCCGCGAGGAGATGGATGTGCACCACCTCGCCCAGGAGCTCCTCGGGGAGACGGTCGACTCGATCCGGCATCGGGCGGGCCCCAGCCTCGGGAAGGGGATCCGCAAGCTGCTCCCCTTCCTCACGGAGAACCGCTACCAGGACCTGCAGGTCACTCCCGAGTTCGACCTCAAGCTCTTCACCGGCGCCAAGAGCGACTTCCTCGAGACGCACGAGCTCTCCGGGGGGACCCTGGAGGGGTTGAGCTTCGGCTTCCGCCTCTCGTTCGCACAGGCCTTCGTCGGCGCGGTGACCCGCGCGCCTCAGTTCCTCTTCCTGGACGAGCCGTTCCGGGCCATGGATCTGGGGCGGGTGCGCAAGACTCTCGCGGCGCTTCACCGCCTCAGCGATGACCTCCCGCAGATCTTCGTCATTCTCCCCGATGTCGAATCCGGGGATCGCGCCCTGTTCGATGCGGTCATCGAGGCGCGGATCGGGTCACCGGAGCTGCGCCTCTCCCTCGACCCAGCGAAGCGGGCACCCGCCCGGCCCGCGCGTCAGCCGCGCGAGCAGAGCCCGACACCGGCGCAGGCCGATGGGCCGAAGCGATCGACCCCGGAGGAGGGGGACGGGAAGACGGAGCGACCGGTGACTTCGGCTCGCGGCGAGGACTCCGCCCCGCCCGAGCGTCCGTCCCGGTCGCGTCGAGCGCGAGAGCGCGGGGCGCCCGATGGGCGGAGTGCCGACGACGGGCCCCGGGAGGCGGGTCGGCGGGAGCAGGATCGCCCCTCGCGCTCCCGGCGTCGTGGAGAGGCCGGGGACCGGCGATCCTCGACGCGAGGCGAGTCCGAAGAAGGTCGCGGCGGGGCCGACCGCTTCCGCGAGCGGCCTTCGGAGCGCCGCACGAAGGAAGCGGATCGACGCGCGGAGAGCCGCGCCGAGAGTTCCCCCATCGATCGCCCCGACCGCACTCCGGACCGCTCCCGCGAGCGACCTGCGGCCGCCTCACCGGAGCGCGAGGACTCCCCGCCGCAGCGTCGTCGGGAGAGCGGCGAGGACTCCCCGCCGCAGCGTCGGCGGGAGAGCGGCGAGGAGGCCCCGCCGCGGGGAGACCGGTCCGAGTCGCGGACTCGCGAGAAGACAGCGCCTCCCGCTCCCGCCGCGAAGGACCGCCCCCGGGATGAGGCTCCGCCGCGCCCTCCTCGGCGGGCCACCGAGCCCCCGGAAGAGTCGCCCTCCGGGTTCCTCGCCGGGATCTTCGACGATGACCGCGACCGCAGCTGAGTCGAGCGCGCTCGGGCGCCGACCTCGCTGAGCCGGGCCGATCCCGGCATCGGAAGGAGGGGCAGCGTGGCTGAGTCGACGGAGGGGCGCGGGGCGTCCTCCGGCGTGCACCTCTTCGCCGCCGATCTCCATCTCGACGGAGGCGAGGTGTCCCGGGAGCGCCTGCGGGCGCTGATCCGGACCGCCCACGCGGAGGGTGCCTCCCTCCACCTGCTCGGTGATGTCTTCCACTACTGGTTCGGCCCCCGTCATCTCGACCACCCGATGTTCCATCGGGAGCTCGAGCTCCTCCGCGGCGCGGTCGCGATCGGAGTCCCGGTCCTGATCGTCCCCGGGAACCGGGACTTCCTCCTGGATGCGGAGTTCTCCCGGGCCACCGGGGTTCGCCTCGCGGCGGATGCCACCGAGCTCGTGGTGGGGGGGGAGCGGGTGCACCTCTCCCACGGCGATCTCTTTGGGGTCGCCGATGTCCGGTACCAGCGGATGCGTCGTCTCCTTCATGCCCCGGTGGTGCGCTGGCTCGCCTCGCACCTCCCGGCGGCGATCGTCGGCGCGCTCGCTCGCCGCCTGCGTCGCCACTCGGAGCATGTGGTGGCGCGAAAGGACGCGGAGGTCCTCGCGCCCGATCGCCCCAGCATCGCCGCGCTCTTCACCGACGGGGTCGATGTCGTCATCTGCGGGCACTTCCATCAGGCCCGGGATGAGCGCTTCTCTCCCGGGGAGGGGGGCGGTCGCTTCCGGGTTCTCGAACCGTTCGAGGACCACGGCTACTATCTGCGGGCGCGGGACGGGGAGTGGAGCGAGCACCGCCTCGCGGCGGCGGAGGAGGCGGCTTGAGCGCCCCCTGGACGGTGGTCGTCACCGGCCCCACCTGTGGCGGGAAGACGGGCCTCTCCACCGCGCTCGCTCGCGCGACCGGCTGGCCGATCCTCTCCCTCGACGCCATGAAGGTCTATCGGGGCATGGACATCGGAAGCGCCAAGCCCTCCGCGGAGTTGCGGAGCGAGCTTCGCTTCGAGCTCCTCGATCTGCGCGACCCGTGGGAGACCTTCTCCGTGAGTGACTACCTCGAGGAGTGGAAGGCGGTCTCGGAGAGGATCGCGGGGCCTCGGATCCTCTCCGGCGGGACGCTCTTCTACCTGAACGCCCTGCGGGAGGGCCTCTTCGAAGGGCCGGGCGCCGATCCCGCCACGCGCGAGCGCTGGGAGGCGCGGGCCGACGCCGAGGGAACCGCCTCGCTGCACCGCCACCTCTGCGGCATCGATCCGATCGCCGCGGCGCGGATCCACCCGACCGACCGCCGCCGACTGATCCGCGCGATCGAGGTCTTCGAGAGCTCGGGAGAGACCCTCACCGCCTGGCAGGCGCGGAGGGAGCCCAGCCTCGATCCGGAGCGAACCCTCTGGCTCGGCATCTCGCGACCGCGGGAGGCGCTGCACGCGCGCATCGAGGCCCGGGTCCTGCGCATGTTCGACGCGGGGTGGGTCGCCGAGGTGGAGGGGCTGCTCGCTCGGCGGGAGCCGCCCTGGTCCTCATCGGCGGCGCAGTCGATCGGGTATGAGGTCATCCGGGAGCGACTGCTCGCGGGGGAGGACCCGAGGGGAGGGATCGAGCGCATTCAGTCGAGGACGCGCGCCTTCGCCCGGCGACAGCTCACCTGGGCGCGCAAGCTCCCCATCGAGTGGTGGACGCCGGAGGAGTTCGAGGAGCGCGGGGAGCGGCTCATCGCGTCGCTCACCCGGGGGGAGCTCCCGACGCCGGATCCCGAGGCCCGGCAGAGGGGCGCCGCTCAGTAGAGGGCGCCACGCCGGAGCGGAGCCTCGGCTCGTCTCTCCCGTCCGACTCTTCTTCCCGTCTCTGTCTCCCATCGCCCTTCTTCACGGCGGTCCCACGGTCGCGGCGGCGGGGGAGATCGGGAGGGGAGGGGAGTGATGAGAAAAGAGCCGAACTCCGGTGAGGGAGCTCGGCTCTTCCCGCGGCTCCCCGCCTCAACGGGGTGCGTGCGCGGCACTCGGTCGGAGAGGGCCGGATCGTCGAGGTCGGGTCGTCGAGGCCTAGTAGTCCTCGAGCGGACGCTCCTCGAGGTCCCACACGATCCGGTCCCAGTCGACGCGGAACTCGTGGAAGTCGTTCCCCCACTTGCGCATCACGCGCTTCCAGTAGCCCGGGGAGGTGACGGTGCTCTTCTGGCTCGAGGAGCAGCCGAGAGCGCCGAAGGTCAGTCCGCCGAGGCAGACCGCCACGCACAGGATTCGGGTGAACTTACGCATGCGAGCCTCCTGCTCGTTCCGGATCGTCGACCGTCGAGGACGGCCCGACACAATTTCCGCCGGGCGTGCTCCTCGTCTCCCCGAGAGGAGAGCTTCGGACCGCGATGCGGTGTCTCTTGGCTACCTGTGATCCGCTCCGGAGCGGGGCTCCGGAGAGAGATCGGGGACCGCTCCCGGGAACCACCCCGGGGCGAGCTTGTCGCGTCGAGTCTCCGAAGGAGTCGCTCGGACGCACGCACCCGGTTCTCGAGGTGTGAGCTCTTCGTCCACCGGCGCGTCGTGCAAGCACGGCGCGAGACCCGGCGGCGAAGGTCTCTCCCGGGGACCCAATGCGGAACCCGAAGCGGCGGAAACTAGCCCCGTGGGGGGGGAAAGTCAACGCTTCGAGGACCCACGGGTGGGAACCACCGGCTCGAGGATCACCGAGGGGTGGAGCACCCCTGCCGGAGCCGCTCCAACCGAGGAACATTCCAACGACCTGGTGTCATCACGCAGTCACCGAGGAGGGACCGCTCCGCCCCGCCGCCCCGCCGGAGCCCCGGTCGAGTGGTCTCGGGGGCTGTGCGTTCTTTTGACACCCCCGGGTCGCGACCTTAGACTCCCGCTCCCTGCACTCTGGCCCTCCGAAAGGGCGAGAATCCACCCATCCCCGGCCCCGGGAGGACCCCCAGTGACCGAAGAGCGGATCCGAGCGGTCAAGATCGAGAAGATCGGGCGCCTTGAGGAGGAGGGCATCCGTCCCTACCCCGAGCGCTATGACCGGACGCACACCCTGAGCGAGGTCGCGAGCCTCGCGGAGGGGACCGGGGGAGTCCGCCTCTGCGGGCGGATCGTCAGCCGTCGGGAGTTCGGGAAGCTCACCTTCTTCGACCTGCAGGACCTCGAGGGGCGCTTCCAGTGCGCCCTCCAGCAGGATCGGGTCGGCAAGGAGGCCTTCAAGCGCTTTCTCAAGCTCGTGGACATCGGGGACTTCGTCGGAGTGGAGGGGGAGCTCTTCCTGACCCAGAAGGGGCAGCTCTCCCTGCAGGGGGACGGGTGGACCTTCCTGGGCAAGGCGCTGCGTCCGCTCCCCGAGAAGTACCACGCGCTCTCCGACCAGGAGACGCGGTACCGCCAGCGCTACCTCGACCTGATCATGGATCCCGAGTCGCGACGGCGCTTCCATCTCCGAGGACGCCTCGTGCGTGCGCTGCGTCGACAGCTCGATGCCGCGGGCTTCGAGGAGGTGGAGACCCCCGTCCTCCTCAACAAGGCATCCGGTGCGATGGCGACCCCCTTCCGCACCCACCACAACGCCCTCGACCAGTCGATGGTCCTGCGGATCGCGCCGGAGACCTACCTCAAGCGGTGCATCGTGGCGGGGTACGATCGCGTCTACGAGTTCGCCCGAGTCTTCCGGAACGAGGGGATCGATCCGTCGCACCTGCAGGACTTCACGATGCTGGAGTTCTACGCGGCGTACTGGAACTTCGTCGACAACATGGACTTCACCGAGAAGCTCATCCGGGGCAGCCTCGAAGAGTGCCTCGGCTCCCTCGCGATCGACTTCGGCGACGAGGTGATCGACTTCGGAGCGGAGTGGCCTCGTCGGAGCCTCGGCGAGCTGATCGAGGAGCACGCCGGGATCGACATCGCGGCGCACCCCGACGCGGACGCCCTCCGCGGCGCGATCGCGGCGCGCGGCCTCCAGCTGGAGGGGATCGAGTCCCTGGGTCGGGGCAATCTGATCGACCAGCTCTACAAGAAGGTCTGCCGCCCGCATCTCCGCCAGCCGATCTTCATCACTTCCCATCCCACCGACCTCTCTCCGCTGGCGCGCCGCAACGACGATGAGCCGGGCATCGCGGACCGCTTCCAGCTCGTGGTGCGGGGGTGGGAGATCCTCAACGCCTACTCGGAGCTGGTCGATCCCCTCGACCAGCGCGCGCGCCTCGAGGAGCAGGCGCGACTGCGTGCCGCCGGAGATCACGAGGCGCACCCGATGGACGAGGACTACCTCCTCGCCATGGAGTACGGGATGCCGCCGATCTCGGGGTGGGGGATGGGGATCGATCGGTTTGTCGCCCTGGCGTCCGGAGTGGAGAACCTCCGGGATGTGGTCCTCTTCCCGCTGATGAAGCCGGTGGTCGAAGAGGTGGAGTAGGCCACCGGGGCCGCGTGCTGGAGAGACAGCGCGCCCGAGGGGCAGCGCGGCGCGGACAGCGACCCGAGAGACAGCGACCCGAGAGACAGCGACCCGAGAGACAGCGCGCCCGAGGGGCAGCGCGGCGCGGATCAGCGGGGCCGGCCGTCGAACGGGTCCCACCCCGGGGCCTCGATGGCGATCTCCAGCCCCTCCATCCGGAGGGTGAGTCCCGGCTCGGGGACCGCCTCCCCCAGGAAGAGAGGCTTGGCTCCCACCTCCGCGAAGGCCCGCTCGATCCTCGCGCGCGGCCCGGCGACGCACAGCTCGTAGTCCTCACCGCCGCCGAGGCCCCCCTCGAGGGTGATCCCCTCCTCCTCGAGGCGCGCGGCGTAGGGGCCGAGCTCGAGCGCTCCTCCGCAGCCGCTGCGCCGCAGCATCGCGGTGAGGTCCCGCAGGAGCCCATCGGAAATGTCGATCGCGGCGCGCACTCCGCTCTCGGAGAGGGACCTCCCGAGCGGCGTCCGATCCACGGGCAGGACCCAGGGCTCCCGCTCGTTCCCTTCCATCACCTCCCCGGCCTCGATCCGCTCGCGCGCTCGCCCCGCGCGCCCCGGGAGCCCGCTCACCGCGATGGCATCCCCGGGTCGGACCCGGTCGCGGCGAAGCGCGGCGCTCGGCTCGACCGCCCCGAGGGCCGTGGCGGTGAGCGCGAGAGGCCCGTCGGTGGCGACCACATTGCCACCGAGGAGGCGTCCCCCGCGGAGGAGGCCGCGATCGAGCCCTCGGAAGAAAGCCTCGCCGAGGGAGCCCGGGAGGGTCGGGGTCTCGAAGGAGAGGAGGACCCCGAGGGGTCCCGCCCCCATCGCCGCGAGGTCGCTGACCGTCACGGCGATGAGGCGGGCGGCGAGCTCGCCGTCGGAGAGCCACCCCGGACGGAAGTGCTTCCCCTCGACGAGTCCATCGACGGTGGCGACGAGGACCTTGCCGGGGGGGACCGCGATGAGCGCCGCGTCATCGCCGGGCCCGAGCCACTCCCCGGCGGGGTCGGGCGGGGCGGTCCGCGGGGTGACGAAGGTCTCGATCCAGGTCGTCTCGTTCAAGGCGCCCTCCTCAACCTCCGGAGTCTTCGTCCACGCGCCCTCCTCCGGGCGGATCGATCCGGCGGAGGAGCAGGGTCCTCAGCGGGGAATGAAGGAGCAGGGAGAGGGTGGCGACGCCGAAGCAGGCGGTCCGCAGCAGGGCCCCGCCGTCGTCGAGGCCCGCCCCCTCGCCGGTGGGGAGGAGGGCGAGCGGGATCACCCCGCGTACCCCGCCCCAGGTCAGGAGGGGGAATCCTCCCGCAGGGTAGGCACTGCCCCGGGCCGGGTCGAGCCCTCCGAGGCCGAACACGAAGAGCGCTCGGGCGGCCACGGCCGCGAGGAGGAGGCCGACGATCGCTCCCCCGCGGTCTCCGAGCTCCGCGGGCGCCACCTGGAGGGCCACACCGATGAGGAGTGCGGCCTGACAGAGCAGCGGCAGGAGCGGGGGAGCCGAAGTCGCACACTCCGTGGAGTCGGCTCGGCGGCGGGCCCCCGACCCGGCTCCCAGTCCGGCGGCGATCACGGCGGCGACCGGAGAGCAGTCGGCGATCGCGCCCGCGAGGGCGCATCCGTAGGCGAGGGAGAGGGGATGGGGGCGGAGTCGCCGCGCCGCGAGGGAGAGCCCGAGGCCGATCGCTCCCCCGCCCGCGAGCCGGCCGGTTGCGCCGAGGAGCGCAGCCTCGGGATCGACCCAGTCCCAGCCCAGAGTGCTCCCCTCGATGAGGAGGAGGGAGAGCGGGGCCACGAGCGCGAATCCGAGGAGTGGCTCCCCGAGGGCGAGGGGGCCCAGCTCGGTCCGATCTTTCGGCCGCAGCCCGAGGCGGTCGGGATCGGGGGGGGCGAGGAGGAGGCCGAGGAGGAGCGCCCCGCTCCAGGAGACATCGAGGAGCAGGCGCGCGGCCGCGCCGATGAGCAGCGCCGAGCCCAGGGTGCCCCCGACGCCGAGGAGAAGGAGCAGCCCCCGGTGCCTCGCGAGCCCGCGCCGCCCCAGCTCTGCCGCGGGAGGGAAGAGGAGGGGGGGGAGCAGGAGCAGGGCCACCGTCTCCCGGGGCAGGGTGAGGACGCGGTCGAGGAGGCCGCGATCCCCCAGGGCGAGGCAGAGCCCGAGGGCGGTCGCCGCGACTCCGGCGGAGGCGGAGAGCCCCCGGCGGCTCGTGATGGCGGCGGCCGCCGTCGCGAGGAGGAGGAGAAGGAGCCCCCACTCCGCGTCGGAGAGGGCGGGGACAGGGAGTGGTGTGACGGCGAGCATCGAGGACTCCACGGGAGAGGAGAGGGGGGCGCTGCGGGCTGGCGCGCCCAGGTGGGGGGGACGCTAGCCCGGAGGGATCGTCGACGCAACGCCTCGAGACTCCTCGGATTGGGGTGGGAGTCCCGGATCCGCTGCGTATCCTGACCCCGGGAGGTCCCTTGCCGCGAGCGAAGGTTCAAGCCAGTTGTCCGGTCGTCTCACGCACCGCGATCCTCGCCCTCACCCTGCTCCTCTCCGCCTGTGGCGGCGGAGAGGCGGGGGGAGGGGGCGGGGGAGGTGAGGCGCTGCGGCCGGAGGCGGGGCAGAGCGAGGTGGAGGCGTCCACCTACCTGCGCCTCCGCTCCGAGATGGAAGCGCTCGGACCCGACGCGGACCCCTGGGTGCTGGCCCATCTCCTCCTCGCTGTCCCGGAGGCGCGGGCGCGGGAGCGGGCTCCTCTGATCATCACCCTCCTCGATCGCTGGGGGATCGAGACCTCGGAGGGGATCACCTTCCCCCTGCATCGTCCCGAAGGTCGCGGGGAGCAGCATCCCGATCTTGTCCTCAAGGCGCTCGCGGAGTGCGCCCTCGAGACGGGGACTCCCGCCGCGAGCGCGCGGCTCCGGCCGCTCCTCGAGGCCGCGCTCGCTCGCGCGAAGCCCCCCGCCGACTTTCGGGGCTGGAACGATGCCGCGTGGCTCCTCCACGCCCTCGGCAGCATCGCGCGGGTCGACCCCGAGCAGGTCTCCCCGGACCGCCCGATCGTCGGAGGCGGCGACCCGCTCTGGACGGTGGAGGCGCTCGCCCGGGGCGCGCTCCGCGAGCTGGAGCGGCTCGATCGGCCGGTCGAGGCCGCCCTCGGACGGGAGGTCTTCACCCGCCCGTCGGGGGAGAGCGAGCCGGAGGTCGCGGGAATCTGGGGCGCGACCTGCGGCGGGCAGCATCTCCTGCAGGCGGTCGTCGCGGCCGCGCGCGCGGGGCTCCTCCCCCCCGCGGAGGGAGGGGCGGTCATCCGTCGCCTCGAGATCCTGATCGCCCGGGTCGACGCGGAATCGGAGTTCCGGGAGCAGGAGGCGCGCCGCGCCGCGGAGCACGGAGTCTCGGCGTCGGTGATCGCGCGCCGCCGCGCGGAGTCCCTCGTCAAGCTGCGCGGTCACGCCTTGGAGACGATCTCCCTCGCGATCCGTGCGGCGGAGGAGGGCGGGATTCCCGCGGATGGAGGCACCCTCGTCCGCTGGCGCCACTTCCTCCGGGAGCAGGCGGACGCGGTGGAGGAGCTCCTTCGGGTTCGGCTCGAGGAGATCGATCCCGAAGGGCGGATCGTCCCGCGGTTGAGGGTGGGGGACCCCCTCGCGTGGGAGATGTGGTTCGGGGATGGGGCGCACGCCCTCCACGGTCTGCGGCGCGCCGCCCCGCACCTCACCCCCGCCCGCGACTGAGCGGCGCCGATCGGAGGGCGGACCTCCCGGGGAGGGGGTCTTGCCAGTCCGATGAGATCCCTTGCTCTCCCGCGCGGGGCTCGGACACTGGTCGCCGCCCGAGCCGCCGGATGCCCCGGCGCGCTCCGCCCCAGCCCGACGCCCCGACCATCCTCGGGGGTCGAAACCACCGGGAAGAGGCCTCGATCATGCGCGGCTCCACTCGCCTGCAGCAGCTCTCCGCCTATGCCTTCGCCGCCATCCAGGAGAAGGTCGCCGCCTTGCGCGAGCAGGGGCTGAAGCCGGTCGACTTCGGCGTGGGGGATCCCACCCTCCCGACCCCGGAGCGGATCCGCCGAGTCTGCGCCGAGGCGATCGAGGCGCGAGCGGCGTCCGGCTACCCCCCCTACCGCGGGTGCACCGAGTTCCGGGAGGCGGTCGCCCGCTGGACCCGGGGTCGGTTCGGCGTCGACCTCGACCCGGAGACGGAGATCTGCTCCTCGATCGGCTCGAAGGAGGCGATCTTCCACTTCCCCGAGGCGATCCTCGATCCGGGGGACATCGCCCTCGTCCCCGACCCGGGATATCCCCCCTACGCCCGGGGGACCCTCTTCGCGGAGGGGAGGGTGCACCCGATGCCGATCCTCGCGGCCCACGACTTCCTCCCCGACCTCGACGCGATTCCGGATGAGGTGGCGGAGCGCGCCCGGATCTGCTGGCTGACCCACCCGAACAGCCCGACCGGGAAGGTCGCCCCGCCCGCCTACATCGAGCGCTGGATCTCGTGGTGCCGGGAGCGCGACATCATCGCGGCGAGCGACGAGGCATACTCCGAGATCTACTTCGGAGACCCGCCGCGCACCGCCCTCGAGTTCGGGCGCGAGGGGGTGGTCGTCTTCCAGTCCCTCTCGAAGCGGTCCGCGATGACCGGCTATCGGATCGGCTGGGTGGCGGGAGACCCCGCCGTGATCTCCCAGTTCCAGAAGGTGAAGACGAACGTCGACTCCGGGACCCCCTACTTCATCCAGGATGCCGGGGTGGCGGCTCTCTCGGACGAGACTCATGTCGCGGAGTTCCGGGAGCACTACCGTCGTCTGCGGGATCGCCTCGTGAACGCCTTCGAGGCCGCCGGCTGCCCGCGTTGCGAGCCGGAGGCGACCCTCTACATCTGGCAGAAGGCGCCGGAGGGGATGAGCTCGGTGGAGTTCGCCGAGGCGCTCCTCCATCCGGAGATCCTCGCGGTGACGACCCCGTCCTCGATCCTCCGCTCCGATCCGGAGCCGGAGCGCCCGGAGGACGCCTATGTTCGACTCTCCCTCGTCCCGAGCATCGAGGACTGCGAGCGCGTCGCCGCGGGAATCGAGGCGCACCTCGGGCGCTGATCCGCGGGGGGTGGGTCGCTTCGAAGGGGCGACGCCTCAGGTCTCGCGGTCGATGACGGCGCGGGCGAAGTCGATGGTCGCGGGGTCACTCTCCGCCTCGAGGCGGCTCAGCAGCTCCCGCAGCGCGGGGCCGGACCATCCGTTGCGCAGGGCCCCGCGCAGGTGGGAGTGGAGAGGCGCGCGGCGTCTCTGCCCCACGAGGGAGGCGACCGCGAGGCCCTCGATGGTCGCGAGGTCCAGGACTCCCCGCTCCATGACGGTGCCGTAGGCGAACCCGAGGATCCACTGGGCGAGCACGGGGTGGCGCGTGGTGAGGGCCTCCCTGACCCCCTCGGCGCCCCCGCGATAGACGGCGCGAAAGGTGGGGGGGATCTCCTCATCGGACGGTGGGGCGCCCTCCGGCGGAGAGAAGGGGGGGGCGAGCTCCCGCAGCGCGCCGAGCGCCTCCACCGCCCCGGGGAACCCGGAGTAGGGGATCCCCTGGAGGAGCAGCTCGGCGATCCGCTCGGGGGGGTGGCCGGCTCCGAGGGACTCCTCGATCGCGTCCCGGACGGAGCGTCCCCCCGGGTCCGCGACCCGCAGCGCGAGCCGGGCCAGAGGAGTGAAGCGGTCGATGTCGTCCTCGTCCATCGGGCCTTCTCCCTCCGCTCCGGTCGCTGCGGTTGCCGCTTTTTCCGCGCCTCTCTACCATACCCCCACGGAGGTGCGCCATGTCCCATTCGATCGCGTTCATCAATCAGAAGGGCGGGGTCGGGAAGACGACCCTCGTCGCCAATGTCGGGGCCTGGTGGGGACGGCAGGGCTACCGAGTCCTCCTGATCGATCTCGATCCCCAGGCGCATCTCACCCTGCACTTCCACTCGGGGATCGACGAGGACCGCCGCGAGCGGAGCAACATCTATCGGGTGCTGCGCGGGGAGTGCGCGTTCGCGGAAGCGGTCCAGCCGCTCCCGGACGAGATGGTCTCCATCGTGCCGAGTCACATCGACCTCTCCGCCGCGGAGTGGGAGCTGGGGCAGGAGGTTGGCCGCGAGGTCATCCTCCGTGATCTCCTCGGGGCGTTTCTGGAGGAGGAGCCCTACGACATCATCCTCGTCGACTGCCCCCCGAGCCTTGGCCTCCTCTCCCTGAACGCCCTCGCGGCGGTTGACGATGTGGTGGTGCCGGTTCAGGCCGAGTTCTTCGCCCTCCTCGGGACCGCACAGCTGATGCGGGTGATCGAGCTGGTGCGCTCCCGTCTTCACCCCGGCCTCGAGTGGCGCGTCGTCGTGCCGACCCTCGTCGATCCGCGCACGAACCTCGGGCGGGATGTCATTCAGGAGCTCGAGGGGCATGTCCCGGGCAAGGTCACCCGGAACTGGCTCCGCAAGCGGGTGAAGGTGGCAGAGGCGCCGAGTCACGGCCGCTCCATCTTCTCCTACGCGGGGGACTCGCCGGCGGCGGATGAGTTCCGGAAGGTCTGCGACGAGATCGCGGAGCGGATCGGGATCGAGGTCCGCCCCGCGGTGGAGCCGGTGCGGTCCGACGAAGCCGACCTCGAGCCGCCGGTGGAGGAGACCGCGTCCCCTCCCCTGAGCGGGGGAGCACCGTCCGGCGGAAAGGAGACGGCGCCACCCGAGGCCGAAGCCGAGCCGACCTCCCCCACGGCCGTCGATCCTCCCTCCGGGGCGCGCTTCGAGGCGCCGATCGATCCGACCGTCCCGAAGAGCCGCCCGGCCGCGAAGGAAGATCCCGCCCCGACCCCGGCCCCTCCCGCTTCCCGGATTCCCCAGGAGGCGCATCCTCCCGCCCATCGCCTCGCCGAGGCGCCGAGCTCGGAGCCCGCGGTGGAGGACGCCCCCTGACCGTGTCCCGCACGGTCTCCGCGAGCCTTGTCCTCCTCGGTCTCCTGTCCCTCGGCCCGGTGCCGGCTCTGTCTGGTCCGGGGTCCGCCCTCGGTGGGACCGCGGCCGGGGCAGGGGACGAGGTCGAGACCCTGCACGCCGAGGGAGTCTCCCTCTACGAGCGGGGGGAGTTCCGCCGGGCGCTCGACCGCTTCGAGGCGGCGCTTCGCCTCGCCCCCGATGAGCGGGTGATCCGCATCAATCTCGGGCGGACCTGCGTGGCGATCGCCTCCCAGCTCCTCGAGGGCCCGGAGGGGGAGGACCCCCGTGCGCTCGAGCACGCCGGTCGAATGCTCCAGCGAGGCCTCCTTCACTGGGAGGGGGATGCGCTCACCCACGAGCTGCTGGCGCTCTGCGCGCTGCGACGCGGGCGTCTCTCCGAGGCGGAGCGCGCCCTCGAGGACGCGGTCGCCCGCGCCCCGGAGTCGAAGCGCGCGTGGCGGCAGCTCGGGATCGTCCGCGACCGGCGAGGCGACCTCGCCGGCGCCATCGAGGCATTGGAGCGGGCGGTCGCCCTCTCCGGCCCGTCGGATGAGCTGCAGCGAAGGCTGCGGAGGGTGCGCCATGATCAGGAGACGGTTCGGGATGGGCGTCCCCTGCAGAGTCGTCGCTTCCGGGTCTTCGTGCCCCCGTCGATCCCGCTGGAGCAGGGTCGGGAGGTGCTCGCGCTCCTCGATCGCACCTCGGAGGACTTGGAGCGGCGGTGGGGCGGGGATCCTCCCGCCGGGGTCGAGGTGATCCTCTATCCACCCGGTGAGTTCTCCCGACGCACCGGGCTCTCCGAGGAGGTCGGGGGGGCCTTCGACGGCAGAATCCGGATCGCCTTTCCCGCCGAGCTCGAAGAGGGGGGCCTGGAGCTGGGGCAGGTGGTCCGCCACGAGGTCGCCCATCTTGCGCTCCACGACCTGCCGGTGGGTCTGCCGCGCTGGCTCGACGAGGGTCTCGCCCAGCTGGCCGATGGGGGGGACCGATCCGACTGGCTCGCGCGCTTTCAGGAGGCGGGCGGGGCGAGGGCGGATCGGGGGATCCTCGAGCGGGAAGCGGCGGTGCGGCCCCGCAAGGACACCACCCCCTCGAGCAGCGCGTGGGGGGGGCTCTACCGCCACTCGTATCTTCTCCTCCGGAGTCTCGAAGAGACGCACGGAGCCTTTCGGCTCGATCTCGCCGTCCGTCGGATCCGGCGCGGGAAGTCACCGGAGGCCGCATTCGAGGAGGTGTTCGGAGCGACTCCGGTCGAACTCGATCGGCGCTGGAGGGCGGCGCTTCGCGGATCTCCGCCGGAGTCTCCCGAGCGGGGAGGCGTCCCCGGGAGCGGTGAGGTTCAGGAGGAAGGGGGACGTCGCCGATAGTGGGGGGAGTGCCCTGCGGACTCCCCGCAAGGCGAAGCCCAGGAGGTCACCATGGCAAACCCCCTCTCCAAGGACGAGCTCGAGTTCGTCCAGGCGATCGAGAAGTTCAAGAAGGAGAAGGGGAAGCTCTACCCCTCCTGGACCGAGGTGCTGACGATCGTCAAGCAGCTCGGATACGTCCAGAACGCTCAGAAGAAGAAGTCGGCTCCGACTCCGAAGGCGAAGAAGAAGGTCTCGGCCGAATAGGTGGGGATCGGCGGTGGGGGGGGTGACCGACCTGTCTCACCGGTCCTGCATGTCTCACCTGTCAGGGCTGTCGGGGGGACGCTCTCGGAGCACCTTCACTATTGATCCCCGCTTCTTCGCCGGGAGAATGGACACGAAGGAGGTCGAGGGCTTCAGGTTCCCGACCTGCGTCACGAAGTCGGCCGGGTCCCGCTCACCAAGGACCGTCGAGCCGCCCCGTCCTCTCGGAAGGAGCCCGTCATGACCACTCCCGTCGAATCCCTCGACGAGATCACCCTCCGTCTGCCTGGGGAGTGGGTCCTTCTGGAGAGCTGCCGCTTTGCCGAGAACGGCGTGATCACCCACGGGTGCGTCGTCTTCAGCAGTGCGGATCGCGAGGCCGCCTACCGCGAGCTTCATCACCGGCCGAACAGCGTGGTGATCTTCACCGGCAGTCTCTCGCCGGACGAGGATCGCCCCTTTCTCGACCCGGTCGTGGGGTGCACGACCTGATCGAAGGGACTCCGCGCCCCCCCTTTCCGCCTTCGGCTTCGTGGAGGCAGCTCCTCTCCCAGCCCCAGCCCCAGCCCCAGCCCCAGCCCCAGCCCCAGCCCG
>Ga0181578_10000166_pt1 | contig 59548 bp, 51 predicted proteins | sample 071ome_21_FD_148659 | JGI IMG/M metagenome (GOLD analysis project Ga0181578, IMG submission 148659) | Coastal salt marsh microbial communities from the Groves Creek Marsh, Skidaway Island, Georgia - 071401CT metaG (spades assembly) | ecosystem: Environmental > Aquatic > Marine > Intertidal zone... | reverse complement strand
ACTCTCCTCGGTCCGGTTCGCGCGCGTGCACGTTAGATGTAGATGGTCGGGCCGCCTCGAACGGTTGTCCGTGGGCGGTGTCCGTGGTGGTCGTCCGAACCACTTGCCCCGGCTCCCCGCTCCAGCACCTTTCAGATCCCTCCCGATCCGACGTGTGCGGAGTCGAGAGGGTCAGCCGAGACTCGTAAGGGACGCGCATGATCAAGGACCTCCTCGACCGCATCATTGAAAAGCGTCCGACCACGCTGAAGTTCGACGGTCGGATCCTCTACCTACTCGACGACGCCGAGCTGGTCAAAGGCCAGCTGTACGACGGTCAGGACGTCGAACTGACGGACGAGCTGAAGGCCAACCTGCGCGATCAGATCTCTACGGACGAGATCACGCCCGCCTACATCTGCTTCTTCTACGACGAGACTCTGGGTGACTTCCCCTACCTGGGTCTTCGCACGACAAACCAGTCCACCGGTGAGACGGAGTATCCCGTCGAACGCAATGCGGTTCGCAACGGTGGCTTCGTGTGCTCGGTTGCCGGGAAGCGGCGAGGGAAGGGGAGCAGCCGCGAGGCGAGCCCGTACGCGGAGTTGCACGCAGGCATCCAGGTCGTGGTCGCGGAGAGCATCGAGCGGATCTACAACGAGAACTGTCAGAATCTCGGGGTCCTGACGACGAACGACTTTGGTATCATCGACCGCATCAAGGCTGGGGAGGAGATCCAGCTCTCCGACTTCACGGACGGTAAGGACGAGATCACTCGACAGATCATCGAGTACGGCGGTCTGTTCGAGTTCAACGTGGCCCGCCTTCAGGGCAAGGTTTCGATCCCCCTGACCGCCGCGCAGGGCGGGGCTCCCGACGACGGGGCTGCGACGATGGAGGCGCCGGCGAAGACGCGTCCGATGACGCTGGCAGAGAAGATCTTCGCCAGCCACCTGGTGACCGATGCCACGGCCGGCGAGACGGGCGTGAACTGGGTTCGGCCCGGCGATGCGGGCTTCTTCCGCACCGACATCCGGTTCAGCCATGAATACGTGACGCCGATGGCCTCGATCTTCTTCGAGGACAAGGTCGGCGCAGATGCGAAGGTGGTCGACAAGGACTCGATCCTCTTCTTCAGGGACCACCTCACGTTCCTCGACAAGGTCATGAGCCAGGAGCGTATCGAGCAGGGCCTGCTCGACGTCGCCAATGAGCTCGAGGTCAAGCAGCGCACCTTCGCTGAGAAGCAGGGCGTGAAGCTGTACGGTGAGCAGATGGGACAACGGCTGGGCTCTCAGGCCATCTGCCACTCGAAAATCCTCGAGGAGTATGCCGAGCCCGGGATGCTCATCATCGGGACCGACTCCCACACACCGCATGCCGGGGCGATCGGTGCCGTGGCGTTCGGGGTCGGTACGACGGCGATCTTCAACTCATGGATCACGAAGGACGTCCGCGTGAAGGTCCCACAGTCGTTCAAGGTGGTGATCAGCGGAGAGCCGGCGCCCAATGTCACGGCGAAGGATTACATGCTCGAAATCCTTCGCCACCCGTACATCCGGGACGGCGAGGCGATCGGGCAGATCATCGAATACGCCGGTCCGGCCGTGGAGGCGCTCTCCGTCGACGAGCGAGCCACGATGACCAACATGGCCGCCGAGGTCGGGGCCTTCACGGGGATCATCGCGGCGGACGGGAAGTCGGTCGAATTCCTGGTCAACGAGCGCGGCATGAGCCGCGAGCGCGCCGAGTCGCTGATTTCCGGCATGTATTCCGACCCGGATGCCGAGTATGTGAAGGTCATCGAGATCGACGCGTCGACCATTCGTCCGATGGCTGCACTTCCGAACGATCCGGGCAACGGCGTCTTCATCGACGAGCTGGGCGACGCACCCATCCGGATCGATATCGCCTACGCCGGATCCTGCACGGCCGGAAAGAAGGAAGACATGGACATGTACGCCCGTGTCTTCGCCGAAGCCGATCAGCAGGGTCTTCGGGTGCACCCGGACGTACAGGTCTTCATTCAGTGCGGGTCGACCGAGGTCCGTGAGTACTGCCGCGAGCAGGGCTACCTCGAGCTTTTCGAGAAGATGGGTGCGGAGTTCATCGAGCCCGGATGCGGGGCGTGCATCGCGGCGGGTCCGGGTGTCACGAGCTCGCCGGACGAGGTTTCGATCTCGTCACAGAACCGCAATTTCCCCGGCCGCTCCGGTCCCGGAAACCTCTATCTCGGCTCCCCCTATTCGGTGGCTGCGAGTGCGGTGTGCGGGTACGTGACGAGCTGGACCCCGGGTCAGCACTTCGAGCCGGTCGACGCGAGGAAGCTCGCAACGGTGTGATGACGGCGTGGCGGCGTCCATGGGGCACGAGGCTGCCGCGCGAGAGGACCGTCCGCCGTGTCTTGCCGGCTTCGGGGTCGAGATCTACGATCGCTCGCCACACCCGGATGAAGGCAGGATACCATGACGCGACGGATCGGTAGCGCTCTTCCCCTCGCCCTGTGCACGCTGATGGTCGCGTGCGGTGGCGAATCGGATGTCGACCAGGCTTCGGAGTCGTCCTCGCCGGAGATGACGGCGGCGACGCACCTAAATCCGCTGGTGACCCTGCACGAGACTGACCAGGCTCTTTTCGGTCTGTATGCCCCGAGTCCCGGGGGGCGGGGTCGTCCCGGTGCACCACCTCCGCCGACCAAGACCCCGGATGAGCGAGCCGCCGAGACGTTGGCCTACGGGATGAGCGATTACGTCTTCGACGGAAGTATGGAAGGGGGTGTGGAGCGGGGACTGCCGGCGTTCATCGACTTTCGTGATGCCTTGCTCTCCGCGGGTGCCCGAGCGTCGTCCAATCCGCTCGTCGTGAAGATGGACAAGATCGAGAGCCAGGAGCAGGCGATCCGTGAGGTGGGGATGCAGCTCGACGCTGGAGTGAGTGGCATCATGTTCGTGGAGGTCGAGAGCGCCGAGGAGGCCCGATGGGGGCTCGAGGCGATGCGTTACGCCGCGAATGGTGGCACACGACCGGAGGGGGTCGGGTCCGCGCCGTCGTATTGGGGTGTGAGCGAGGCCGAGTACATCGAGCGCGCGGACCTGTGGCCACTCGATCCGGATGGAGAACTGATCAGCTGGGTCATCGTGGAAAGCCATGAGGGTTTAGCGAACGTTCGAGAGATTGCCGCGGTTCCCGGCGTAGGCGTCCTGTGGCCTGGAGCTGGGACGCTGCGCCGCCTCTTCTCCAGCGTCGGTGAAGACGGTCAGCGCGTCCTCGACGAGGAGGGTTGGGAAAACGCGATCCAGTCCGTTCTCGCGGCGTGCAAGGAATTCGACATTCCGTGCGGATATCCTGCGAATGCGAGCGACATCGAGATGCGGATGGATCAGGGCTTCAGCGTATTCGTGATGGGCTGGGGCGAGAGCGGCTTCGAGACCGTCGAGATGGGTCGTCAGCTGGCAGGTCGCTGACAACTCGAGCGCACGTTTCCCGCTCATGCGATGCTGATGAGAGCCCTTCCCGAGTGTGGCTGGTCAGGACGATATTCGTCCGCCTTGAACCAACATCGCGATGAACCCTCAGACCGCTACCTCCGCGAGCCGGGACTCGGCTGACGCGATCCGCATGTCCGCACGTCCGGAGTGGACTCCGGCCGATGCCGCAGAGTTGTACGGCGTCGACAACTGGGGCGGTGGATACTTCGGAGTCTCGGATCGAGGAACGCTGTTGGCGTATCCGGACACGATACCCGAGGCGGGAATCGACCTGTACGATGTCGCGCTCGGGCTGGCGAGTCGTGAGATCGGTTCGCCCGTTATCGTGCGGTTACCCGGCGTCCTTCAGCACCGGATGCAGGACCTGCGGCGAGCCTTCGACGACGCGATTGCCGCCCTGGATTACCGGGCGGGCTACTCGTGCGTCTACCCGATCAAGGTCAATCAGGAGCGCCACGTCTGCGAGGCGGTGCGCGACTTTGGCGCCGAGCTCGGTTTCGGGCTGGAAGTCGGCTCGAAGCCCGAGCTCATCGCCGGCCTGGCGCTGACACGCGGATTCGATGAAATGCCGCTGGTGTGCAACGGCTTCAAGGATGCCGAGTACATCGAAACGGTGGTGCTCGCTGCGAAGATGGGGCGCAACATGCTCCCGGTGGCAGAACAGGCCTACGAGTTGCGGCTGATTCGCGACGCAGCCCTCGCCCACAACGTACGGCCCGGCTTTGGTATCCGGGCTAAGCTCGCGGCTCCGGGAGTAGGCCGCTGGGCGGGCTCCTCTGGAATCCGGGGCAAGTTCGGACTCACCGTCGGGGAGATCCTTCACGCGGTGGAGTACCTGAAGGAGGTTGACCTGCTCGACGGCTTCCGGATGCTCCATTGCCACGTCGGATCCCAGATCTTCGACATTCGCGCCGTGAAATACACCGTGAGTGAACTGGCGCATCTCTACGTGGAACTGGTCCGCGCGGGTGCGCCCATCGAGATCCTCGATCTCGGTGGGGGCCTCGGTGTCGACTACGACGGATCCCAGTCGGCGACAGACTCGTCGGTCAACTACACGCTCGACCAGTACGCGTCGGACGTGGTCCATCGGATCAAGACCGTCTGCGACGAAGCAGGTGTCGATCACCCGACCATCATGACGGAGTCGGGACGTGCACTGGTCGCTCATTCGAGTGTCCTGATCACCGACGTGATCGGTGCGAGGAGCTTCCGAGTGGAGCCAGACCAGGATCTGGTACAACGGTCGCTTGCGGTGGATGAACCGCCGCAGCCTCTGCTGGACGTACACGAAGCGTATGAACGTCGGAACTCAGGACCGGACGAGATGCTTGAGGTCTACGCCGACGCCGAGCACGCTCTCTCGGAGGCGATTCATCTATTCAACCTCGGATACATGGACCTTCGCACCCGGGCGGCGTGCGAGGAGCTCTTCTGGGCAGTAGGCAGCGCTGCCCTCGAAACGTACGGAGACGATCTTCCGGAGTCGCTCAGCCACCTGCCCGACCGGCTTGCGGACCTGTACTTCGTGAATGTGAGCGTCTTCCAGTCGCTCCTGGACTCATGGGGTATCGACCAGGTCTTCCCGATCATGCCCATTCATCGGCTCGATGAGGAGCCGACGCGTCGGGGCATTCTCGCTGATATCACGTGCGACTCGGACGGGCGTGTCGACCGGTTTCCCGGAGAGGGTGGGCACAAGACGACGCTCGAACTCCACGACGTGCCGTCTCCCGGCGCGGATGTCGCCGGTCAGGAGCCGTACTACCTCGGGATTTTCCTGACCGGTGCGTACCAGGAGACGCTGGGTGATCTGCACAACCTTCTGGGCGACACCAACGCCGTACACGTGCGACGTGGCGCCAACGGTCGCTGGCGGATCGAAACGGTCGTTGAGGGAGAGACGGTGCGTGACGTACTCAGCTACGTGCAGTTCGAGCCCGAGGAGATGCGGCGTCAGCTCCGTCTCGATGTCGAGGACGCGATCGAGGTCGACCGACTCACCCCGGCCGAGGGCGCGAGTCTGCGGCGATTCCTCGACGAAGGGCTTCAGGGCTACACCTACCTGGAGTAGCTGGCTAAACGTCCCTGCACTGTAAGGGATTCGAGCGTGTCCTCGTTTGTGGCACCCTTCCTGCAACACAGGTCCTTCGTCCGGGGGATCCCCGCATCCCCCACCGTGAATCGCCATCCGCACCAACCGAAGGGAGCTCATCATGGGCACGCTCAAACTCAACTCGAAGCTCGGTCTGTTCGCCGCGCTCGCCGTCGCTGGCTCGGCCGGGGCGTGCAAGACGGTCAGCCCCGAAGACATGGATGCCAGCCTCGCCGCCCTTCGCGCCGAGATGCAGGACGAGATGGCTGCGGGCGACGACGCAGTCCGTTCCGACATGGACGGTCGCTTCGCCGACATGGACCGCCGCTTCGCGGCTCTGGAGCAGGATCTCCAGCAGATGGAGCGGGACTTCGAAGTGTCGATCGCCCGTCTCGAGGACGAGCTGCGCTTCAATGTGCCGGTCTACTTCGGGTTCGATGACGCCACGGTCGAGGCTGAGGACGAAGAAGTTCTCGCCCGCTTCGGATCCGTTGCCCAGAAGTACTACCCGGACGCTGAGATCACCGTCGAAGGCTTCACGGATCCTGCCGGTGACGAGAACTACAACCTCTGGCTCGGTGAGCAGCGCGCGAAGGCCGTCGCGACCTACCTCGTTGAGAGCACGGCGATGACGGAGGATCGTGTGAAGGCCGTGAGCTACGGTGAGGACACACGCCGCCTGGTCTCGGACGGCTGGGGACCCGGCGTGGCAGGCTGGGAGAACCGGCGTGTCGTGCTCGTCATCGACCATGATGGTGAGCCGCCGATGATGGCGGTCGAAACCGAAGACGAGGGTCCGTCCACGGAGGGCTGATCCCGGGCAGAGTCAGGGGGGAGGTGGCCCAGCCGGGCTCTCCAGGGAGAGGGTCGTCGGGTTCTGCCCGGCGGCCCTCTTCGTTCTGCCTGTCAGTAGAGGTATCCGAGGCCGATGTAGATCGGCGCGGTGGTCTCCCTTGATGTGCCCGCATCGAAGGCCACGACGAAGTTCTCCCCCATCGCGACCCGCAGGCCACCTCCGAACCCGCGGTGCAGATCGCTCGCGATCTCGCTCAGGTCCACACCGTCGCGCCACACACGGCCATGGTCGACGAAGCCGCTGAGGACCGCCGTGAAATTCCTGCCCAGCATGTCGAAGCGGGCGGCCCGCCAGCGCAGCTCGGCGTTCCACAGCGCCATTCCGCGACCGGCGTACCTGTTTCGTTGCACGCCCCGAAGACTCTTGGCGCCGCCCAGGCCCTCCTGGTCCTTGAACGAGGACTGGATCCAGGAGAGTTCGTGCTCGGGAATCCCTGAGCTCGCGTGCTGGACGATGATTCGTTGGGCCAGGACGAGACCCTCGGAGAGCGACACGTAGTGACGCCCCGTCGCCGTGACGCGGGTGAAGTCGTAATCGGCACCGAGTGCGTCGTCGGACCGTTGAACGAGTAGCTCGGCCCATACGCCCCGGGTCGGTCCTGTCTCACGATCGCGGGTGTCGTAGACGAGTCCGGCCTGGAGGAAGTTGGTCCAGGCGGAGGACGCCTCCGGTGCCACTTGTTGTGCGTAGACCGTCGTCCCTTCGCCTTCCGGCACGGGCAGAATGTGCGTCTGTTGTGCGCCGGCGCCGAAGAGGAGGCGAACCGGGGCGGACGACAGCCGCCTCTGGAGCTTGGCCGTCACGCCGTCTCGTGTTCGACCGTACCGGTAGAAGTAGGGGTCCGGCCCGTCGTCGGCGTCGAGGCTCTCGTCATATTGCGAGTCGTTCCCGAGACCGTAATACGGCGTAGCGATCTGCTTCTCCGTGCCGCCGAACGCTGTGAGACGCCACGCTCCGCCGAACAGGTCGGGCGCGTCGAAGAATACCGTCACGTCACGGCGACCCTCGGTCGTGAGAAAGACGCGTGGCTGCACGGTCCACGCGTAGGGTAGCGGGGAGCCGTCGCCGTACTGGTAGAACTCGGTGATGACGCCGTACCCGAAGCCTTCGTCCGAGTCGAAGTTGATCGCGGGAAGGCCGCCGAATTCGAGCCCTGTACGGGCCCCCTGCTGGGCCCAGAGGCCGGGCGGCGCGAGACCGACGATCGCTGCCGTGCAGAGCGCCGAGAGTTTCGCGTAACGGGTCATGACCCACTGATCTTCGTTGAGGACTTGCCGAGATGCTCCAGTAATGTGGCATCGGGACGGTCGGGCCGCCCTACGTCGTTCGACGTACCACGTCTTTCCCGACGCAGGCTGCAGGGCGATCGTAGGCGGCAATGTTTCGCCCGTGAGATCCTGCCTTGTCCCACGTACCTCCCTTCACGCCCGATCCGCGTCTCTTCCCCTTCGAGTCGAAGTGGTTCGAAAGCAGCGCGGGAGCCGTTCACTACCTCGACGAGGGCGAGGGCGATCCGATCCTCCTGCTGCACGGGAATCCCACGTGGAGCTTCCTGTACCGGGGCATCATCATCCGGCTTCGGAAGAAATACCGGTGCATCGCCATCGACTACCCTGGCTTCGGCCTCTCGGCGCGCCCTGAGAACTACGGCTATACCCCCGGCGAGCATGCCGAGGTGGTCCGTGACCTCGTTCGCCACCTCGACCTGTCCAATCTCACGATCATGGGTCAGGACTGGGGAGGCCCGATCGGACTCCGGGTCGCGGTGGACGAGATCACCCGGCTGCGAGCCCTGGTGATGGGCAACACGTGGTTCTGGCCGCTCGACTCGTGGCAGGGCAAGACGTTTGCCTACGTGATGTCGATGGCTCCGATGCAGACGCAGGTCATCAGCCACAACTTCTTCGTCGAGAAGATCATCCCGTTCGGCGTGAAGCATCGGCTCCCCGACGAAGTGATGCATCACTATCGGGAGGCGATGCCCACACCGAAGAGTCGTGTTGGCGCCGCGGAATTTCCGATTCAGCTGGTGCATGCGACGTCCTGGCTCGCGGAGCTCGAGCGCGATGTGCAGGACGTACTTCCGAACGTGCCGCTTCTGCTCACCTGGGGGCTGCACGACCCGATGTTCACCCGGCGCTTCATGGAGCGCTTCCGGGAGGTCTTCACTCACTCGCAGATCTTTCGACTGGACGCGAAGCACTACATCCAGGAGGACTCGCCCAAGGAGATCGCCGAGGCGATCGACTCGTTTCTGTCGTCTCCGGTCGGGTCCGCGGCGCGTCCATGACGCCGCTCGTCGTGGGAGCTGGTGGCGCGATCGGGGCTCTCGCGCGCTACTACGTGTCCGACTGGATGCGTCTCGCCCTGGGGGAGTCGATGCCGTGGGGAACGTTCACGGTCAACGTGCTGGGCTCCTTCGCGCTGGGCTTTCTCCTGGTATGGCTGCAGGCGTTCGCGCCCAATGATCAGCTCCGCCAGTTCGCCGCGATCGGTGTCCTTGGGTCCTTCACGACGTTCAGCACGTTCAGCTACGAGACCGTGACCCTCGCTCGCGCGGGCGAGATTACCCGCGCTGCCAGCTACGCGGCGGGTTCCATCGTGGTCGGGATCATCGCGGTCGTGGCTGGCATCGGCCTGGCGACGTTCTTGACGAGTGCCCGTGCCTGAGCGTTCGGCGCGTCTGTCTGGGTTCCGGCGATCCATGTGTGCCACGTTGTCCGTGGGCCTGGCGTTCGCGGCTGCCTGCATGTCCGATCGGGGCGAATCCGAGGCTACGGAGCTCGCGCCGGACCCCGCTGACCCGTTCGAGCTTCAGGTGGGTGACTGCTTCGACGATACCGCCATGGGTGTGAACGAGGTGACCGAGGTCCCGGGACTCCCGTGTTCTACGCCGCACGACAACGAGGTGTTTGCGCTGTTCGATCTGCCCTCGGGGCCGTTTCCCGGGGACGAGGCGATCGATGCCATGGCGGGACAGGGCTGCTACGACCGCTTCGAATCAGCCATCGGTCGGCGGTATGAGGAGTCCGAACTCGCCTTCGTGTCCATGTATCCGACGGAGGGGTCGTGGACGCAGATCGGTGATCGAGAGGTGGTCTGTATCGCGTACGATATGGAGTACGCGAAGCTCATTGGGTCGGTACTCGGCAGCGGTCGCTAGGGGCCCTGGATTATCGTCAGGGGCGTCACTTCGACGCTGACGACAGCGTAGGTTGGCGCAACGGCATAACGCTGATTAGTGGCCGCTTCGAAGCGTTCGTACGCAGAGCATGCCCACCCTTTTTCCCGGGACAGCTGTGCCAACGACTTCAGAGGTCCGTCTCGTTCCACATCGATGGGTCGGTGTTCCCCGTTGTCCTGGGACTCGGTGCGGCCAGAACCGAGTGTCATTGAAACGACCGTGTGACCCTCCCTCCCCTCCGTAGCCAGACTGAGTCTGGGCTTCATGTCGGAGTGGTGACGCAGGAACTCGCTTCCGCTGGTCAGCAGCGTGTACATGAGCCGAGTGCCCACGAGAAGATCCACGGGCAAGCGAGCATCTGGTGGAATTCGATCGCGATCGACGTCGAGGCTCGTGTACCCGACCCTTGTAAGCGCCAGCGCTCGAACGTGGTCGAGGCATTCTGCAACACTGCAGTCCGACGACGTCACGTCCGGGTCCGTACCGGTGAGCGAGTCCAGTTGGCGAACGACCGATGTCAGCTCGGCCATGGCCACGGAGGCGGATCGAAGGTGTTGTTCGACTCGTTCCGGATCCTGTGATCCGGCCATCTGCTCCTTCGCCATTTCCACGTTGAAGGATGCGACCTGAAGAGGGTGGGCCAGCGCATGACGGACACCCGAGGCGACCTGTCCCAGCTCTGCGACGCGAAGGAGGTGCTCGATCTCGACACTCTGCCGGACCCTCTCAGCCAGGACGCCCGCATTCGTCCTCTGATACCAGACCAGGAGGACGAGCACGATCAAGGGGAACGCCGAGAAGGTGGCGACTCGCAGCAGCCAAATCGCGAAGGGTGTCTCGACGACATAATTGTCGGCGAACCAGAGCCCCGTTGCGGTGATCCATGCCGATCCGAGGGCGAGACGCGTGAGCCAGTTGCGACTGTCGATGAGCAGCACATGACCAAGAATCACCAGGGCCCACGCTACCAGTCCAGTGCCGCCCCGACCGCCTCCGATCGTCCACTCGAAGAAGACGGTGTAGCAGAGGGTCCAGAGGATTCCGACGGCCACGCTTGTATCGATCGGCACGCGGCGGTGCTGAGCGAACAGCAAGCCGCCGAGTACAACGAAGTGAATCAGGACTACGGCCGATGTCGCTGGCGGACCGATTCCCCGAGTGCCGATCAAGAACAGGGGGATGTTCGGCAGAAAGCCGAAGATCAGGACTGCATTGAAAAGCCGTCGCCGCCCGGCCGACAGGGCGGGATCTCCTGGAGAGACACCGATGTCGAAGAGGTTCATCGCTGTAGAGACAGAGAGTTCCGGCGGTACGATGAATCGGTGAGGTGGCAGCTCAGCCGGCGGGCCTGTGTCCGGTGAACCGTCCAACGTCCCTGCTGTACGTAGTCGATTCACCCATTCTACGTCTTTCCCTGCGGGTGCGACATAAAAAACCCGTGCCCGATTGCTTGGCAACAGGACACGGGATTTGTGCAGTGGTCGCTGCAGGACTCGAACCTGCGACATCTACGATGTGAACGTAGCGCTCTACCAGCTGAGCTAAGCGACCCTTCAGACGACTGAGGCCCGGGCGTTGTGCCCGGACCTCGGTCTCATACCCCTACGGGGACTCGAACCCCGGTCTTCGCCGTGAGAGGGCGATATCCTAGGCCACTAGACGATAGGGGCATGCAAAACCCTCCATTTCTGAAGGGGCAAAATTCTAAAAGAGGCAGGGAAGAGGCTCAACCCCTCTCAACGTTTTGGGAAACGTATGAGTCTTGATCAATACAGTTGTGCGCTAAATCGGTCGTCGACCGGCGATCACGGTCACTTCCAACCAGTTCGATTGCAGGGAGTTGAGGGATGCAGGTAGCGGGAGCGGTATCGAAGCTGAATACGGAATCCGTCCGCGGGTGGATGGACAGTCGCAAGGGTTGGAGACGACGTGCGAACCGGCTCACGAAGGAGTTCGTCTTCTCGAACTTCCGGGACTCCATCGTCTTCGTGAACCGGGTCGCCACGATCGCGGACAGCAAGAAGCATCACCCGAACATGGACGTCCGGGGCGGTACCGTGACGTTGTCGCTTTCCACGGAAGAGGTTGGTGGGATCAGCGAAAGGGACCTCGATCTGGCTGAGCAGATCGACTTCGCGACCTCGTGGAACGCCGGGAACTGATCAACGCGGAATCCTGAACAAGCCACAATTTCGGAAGCGTGGCCGAGACCTCCTCAACCGGGCGAAGCTGAAGGTTTGACCGCCAGCACATCCTTCAGTTGATGGACGAAGAAGTCCGGTTGCTCCGCTTCCAAAACACGGCGGTCGATGGGTGCCCAACCCACGGCCGCCGTTCTTGTACCCGCCGACCGCCCTGCGCGGACGTCGTGAGGTGAGTCTCCCACGAAGAGTACGGAGCCCGGGTCGCCCGAGAGATCGAGGGCTTCGAGAGCCTTGAGCACCGGCTCGGGGTGGGGCTTCGCTCGTTTGACCTGGTCCCCGAATACGACGTACTCGACCTCCTCGCTCAGGCCACATACCTCCAGGGTACGTCGCCCGATACGGTGGCCTTTGCTCGTCACGACGCCCACGCGGGTGCCTTGCTTACGCAGCGCTCGGAGGGTCGACACCGCACCTGGAAAGGAGGTCACCATCTCGTCGTGGATACTCCGTTGGTACGCGACGTAGGTATCGCGCATCGCCAGCCGTTCGGTCTCGGAGCGGGCGTAATCGTAGAGCTGAATCGGCAGCGGCTTCCCCATCGACGCGAGGAAGGCGTCGGTGGCCGGCTCTGTCCCCAGATGTTGCCTCATCGTATGGCGGAAACTTTGCAGGATGAGGTCCAGCGTGTCGGCCAGGGTGCCGTCCAGGTCGAAGAGGACGCCGCGCCAGTTCACTCGATGCCCTCCAGGAAGGCCAGCACGAGATCAAACACCTCATCGTCGCGGAGTAGGCCTGCATGGGTTGGGCAGCAAAGCTCGTAATTCGGCACGCCCGGGAGCGTCGCGCTTTCTCCAGGGACGATTCGGGTGTCGACGATCGTGCGAATCGTGATGGCGTCCACCCCCAACGGCGTGGGTTGAGCCGTGTTGAGGGAATCCAGAAACGGGCTGTCCGGCATCATCTCGCCACGTCCACCACCCCACGCCAGATGGGCCACGAGTGTTCCGCGATGGGGGGACCCCAGAAACACGGTGCGACGCAGTCCGTGGTCGGGGTGCGTCAGGATGTACCAGCGTGTGGCCAGACCACCCATGGAGTGCGCGACGACATCGATTTCGTGCTCGCCTGTGCGGGTGCGTAGCTCCTCGAGGGCATCGAGGATCTCGAGCGCATGATCTCGACTGCTGCCGGTCGGCTCGTCGAAGGTGACCGATGCGACCCGATCACTCGGCCAGCCTGCACCGAGCAGTCGAATCTTCAGGGCGGCCATGTCGCGTTCCGTGTCGAACCATCCGGGCACCAGAAGCACCGGCACCTGCGCCGCCACCCGAAGCGGTGTGACCGTGAGCAGGAGGCCCCCTACGACGAGGGCCACGAGACTGGCCCGCAGGACGCTCAAGGTGTTCTCTCCGCGACGTCCCCGATGGTACCGATCGCATGCTCGACCTGCGCTTCCGTGAGCGTGACCGGTGGTGTCAGTTCGAGGACGTGGCCATGGTCTCCGCCTGGCAGGAGGATGAGGCCTTCGGGCAATGCGGCCTCTGCGACTCGCGCGCCCCGGCCATGCGCCGGGCCGCCATCCTCGTCCACGAATTCGATGCCGAGCAGCAGCCCGAGACCTCGAACGTCTCCGACCCCGGGCACCCCGTGCAGTCGATCGCGGAGACCTCCGAGCAGTGTCTTCCCGAGCTCGAGGGCGCGCGCCGGTATGTCGTCACTCTGAATCACATCCAGTACGGCACAGGCGGCGGTGCAGGACAGGGGATGGCCCAGGAACGTACTGGTGTGCATCGCCTCACCGTCACTGGCTGGCCAAGCGTCCATGACGCGGGCGGGTGCGATGCAGGCGGAGATCGGCATGCCGCCGCCCAGCGCTTTCCCGACGACCACGAGATCCGGATCGAGCCCGAGAGAAGGAGACGCGAGCGGTGCACCGCAACGGCCCATCCCGGTCATGATCTCGTCCGCGATGACGAGCGTGTCATGGGCTCTGGCGAGCTTCGAGAGCTTGGCGAGGAAGCCGTCAGGCGGGATTCGGGCACCACCGCGCGCCTGCACCGGCTCGATGATGATCGTCCCGATGGGATCGCCGTTCGGGGCTCCGTCGATCAATGCGGCTCGCACGGCGTCGAGAGCGTCCGACCCATCCGGCGTCGGATCGCGCATGGGGTCGGGGAACGGAGCGAACGCGACCCCACCATAGAGCTGGTTCTCAAAGGGGGCGCGGAAGTGCGACCGCGGTGTCGCGGAGAGGGATCCAGCCGTCAGGCCGTGGTAGGCACCCTCGAACGCGAGCACGCCGGGTCGACCGCTCGCGAGCGCACCCGTCTTGAGTGCGCCCTCCACCGCTTCCGATCCTCCGGTGGAGAGGATGACCTTGGCATCCGCCCACGGGCTGAACGAGGCCAGCCGCTCGAGTAGCTCCAGCTTCGGTGCGGGCGGATGGATGTCCCCCATCCCGTGAATCAGCGTGGCTCCGGCGCGCAGCGCGGCGCGGACCGGTGGGCTTGCGTGGCCCAGGAGTGCTACGCCGAAGGCGGAGGTCAGATCGACGAAGACGTTCCCGTCTACATCGAGAACATTGGCGCCGACGGCCTCAGCCCAGAACACCGGCCAGTGGTCGGCCACGAAGGTGACGTTGCGGGACTCGACTCGATGAAGCCGCGCTCCGAGGGCAGCCGACGCCGGGCCGGGAGGCTGGCTTCGGATCAACGGGAGCTCGCGCCCGGACAGTGTCCGCGCGTCACTCATCGGCCGGCCCCCGTCGCCAGAGGTGCGCCCGCCGGCTCAGTCCTCCGAGAGCTGGGTCTCGGCCTGCATCCCCATCGCATGGTAGCCCTTGTCCACGTGCAGCGTTTCGCCGGTGATGCCGGACGCCAGAGGGGAGCAGAGGAAGGCAGCGGCGGTGCCGACTTCCTCTGCCGAGTTGGCTTCGGGCAACGCGGCGTTCTGCTCGTAGTACTCGACCATCTTCTGGATGGTGCCGATCGCCTTCGCGGCACGACTCGCGAGCGGGCCCGCACTGATGGTGTTCACCCGAATCCCGAAGCGCCGGCCCGCTTCGAATGCGAGGGTCCGGGTATCCCCTTCAAGTGCAGCCTTCGCGGAGCTCATTCCGCCGCCGTACCCGGGGATCACACGCTCGGCGGCGAGATACGAAAGCGATACGACCGAGCCGCCCGGACGCATGAGTGGCCCCAGGCGCTGGACCATGCTCACGAGCGAGTATGCGCTCGCACTGACAGCCGCGAGGTAGCCCGAGCGGCTCGTGTCGATCAGAGCGTTCTGGACTTCGGGTCCGTTGGCCAGGGAGTGTACGACGATGTCCAGGCAGTCGTCGCCGAAGTCGTTGCGCATGGCGTCGGCCACGCCCTGGATCGTGTACCCCTGCAGATCCACATACCGCTTGTCCTGTCGGACGTCGTCGGGGACGTCGTCGGGTGTGTCGAAGACCGCGTCCAGCGGGTAGATGCGCTCGAATTCGATCGCGCCTCCCCCGGGGAGCGACATGTCGAGCTTCCCGCGCTCGAGGCTCTTCGTGAAGATCCTCATCGTCGGTGGCCAGGTCCCGACACAGACGGATGCACCGGCCTGGGCGAGCGCCCGCACGATGGCCCATCCGTATCCCTTGTCGTCCGCGATTCCGGCGACGAGCGCCCGCTTGCCGGTCAGGTCGATCGAAAGCATGAACCCACTCCTCGAAGGTGTCGGCGAGGAAAGGTAGACCATCAAGGAGTCGTGGCCGACCCCCTGCGTCCCGCGGCTACGAAGAGGAGCGTGGCCGTCAGGGCCAGCGCTGCGATCCCGCCCAGGGCACCTGCCGCTTCGACCGCCCAGATCCAGATCGGGACTACGAACGCGACGGCCGCTGCCAGAAGGAGCTCGTTGAGGCCTCGGCGATCAGCATAGACGAAGGCGGCTACTGCGACGCCCGAGACGAGCAGTGTCGTGAGACCGAAGCCTCTGTCGAAGGTTTCCGTCACGGTTGTGATCCCCAATCCGATCCACGCGAGCATCTCGACGGCGATCAGCACTCCGAGGCCGCTGCGGTCGGCCAGTCGGCCACCTCGCTCCAACCCCCAGATCGTGAGGGCCGTCGTCAGGGCCCACCAGGCATCGAGCGCGAGGAAGACCTCGACCCCCATATCGAGGGGCCCAGAGGCCGTGTAGGCGACGAGTACGAAGCCCGCTCCCATGGCCGCGATGAATGTGTTGAGCGCCCAGGGATGCTCTTCGCGGCCGGGGTCTGAGGCGAGGATGCGACCGAGTCCTGCGATTGTGCACAGCAGCACGAGGTCGAGAACCCAGATGATCGCGTCGCTGGACAGTACGGTCGTGCGGTCGAAGAACACCGCGAGGAACCCGAGGCCGGCGGCGAAGTGAGCGGCCGGCATGTAGGCGTCCCGACTCCGGAGTGCCCGCCATCCGAGGACCACTGGGACGATAAGGGCTGACCCTCCGAACACCGTGGCGGGAAGCGACAGGTCGGGCCACGCCCGTTCCGACCACACATACGCGCTGAGCAACAGGCCCAACCCGGCCAACTGGAGAGCGTACGACGTCGGGGTCCATCGGCCTCGGGCCTCGAGGACGATCCCCCCCGTGCTGACGACGACCCCGATCAGCGCAAGGGTCACCGTGCGGCCGACGTCATCCAGAGTCGGCCATGCCCACTCCAGGAAGACCCCTCCGGCGATCATAAGCACGGCAGCCCCGGAGATGGCCAGGACGTATTGACTCAGGCGGGCCGATGCCGAGACGGCGTGTTGCTCCTCGGCGGCGCGCAGTCGGTCTGCGGTCTCTGCATCGATGATCGATGCGCTGACCCATCGGTCGATGGCCGCGAGGACCGCGTTCCGTCGAATACTCACGTCACAGGAGGAAGATGAACGCGGTCACGTAGCCGATCAGGAGCAGGGTGCCCTCCCACCGGCGGATCAGCCACCCGCTACGCAGCACCGGGAGCAGCAGCATGGACAGGAACATCACGGCGACCAACTCGCCTTCGATGAGTCCTGCAGGGATCGCGATCGGCTTCAGCGTGGACGTCACGCCGAGGACGGCCGCAACGTTGAAGATGTTCGATCCGATCACGTTACCCACCGCGATATCGGCCTCGTTCCGGACCGCAGCCACGAGAGACGTCGCGAGTTCGGGTAGCGACGTGCCGACCGCGACCACGGTGAGGCCGATGACGACCTGGGAGATGCCCAACGCGGACGCGACTTCCACCGCCCCCTCGACGATGCAGTACCCACCGAGCACGAGGGATGCGGACCCTGCGACGATAAGTAGAAGGTCGGGCAGGTGTACCGTCGTCGACCGGGCCGTGGACGCCTTCATGAAGTCCTCGTACTCGCCGAGGATCTCCGGAGCCTCGTCTCCCACGGTCTGGAACACGAAGACGAGATACCAGACGAGCGCGATCAGAAGAATGATCCCGTCACCGCGGGACAGCATGCCATCCCATGCGAGTGGAATCACGGAGGCGGTAACGAGAAGCATGATCGGCGCCTCTCGCCACACGACGCGGGCGTGTACCTCGAGCGGTCGGATGATCGATGTGAGCCCGAGGATCAATCCGATGTTGGCGAGGTTCGACCCCATGACATTCCCGAGGGCGAGGTTCGGACTCCCGCCGAATGCCGCGACCGTGCTTACGACGAGCTCGGGTGCCGACGTGCCGAACGACACGACCGTCAGGCCCACGACAATCGGACTTACCCCGAGCGTGGCGGAGAGTCGTGCTGATCCGCGCACGAGCCATTCGGCCCCGTAGTACAGCACGCCGACGCCGAGCGTCAGGAGTGCGATATCGAGAGCGAGATCAGGCACGGCGGTTCAACCAGGCACGGAAGTCTGACAGGGATCGTGTGTTGAGGACGTCGTCCGGCCCGAGCCACCCTCGGCGCGCCTGGTCCACGCCGAAGCGCATGTCAGCCAGGCCTCGCGGAGCGTGCGCGTCGGTGCTGATCACCACCGGGACACCGAGCTCTCGAGCCCGGTACACATGGGTATCCCTGAGATCGAGGCGGTTGGGGTTTGCGTTCAACTCGACCGCGATGTCGAGGTCGGCCGCGGCTTCGAGGATCGCCTCGACGTCCATTTCGAAGGGCTCCCGTCGGTTGATTCGCCGGCCCGTGGGATGGGCGAGGATGTCGACCGTAGGGTGCGCCATCGCCTTGAGGACGCGGTCCGTCATCGTCGATCGGTCCATATCCATGAAGGAGTGAACCGAGATGACGACCACGTCCAGCCCTTCGAGAATGTCGTCGGGCATGTCGAGTGATCCGTCCTTCAGGATGTCGATCTCGACGCTCTTGAAAATCTCGATGCCGTCGATGCGCGCCCGGACCTCGTCGATCTCGGTCCACTGCTCCCGGGCGCGCTCGGGCGTGAGCCCCTGGACCATCGCCATCGCCTGGCTGTGGTCGGTCACCGCGATGTACTCGTACCCCAGGTCGCGGGAGGCGAGCGCCATCTCCTCGAGGGACACCGCGCCGTCGCTCCACGTCGAATGCATCTGGAGGTCGCCCCTGATCTGGTCGAGACTCACGAGCTCCGGGAGTTCCCCCGAGACTGCCGCCTCGACTTCCCCCCGGTTCTCACGGAGGACGGGTGGCACCCAGGCCATGCCGAGGGCGGCGTAGACGTCGTCCTCGGTATCGCCGGCCACGCGCTCCCCGTCTTCCTTTCCCAGCTCGCGCCCCTCCGCGTCGTCCGGCACACGGAACACGCCCCATTCGTTCACGCGGAGTCCCTGGCGCACGGCCCGGGTCCGCACCGCGACGTTGTGCTCCTTCGATCCCGTGAAATACTGGAGTGCGGCGCCAAAGGAGCGCCCGGGGATGACGCGCAGGTCGACCTGGAGGCCCGAGTGAAGGAGGACCGAACCCTTTGTCTCGCCGGCACCCAGAATCCGCGCGACGCCATGGAACGACACGAAGTGTTCGACGACCGGGGTTCCGTCTCCTTCGCACCGGGCCAGAATGTCGACGTCGCCGATCGTCTCCTTCCGTCGTCGCAGGCTACCCGCGACGACTGCCTCATCGACGCCGGGTGCACTCCGAACATGCTCGAACAGCCCCGCGATCAGCTGCTCCGCTTCGTGGATCTGGAAGCGCCCGGTGTGCTTGCGATGGTCTTCGATAGCGATGCGGATCTTCTCGGCGCTCCTGGTACCGAAACCGTCGAGTTGCTGCACCGTACCCGCATCGAGGGCGGCTGCGAGGTCATCGACGGTCCTCACGTCGAGCTCGTCGAAGAGCTTCTTTGCCTTCTTTGGTCCGACCCCGTCCAGCCGTACGAGCTCCACTAGGGTGATCGGCACATCCGCCGAAACTTCCTCGAGTCGGGTGATACGACCCGTCTTCAGCAGCTCGGTGACGTGCTTTGCGACGCTTGTGCCGACGCCCGGTAGCTCCGTGAGATCCTCGCCGTTCTCGATCATGGACTCGAGCGTCCGGGTGAGGCTGTCGATGGTCGCGACGGCGTTCCGGTATGCGCGGATGCGGAAGGGGCTCGCACCCTGGATCTCGAGGAGGTCCGCGAGGGTGGTCAGCGTCCGGGCGACGTCGAGATTCTCCATCAGCCTCGTTCGGGCCTGGCCGTCGGCGTCATGCGGTGCCCCCGTCGATGGAGCCACCGTACACCTCGAGGCGCGCGACGAACTGATCGAAGTCGAGGACCTCGACCCCGAGCTTCTCGGCCTTGGCCAACTTGGATCCTGCCTTATCACCCGCGACAACGAAGGCCGTCTTCCTCGACACGGAGCCAGAGGTGCTGCCCCCGACGGAGCGCCACGCCGTCTCGGCGACGACCCGCGGGATGGGGATCGCACCGGTAAACACGGCCGTGCCCAGCTCGGGAAGGTCGAGCGACGCGACTTCGACCTTGGCGGGCTCCACCCCCCGAGCCAGCAAAGCGTCGACAGCCGCCGCGTTTCGCTCGTCGGCGAAAAAGCCGGTGATCGCTTCCGACATACGAGGCCCGATGCCATCGATCTCGACGAGCTGCTCCGCGGTCGCGGAGCGGATGGCATGGAACGACCCGAATCGCTCCGCGAGCGTCCGCGCGACTGTGACCCCGACTTCGGGGATGCCCAGGGCGATCAGGAACCGGTTGAGATCCGGCGTCCTCTTCGACGCGATGGCCTCCACCAGAGCGACGGCGGACTTCTCCCCGAAGCCGTCGAGCGCCATCAATTGATCGGGTGTCACGTCGAAGAGCTCGGCGAGCTGCGTCACCAGCGCTCGGTCGACCATGAGGTTGGCGGTCTCCTCACCGAGCCCTTCGATGTCGAGCGCGGAGCGTGACCCGAAGTGGATGATGCGACCCTTTAGCTGAGCGCTGCATCCGAAGCGATTGGGACACACCGTGCGCGGCCCATCCTGATACACCTCGGTGTCACACACCGGGCAACGACTCGGCATCTCGAAAGGCTCTGCCCGATTGTCATGGTGCTCGATGACTTCGACGACCTGGGGGATGACGTCACCGGCTCGCTGGATGCGGACTGTGTCGCCTTCTCGAAGGTCCTTTCGGCGAAGCTCCTCGCGGTTGTGTAGTGACGCCCGGGAGACGGTCACGCCACCGACCACCACCGGACGAAGCCAGGCCACGGGTGTGAGCACACCCGTGCGCCCGACCTGAATGTCGATCTTTTCGATGACTGTGACTTCCTGGCGGGGCGCAAACTTGAGCGCCATCGCCCAGCGCGGGTGATGCGATGTCGATCCCATCGCGCGCCGTGCCGCGAGGTCGTCCAGCTTGATGACGACGCCGTCGATCTCGTAATCGAGCTCGTCGCGCTCCGCCTCGTACCGTGCGTGGTACTGGAGGACCTCTTCGACCGTGCCTGCCGTCTGGATCCTCTCCGGCACGCGAAAGCCCCACTCCCGAATCGCCTCCACGCCCGCGATGTCCGAATCGAACGACGCGCCCTCGACAGCGAGTACGTCGTATACGAGCACGTCGAGCTTACGAGACGCCGTGACGCGGGAGTCCAGCTGGCGGATCGATCCGGCGGCCGAGTTCCGGGGCGATGCGTACGGCTCCACGCCCGCCTCGGCGAGTCGTGCGTTGAAGTCGGCAAAGTCGGAGATGTACATCATGACTTCGCCACGGAGCGCGAGCAGCGAGGGCGCGGGTCGTGTGTCGGTCCGCAGCCGGAGTGGCACCGTGGGAATGGTTCGGATGTTCTGCGTCACGCCCTCACCCTGTTGGCCGTTGCCACGGGTGACCGCACGAGCCAGAACGCCGTCCTCGTACACGAGCTCGATCGATGCCCCGTCGAGCTTCGGCTCCAGGATGTATCGGGGCATTACGCCTTCTCCGAGCGCCCGGCACACCCGGTCATGAAAGCGAACGAAGTCGTCCGACTTCTCCGACGAGTCGAGGGAGAGCAGAGGGGCGACGTGCTCGACGGTTTCGAATTTATCCTGCGGTGGCGCACCGACGCGCTTGGTCGGGGAGTCGGCTGACTCGAGGGCGGGATACCGCTCCTCCAGGGCCTGGAGCTGACGAAAGAGGTCGTCGTACTCGGCGTCGCCGATCTCGGGACGGGCCTCGTGGTAGTACAGATATGCGTGACGCCTCAACTCTGCGCGTAAGCGCTCGACGTCGTCGAGTACCTGGGGCGGGATGTCGTTGGCAGCGTCGATCACGGGCAGCACTCGTGTGGGTTCAGAGTGACCGAAAATATCGCGCCTTCACCGCTCGAGGGGCACCGAACGAACCCCGCGAACGGGCATCGTCGCGGACGGACCGTAGCGCGATCTGCCGGACCCGCTGATCTTGTCGGCTCTCTGCGCCGACCCGGCTGGGTGGACGGTGCATGTACGATGGGTATCTGGAGGAACCATGAAGAGGCTTCATCCGTTGGGTCGACTGTTTGGCGCGGTCGCCGCGGTTCTGGTCATGAGTACGGGCTTGGCGGCCCAACAGGGCGGCATGGAGGAGACCAACCCGCGTCGGGCCGATGAGGGTGACGGTCCGCACGATCGGCTGATTCTCCGTGGCGGCACCTACATCGATGGTGCGGGGAGTCCGCCGCTGGGCCCCGTCGACATCGTGGTCGAGAACGATCGGATCGTGGAAATCCGGACCGTCGGGTACCCGGGTGTGGCCATCAACGAGAGCAGGCGTCCGGATGGCGCGACGCGCGAGATCGATGTCTCCGGCATGTACATTCTGCCGGGCCTCGTGGACATGCACGTCCACACCGGAGGTGCCGGGAAGGCACCTCAAGCGGAATACACGCACAAGCTCTGGATGGGCAACGGGATCACGACGGCCCGAGGTGTAGGGTTCGGCCCGATGATGTGGTCGCTCGAGCAGAAGGCGCTTTCCGAGGCGAACGACATCGTCGCTCCGCGGATGTTCGTCTATGCCCGACCGGGTGAGGCGTGGGATCGGGGTCCGGTGACCTCGCCGGAGATGGCTCGGGAGTGGGTGCGCTGGGCCGCGAACGTCGACGTTGATGGTGCGCGAATCGACGGCCTGAAGCTGACGTCCTATCCACCGGCGATCATGGAAGCGCTCATTGACGAGGCGCACCAGCACGGCCTGGGCACCGTGGCCCACCTCGCGCAGACCGGGGTCGCTCGCATGAACGCGCTCGACGCAGCCGAGCTGGGTCTCGACATGATGACCCATTACTACGGTCTCTTCGAGGCGCTCTTCGAGGACCGCACGATCCAGGACTTTCCGGTCGACTACAACTACCAGAACGAGCAGCACCGCTTCGGGCAGGTGGGCCGCCTCTGGAGTCAGTCGGCCGAGCCTGGCTCTGAGACGTGGAACGATCTCATCGAGCGCTTTCTGGAGCTCGACTTCGGTATCGATCCGACGATGACGATCTATGAGGCGAGCCGGGACGTGATGCGCGCGCGCGAGGCGGAGTGGCACGAGGAGTACACGCTCCCCAGCCAGTGGGACTTCTACCAGCCCAGTCGTGAAGCGCACGGCTCATACTGGTTCTACTGGACCACCGAAGACGAGTACCACTGGCAGCAGTTCTATCGGAAGTGGATGACGTTCCTCAACGATTACAAGAACGCTGGCGGTATCGTCACGACCGGGTCTGACTCGGGCTTCATCTACAAGCTCTACGGCTTCGACTACATCCGTGAGCTGGAGCTTCTCCGAGAGGCAGGCTTCAATCCGCTCGAGGTCATTCGTGCCGCCACCTATCACGGTGCGCTCCAGCTGCACAAGCCGAAGGGCATGGAGAACGATCTGCAGTTCGGTGTTCTGGAGGTCGGTGCCAAGGCCGACATGATCGTGGTGCCTGAGAACCCACTCGCGAACCTCAAGGTGCTCTACGGCACAGGCACGCCGAGGCTGAATGACGACACGGGCGAGGTCGAACGTGTCGGCGGGATCACGTACACGATTAAGGACGGCATCGTCTACGATGCCCGGCAGCTGCTCGAGGACGTTCGAGAGATGGTTCGACAGGCCCGGGAGAACGCGGTGTCCGAGCAGGGCGCCGGCTGAGGGACGCCGGCTGTCGTTCGACGGCAAAGGCAGATGCGCAGGCCCCCGTCCGGTTCACCGGGCGGGGGCGTTCGCTTGGTGCGTACCTCCGGCCCGCGTATTGTGCTCGCCTCCGTAGAACGCACGGTCAAAAAGGGATGACGATATGAGGGGTTTCGCGACGGCTCTGATTCGGCTTACGCCGCCGTTCGTCGTCAGGCCAACACTGGCGTCGGATGTGGTGCTCCCCGATGTGCTCGCGGTCCCGTGCACCGGGGCCTCGGGCCAAGCCCCGGCTTCCACCTCGAATCGGGCAGGTGGGCGATGACGCCGCTATCTGATCGGGCTGGCTCGAACGTCGAGCCCTTTTCCGATGAGGAGATTCATGCGCTTCGAGAGGACACACCCGGCTTGACGCATCGCGTCCACCTGAATAATGCGGGCGCTTCATTGATGCCCAATCCGGTTATAGAGGCCATTACCGGTTACATAGGGCTTGAAGCGGAGATCGGTGGATACGAAGCGGAAGATGCCGAGGCGGAGGCGATTGCTCGAGCGTATGAGGACACGGCCTCGATCGTCGGGGCTCCGGCGGATCGCATCGCCATGACCGAGCACGCCACGGCCTCCTTCGTTTCTGCGCTGTCTTCCGTTCCGTTCCGGCCCGGGGATGTGCTCGCGACGACGCGGCACGACTACGTGTCGAACCAGATCCAGTACCTGGCCCTGGCTGATCGTTTCGGGGTGGAGGTCGTTCGCGCTCCGGACGCACCGGAGGGAGGCGTCGATCTGCAAGGTATGGAGGAAATCATCCACCGTCGCCGTCCCAGGTTGGTGGCTGTCACGCACATCCCCACCAACTCCGGGCTCGTGCAGGACGTGTACTCGATTGGAGCGATGTGCCGAGCTCGAGATATCCTGTACCTCGTCGATGGCTGCCAATCGGCAGGTCAGATGCCGGTCGACGTCGAGGCCATGGGTTGTGACTTCTTCTCGGCCACGTCTCGCAAGTATCTGCGCGGCCCGCGCGGAGCCGGATTCCTTTACGTGTCCGATCGTGTCCTCGATGCCGGTCTCGAGCCTCTGTTCCCCGACATGCGAGGTGCGGACTGGATCGCGGACGATCTGTATCAGCCCGCGCCCGATGCGCGGCGCTTCGAAACGTGGGAGTACGCCTGGGCGCTGGTTCTGGGAACCGGAGCCGCCGCACGGTATGCCGATACCGTCGGGATCGACCGGATTCGTGACCGGGCCCGCGGTCTGGCAACCAACCTGAGGGCGCGGCTTGCGGGCCTCGACGGAGCGAAGGTGCTGGATCGAGGCGAAGAGCTCGGTGCCACGGTCACGGCCTCCTTCGACGGCCATGGTCCAGCCGATCTTGTCCACGAACTGCGCCGTCGCGGCATCAACACGTCGTCCCAGACCAGGATCGATGCGGTCATCGACTACGACGAAAAGGGGGTCGACGGGGCACTCCGGATGTCTCCGCATTACTTCAACACCGACGCGGATCTCGAGGTACTCGAAGGCGCGCTACGCGAGATTCTCCATGGCTGACATCCTTCACCACGCCGGGTGCGGGCATCGGTGAAGAATTTCCCGGCAGAGACCGTACCCACTCGTACGAGCATGAAGCTCGTGAAGGAGTAAGGGTGCAACGCCAGTTGGAAATCGAACTGATACGGAAGTGCAAAGCCGGGCAGTCCCGGTTCTATGAGCCGTTGGTTCGTGCCTACGAGCCGTCGGGCATGCGTCTCGCGGTGGCGATGATGGGGAATGCAGAGGACGCGAAGGACGCCCTGCAGCTCGCCTTCATCAAGACGTACGACACGCTCCCGCGCTTCGACCTGCGCCGCCCCTTCGGACCGTGGTTCTTCCAGATCCTTCGGAACCAGTGCCGCGACATGCTCCGGAGCCGAAAGGCGAAGTTCAACTTCGAGGCCCTCGATGAGCGTCTCGAGCAGCGGCCGGGCGATGCGGAGCGAGGGCCCGAGCGAGTGCAGGAACGGACCGCGGCCAAGGAGTTGCTCTGGAAGGGCCTTGAGTCCATTGGCGCGGAGCATCGCGAAATTCTCGTCCTCAAGGAACTCGAGGGCTTCAGATACGCAGAAATCGCCCAGATCCTGGACATTCCGGAGGGCACCGTCGCCAGCCGGCTTTATCATGCTCGGAGTGCGCTGAAGGGCGCGCTCAGCGAGATGAATGCGGAGTACCCGTAGGTATGGAACAGCACCCATCCCCCGATGCCGGCGCGATCGGTCCGGACGAGCTCATGCGCTATCTCGATGGAGAGATGACGCCGGAGCAGAGACGCCTGGTGGAGTCCGCTCTGGAGCAGTCCACGGAACTCCAGCGTGACCTCGCGGTGTTTCGCGCCCTGAAAGAAGACGTGCAGGGCCTGACCTTCCGTTCTGGTCCTGTGCAGCGGTCCGTCTGGGACGACGTAAACGGAAGCCTGAATCGGCCGATGGGCTTCGCCTTCCTGACCGTGGGGCTGGTGATCTGGCTCACGTACGGCACCTACCTGTTCGCTACGTCGACCGCGTCACCGTGGGAGAAGCTGGGCACCGCCGCGATCGCGATCGGCATGCTGCAGCTGCTGGCTTCGGTGATCTGGGATCGCTATCGCGACTGGCAGACCGACCCCTACAGGAACGTCAACCGATGATCGTCGTCACGACCCCCACCGTCTCCGGCTCGGAGATATCCGAGGTTCTCGGCCTCGTACGGGGCAGTTCCATCCGGAGCAAGCACGCTGGAAAGGACATCATCGCAGCCATGCGCAACCTCGCCGGCGGTGAGATCTACGAGTACACGAAGATGCTCGCGCAGGCGCGTGAGCAGGCGGTCGATCGCATGATCGAGGAGGCTCAACTCCTCGACGCGGATGCCGTTGTCTCCGTGCGTTTTCAGACGTCCATGGTGATGCGTGGCGCGGCCGAGATGCTGTGCTACGGCACTGCAGTCAGGCTGGCGCGCGGCAACGACCCGTAGACATCTTCGGTCTCCCTCTCCCGGATCGGAGTTCACTTGGCTCTACTGGCGATCTTCGAGCGCCATCTGTGCGCCGTCGCACAACGTGTGAGTACGCTGTCCGGTGACGCGTGCCCGGCCCTGCGGCTCGGTGGCCCGTCCATTGTTCGCGCCGCGGCCTTGCTGCTCACGACCTCGGTGCTGACTGGGTGCGCCCTGCTCGGAGGACGGGGAGTGGACGGTTCGGCGATTCGTGGCGTACTGGAAGCCGAGCCGATCGATCAGCTACATGTGGGCGTCTATGCGATCGATCTTTCGTCAGGTCGCACGCTCTTCTCGCACAATGCGCATCGAAAGTTCATACCGGCGTCGAATCAGAAGATCCTGGTGACCGCCACGGCGATGTCTCTGTTCGGACCCGACTATCGATTCGAGACCGACGTATGGGTTTCGGGCGAGACGGTCGGCTCGTTCGTGGAGGGAGACGTGGTCGTGGTCGGCTCGGGTGATCCGACGTTCTCCGACCGGTACTGGAGCTCTGGGTCCGAGGCGTTGGGTGCTATTGCCGATAGCCTGTATGCGCGAGGGATTCGCCACGTGGGTGGCAGTCTCGTGGTGGACGTCGCAGCATGGGATTCGGCAACGGTCGGACCCACCTGGGAGGTCGAGGATCTCCGGTACGGGTACGGGTCGACGGGAGGCGCCTTCGCCGTCGACGAAGGTGAGCTCGAGTTGATCGTATCGGGCGGACCCTCCGTGGGTGACCCAGCGAGCGTGGCGTGGTCCCCGCTGGGGACGAGCGACTTCGTGAGGTCTGAGGTTACGACGTCCCCTGCCGACAGCTCCACGCGGGTTCGGCCCGACTACCTCCCGGAGTCACGCGTCCTCGTTCTCGAGGGTCGAGCCGAGGTGGGCACGGTCGACACCGTGTCGATCGCGATGCGCGATCCGGTGCGACAGTCGGCCGCCGCCCTGGCCCGGGCTGTTCACGAGGTGGGGATCGAGGTCGAGGGTGGGTGGCGGGTCGAATGGACACGTCATGAACCCGACGAGGAGACGTGCAGGCAGGACAACCAGGTCAGTTGCTCGATGCGTCGGCGGCTGTTCCGTATGCAGTCCCCACCGGTGTCGGAGATCGCAGCAGGGATCCTCGAGCCGAGTCAGAACTGGATGACCGAGCAGACCGTCCGTGCGCTCGGGGCGCGGTTCGGAGATGAGGGGTCGTGGTCCGAGGGCATCGACGTGGTCGAAGCGTTTCTCGTCAACGAAGTCGGGGTTCGGGCATCCGATATTTCGGCTCGGGACGGTTCTGGCCTCTCGTTCTACAACCTCGTCACTCCGCGTGCGATCGTGACGATTCTGACCGAGATGCACCGCATGCCCTGGGCTGGAGAGTACCGGGATGCGATGGCTGAACCCGGTGAGGAGGGCTCGACCCTCGCGAACCGGCTGGCCGGGCTCGAAGGGCGTGTCTTCGCGAAGACGGGTACGATTTCGAACGTGAACTCCCTGTCCGGTTATCTCGTACGGGAAGATGGTCAGGAGGTCGCCTTCTCGATCCTGTCGAACGGATCAGGCATGCCTGCATCACGGGTCAGGCGAGCCATCGACGACATCGTCCGTGCTCTGGCACGCTGACTGAACGCCGACAGCCGGATCAAACGATGAGTGATTTCGAGTTTCCCGACCTTCCATCCGATGAAGAGTTGGGGATCACCGACGAAGACCGAAAAGCCTACGAGGAGGAGTTCGGGGGCGAATCTACGGACACGGGCGACCCCGAGCTGGCAGAGCTCCTGGGTGACTCCGCGACCACGCCGAAGCCGGGTGATCCGTCGGGCTCTTCACCGTCGCCGAAGGACGCGAAACGGACCGAGAAGCAGCTCGCGAGGGAGGCCAGGAAGGCCGAGAAAGCAGCCAGGGCCGAGGCCCGACGAGTGAAGAAAGAGCAGGAGAAAGAGGCGCGGGCACGAGCCAAAGCCGGCGCAAAGGCGGGCGCACTCGGCGGTAATGTCGGCCATGAGGGCTCGGAGGAAGGGCGGTCAGGCGGCTCCCCGGAGGGCCACCTCGCCGCCAGGGGGGCAGCGTCGGCGAGTGACGATGGTGTGAAGCGGACGTGGCGCGGCCCGGTCACGCTCGTTGCGCTGCTTCTGGTGTCGGCGTTCGCGAGCACCCGCACGGGCCTGCCGCGACCGGTGCCCGCGAATGCTCCCGACTCGGTGTTCTCATCGTCGCGCGCGATGTCGACGCTCGTCGAAATGGCACGTCGACCACATCCACCGGGCTCGCCGGAACACGCGCGGGTCCGGAACTTCCTTGTCTCGGAACTGGCCGAACTCGGGATGGAAGCGGAGATCCAGACCACGACGAGTCTCGTGCAGTTCGGCGCGCGTGCCCGGGCGGCAACGGTTCGCAACATCGTGGCGCGGATCCCGGGGAGTGCCCCGTCGGGGGGCGTCTTGATCACGGCTCATTACGACAGCCGTGAGATCGCAGTGGGTGCAGGGGACGACGCATCCGGTGTCGTTACGGCGCTCGAGGCGATCCGAGCGCTCAGGACCGGACCACCGCTCCAGAATGATCTGATCGTCGTCTTCACGGACGCCGAGGAGCTGGGTCTCATGGGCGCGCGGGCATTCGTGGCCGAGCACGCCCTGATGGCGGACGTCGACATCGTCCTCTCCTTCGAGATGAGAGGGGCCGGCGGCCCGTCCATCATGTTCGAGACCGCGGATCAGAATGGGTGGGTCGTGCGAACGATGAAGGAGTGGGACACGCACCCGTTCGCCAATTCGATGTCGTACGAGGTCTATCGGCGCATGCCGAACGGGACGGACTTCACGCCGTTTGTCGATGCAGGCGCTCAGGGGCTCAATTTCGCGGCGATCGACAACGCCCACGTCTACCATCAGGTCTTCGACACACCCGACAACCTCTCCGAGGCCACCCTCCAACATCACGGGATACACGCACTCGGTGCGTTGGCGTATTACGGCAATGCGGACCTCTCTGAGGTAAACGACGACAACGTGGTGTATTTCTCGCTGCCTGGTCTCGGGCTCGTCGTGTACGGTCAAGCCTGGGTGCTCCCCGTCTCGGGACTGCTTCTGGCACTCCTCGCCGTCGCGGTGGTGGTGGTTCGGCGGGCCGGAGCCGGGCTTCGCGGCGTGGCACTGGGCGTCGTGGGCTCGCTGTTCGTTCTGGGTTCAGCGTACGCGCTCGGCTACGGTCTCATGCAGTGGCTTCCGGGCATGCACGGTGAGGACGGGATGCTGCACGGGTCGGTCTTCCACAGTGAAGGCTGGTACATGCTCACGCTCGCCTTCGGTACGCTGTCTGTCGTCACGCTCATGATGCATCTCCTGGGCCGCTGGGCGTCGATCGTGGAGCTCGCTCTCGGGGCTCTGATTGTCCCCATGGGACTGGGCGTCGTGGTCAGCGTCGTGGCTCCGCTGGCTGCCATGAACCTGCAGTGGCCGACCGTGGCTGCCGCGCTGTCGATCGTCGCGCTCTCTCTGCTCGGTGCGCGACGTGAAGGTGTGGTAGGGTGGCTGACGACACTCGCTCTTGCCGGGATCGTCATCCTCATGCTGCAGCAGATCGTCGAGCTGATCTGGCTGGCTCTGACGTTCCGGTTGGCCGGCGTGATCGGCGTACTGATTGGAGTGATGCTGCTCCTCTGCCTCCCCGCGCTGAACGGGCTTCGTCACCCGAACCGTTGGTGGGCCCCGCTTACCGCGGCCGCGCTCGCAGGGGCCTCACTCGGGGTGGGTCTTCTGGGCGCGCGCGCGAACGCCGATCGTCCTGCGCCGAGTACTCTGGTATACGCGTACGAGCATGGGAGTGGGGACGCAGTGTGGGCGACGTCCCCGGGGGAGGAGGATCGACCGGGCCTGTCGTGGGCCGCCTCGGCTGCCGGGGTGTCGTTTGACGAGACCCGCGACCTGTCGGCATTCGGACTCCCAGCTGTTGAGGTGCCTGCCGCGGCCGCGCCGATCTTCGATGCTCAGCCGCCGGAGGCCTACGTGACAGCGGACACTGTCGTGAATGGTGCGCGTCTGGTGGAGCTTCGACTGCGATCGCGCATCGGTGCCGAGGCGATGTACCTGCGGATGATCGACGGAGTCGTGCTGCAGTCCATCAATGGTGTTCCGCTTGCCGAGCCCGGTACGATACGCACCGCCGAACATTGGGGTGACCCAGACGGCTTCGCCGTCCTCGAGCTTCGCATGCCGTCCGACGCGCCCATCGGCGTGCACGTGGTCGAACACCTGCTCCGTGCCGACGAGATCGTCGGAGAGGGGCGCTTCGACCGACCTGGACGTCTTGCGGCCAACGTGAACTGGATGAGTGACCGGGCGATGTTCCGCTTCTCCGTCGCGGAGCTGGCAGATCCCCGCCACGCGATCGTACCCGCTCCGACACCCCCATCCGGGTTGTTCGACGGTGGGGACCCGACCATCGATACGACCGTCGTCGACACCATGCGCATAGGGAGTGACAGATGAGGCCACGAACCGGGCTGACTGGCGTATTGACCCCGATCGCCGTGCTCTCGGCGCTGGTCCTTGCGGGGTGCGACCCGGCTGAAGACCCGGCGGACTCGTTCGCCGGCGATCCGGTGTTCGATATTCCCGACTGGTCAGGTCGCTGGTACAGGGGCAACACACACGCGCACACGACGAATAGCGATGGGGACTCGTCCCCCGAGTACGTTGCGCAGTGGTACAAGGACCACGGATATGCGTTTCTGGTGCTGTCCGACCATAACGTATTCACTGATCCGGCCACGCTGAGCGATCTCGTCGACGACTCGTTCCTGCTCATTCCGGGGGAGGAGGTCACGTCGAGCTTCGAGGAAGCCCAGGTGCACGTGAACGGCCTCAATCTTCCTCACGTCGTCGAAGCTCGCCGGGCGGAGACGCTCGTTGCGACGATCCAGGCCAATGTCGACGCCATCCGGGAAGTCGAGGGTGTCCCGCACATCAACCATCCGAACTTCCGCTGGTCGTTCGGTGCTGAGGAGCTGGCTCAGATCGAGAACGACAGACTCCTGGAGATCTGGAATGGGCACCCAACCGTGCACAATGACGGGGGTGGTGGCGCGCCGTCTCTGGAAGAGATCTGGGACATCCTGCTGACGGGCGGGAAGACAATCTTCGGCATCGCGGTCGACGACGCCCATCACTTCCAGGGCGAGTTCAATGCGGATCGCGCGAATCCCGGTCGAGGGTGGATCTCGGTGCGCTCGGATACGCTGGAGGCCGTTGCGCTCATGGAGAGTCTGGAGGCCGGGCATTTCTATGCGAGTACCGGTGTGGAGCTGACCGAGATCGCGGTTCGGCCGCGGACGCTGGAGCTTCATATCGCCGAGGATGGAGACTTCAGGTACGCCACGACGTTCATCGGTTCGGCCGGCGAGGTCCTGTTGGAGACGGAAGAGAACCCGGCCGTCTTTCAGTTGACCGAGGACGTAGGGTATGTGCGCGCCCGCGTGCGCAATTCGCGGTCCGACTACGCGTGGACCCAGCCGGTGTTCGTCACTCGACGCTGAAGCGGTCTCGTGATTCGAGCGTGTGCGCCTGCCCGGAGAACTGTCGGAGCGTCATCTGGCGAGCGGGATCTGTTTTCATAATTCTTCAGATCGAGGCCGGGATCACCGAGTCGTTGGTCGCCCCGGTCCGGCGGTATCTCGCGGCGACGTGCCACTGGCCGCTGCGGATGAACATCGATTTTAACGATCCAGGAGCCCACGCACTCTGTTCTTCCACAACCGTGCGCGAACAACCTCCTGGCGGAGCATGAAACAATGACGAAGACGATGCGATGGCTTTCACGATCGGCGTTGGTCGTGGGTGTGGTCGGTGTAGCTGCGTGTGACGATGCGACCTCGATCGAGAACTTCGATGACGCGCTTATGATCGATGCCGCAATGGTGGCGGCCGATGCGACGATCGAAGTGGTCCGAATGTGGGGTGAGCCTTTGCTGTTTGGTTCCGTGCCCGGGGTGGCGGCGTCCAGCCCACACGTGCGGCCGTCCGCCCGCCAAGGTCGTCACGGGAGCTTGAGTTCTTCGCTCGAACGGAGCCGAAGCGTCGTCTTCTACGACGAGGATGGAGTCGAGCAGGATGCCTACGATCCGCTGACGACAGACGAGATTCATATCGATCATGCCGTCTCGGGCCTGATCGAGCGAGACCGCTTCACCGCTGAGGTCGACAGGGAGCGCAGCATGGTGGTCAGTGGCCTCGCCGGCGAGGAGTCGACGCGCACGTGGAATGGTTCCGCGGAGAACTTCATGGCACGAAGTGGTGTGCTGGAAGACGGGACGGAGCGCTCGCACTCCATGGAGGGCGAGGCCACGTACTCGAACATCACGGTGCCGATCCCGGGGACCGAGCCCCGTTACCCGCTTTCAGGGACCATCGAGCGCTCGATGGTCGTGACTCGTACGAATGCCGAGGGTACCACGACGCGCGAAGTGACCGTCGTCATCACCTTCAACGGCTCGCAGTATGCGGACGCGACCGTGAACGGCGAGGCGATCGAGATCGACCTCGCGGCCGAGGACGGACAACGGCCGTTCCGCCGCAAGCGGGGCGGATGATCGACCGAATCAGAACATAGATTCTGAAAAAGTGAGGGGGTGGCGGATCATCGGTCCGCCACCCCTTTTGCCGTCGAAGTCTCGTCCTGGCCTGAGGTAGAACGCGGTCAGGTCGGCTCGAAGAACCCCATGTGCTCGAGCATGTAGGCGCGAATGACGCGTGCCAGGACTGCCGCGTATGCCCGCCGATTGGCGTCCGTGTCCCGAATACCTGGGAAGTGGTGCTCGAGCTGGATACCGCTCACCAGTTCGGTGTCGAGAAGCGATCCGTGCTCCCGGGTGCTGTACCCACCGGTAAAGTAGGGATCGTCACCCGGCATGGGGCTGGAGGGACTCGGTACGGCTGGAATACCTTCCGCCTCGAGCAGGCCCCCGAAACTCACGGCGCCGCGAACTACCTCGGCGAACGGAAGCGGAGAGTCCCGTCCGATTTCACGGATGCTGGAGCGGAGTACGTATCGAAGAGCGCTGACCGAGGCGTCCGAACGATTCAGGTCGTCCCGGGTCAGGAGGTACCCCAATTCGACTCTGGGAATCGCGTGGCCGTGCCCGTGAATGTCCAGGTACATGCCCTCGCCATCCCTCGCGATCTCGGAGCGTGCGGACCGGATGAAGTCGTGGTATTCCGTCCAGGCACGTTCGGCGAAAGGGTTCCCCTCGGCTGCCTCGACGATTTCGCGATTGGCGTCGAGTTTCGCACGCTCCAGGTGCAGGAGTACGAGGTGCGGAGCGAGTCCCGTCAGGTCCACGAGGGCGTCGCGGACAGCGTGGGTGAGCTGAAGCGTGTTCTCGTCGGTGACCAGAGTTCCACCCTGCCGGTTCGGAATCTCCGGAGGCCCGAGTCGCCCTCCGTGCGGTGCCGATAGAATGACGGGCAACTCACCCGGGATGTATTCCACATAACCGCGCCGCCCGAGGTAGCTCACGCCCGGCTCGAAGGCCCCGAAGTCGGGCGGATCGTACACCTTTACGACCGCCGTGTCGGCGGTCCCCGACAGCTGCGTGACGAGGATCGTCTCTCCTTCCCCCACCGCGCGCAGGAGCCCATCATCGCCAACCGTCGCGATCGACCGGTCGGCGGTCGACCACTGAACTCCGGCCGCCGACGCCGTGACTCCTTCGCTTCCGAACGCCTCGACCGAGAAGATCTCCGTATCCCCCAGGAGCACGAGTGCCACCTCGGGCTCGACGCGAAGCTGGCGGACCTCGACGGCCGCGGGGTTGTCGCAGGCGATCGAATGTCCGGCGACGAAGATTGTCACCGCGACCCGGCCGACCCCACGACGCAGACGACCCGGCCCCCGGGTACGCATTGCGGTAGCTGTGTCCATCGATCGCATGTCGGCAATGTACGGCACCGTGGATCGCACCCCCAAAAAGAGTCCTCCCGTCCCCGTGACAGGGCGAACGTACGGGGTCATTGTGATGCCACTGCCCGTGGGCACGAGGAGATTATTCAGATGCTTTCGGAGGCGGGATGAAGATGCGTCGGTTGCTGATTTCCTTTCTTGTTGCTTCAGTCGGTGCCCTGAGTGCTCAGGGGCTCTCCGCGCAGATGCCGGTCGCCTCACCGGACACGGCGGAGGCGCTGTCACGACGCGTCGAAGTGATCCGTACCGACTTCGGGATCCCGCACATCCTTGCCGAGGATTGGAAGGCGTTCGGCTTCGCCATGGGATGGGTTCAGTCCGAGGATTACGGTGATCAGATCGCCGTCGGCATCGTTCGGCGCCGTGGCGTCTACGGGCGGTTCACTGGACGTGACTCGGTCGCGGGGGACTTCGCCGGTCGGGAGGCGTATGCCGTCGCCGTGGCGAGATACGGGTCGCTCGAGCCCAGAGCCCGTGCGGTCTACGAAGGCTTCGCGGAGGGTGTGAACGAGTACGCTCGCCAGCACCCCGACCTCTTCCCGGAATGGCTGGTTCCGGATTTCACCGGTGTCGACGCGTTGACCAACGACGTCTACACGTGGAGCCGGAGCGATGCGGCTGCGTTCGTGAGGGCGGAGAGCAGGCGCGCGCAGGAGGCGTCGGGTGGATCGGGCGATGCGCCGTCGGACGTACCCGGATCCTGGCGTCGGGCGGAATACGACGCGGCGACCTTCGATCCCGCGCATGATGGATCCAACGCGTGGGCTCTTCACGGCTCCCGCACGACCTCCGGGCGGACCATCCTGCTGCGGAATCCTCATCTCTCGTGGTCAGCGGGGTACTACGAGGCGCATGTTCGGATCGGGAATGAAGTCGAGTTCTATGGTGACTTCCGCATCGGTGGTGCATTCGGGATCATTGGCGGCTTCAATCGTCACCTCGGCTGGGCGACGACGAACAACTCTCCCCGCTATTCCCAGGTGTACGCGGTGCCGCTTCACCCCTCGAGGGACGGCTACCTGATCATGGATGAGGGGGCCGTCGCGCTGACGGACTCGACGATCACCGTCGACTGGACTGATCCGGACGGAACCTCGGGACGTGAATCCGAGGTCACGCCGTGGACCCCGTGGGGCCCGGTGGTTCACCAGGACGACGACTTCGTCTACGTGCTCACCGATCCCCGAGACGGTCAGTATCGCCGCGGTGAGCAACTCGTCCGCATGATGACCGCCGAATCGTTGGAAGAGTGGCTCGAGGTCATGCGCATGCGAGCCCACGCGAGCTCGAACTTCACGTACGCGGACGCGGCCGGGAATATCGCGCTCTACTACAACGCACGCATTCCGGATCTGCCGCACCAGTCGACGGGCGACTCGGCTGCGGTCGCCCGTTCACGCTCGGACATGTGGAGCAGGGTCGCACCGTGGGAGAGCCTCCCGCTGTATGTGAATCCACCAGGTGGGTACGTACAGCAGGCCAACGACACCCCGGACTTCATCAATCTCAACGTGGAACTGGACCGGGACACGGTCGCGCATAACCTGCCGGAGCCACGCCTCCGCATGCGCAGTCAGCTGTCCTTTGCGCTGATTCACGGAGAGGACAGGCTGAGCCTGGAAGACGTCGTGGAGCGCAAACACTCCCCCCGCATGCTCGCGGCAGAGAGGATGCTCGACGACCTGCTCAGCGCGATCGATGCCGCCGAGCCTTCTCCCCAACTCGCCCGCGCGCGTGCGATTCTCGGACGCTGGGACCGCTCCGCCGCCGCCGTCAGTCGTGGCGGTGTGCTCTTCAAGGCGTGGTTCAACACCTATATGCAGGTCACCGACACCATGGAGCACCGAGTCGAGTGGAACGAGACCGCCCCGGCCGAGACGCCGGTCGGCGTCGGCAAGCCCGGTCGTGCGCTCGCTGCGTTGCGCATGGCCATGGAGGATCTAGCGGAAGAAGGCATAGAACCCGACGCGCGGTGGGGTGACGTGCATCGAGTGGTGCACGGGGACGTCGACGAGCCGGTCTCCGGCTGCGACGGCGGCCTCGGCTGCTTTCGAACGTTGTCCTTCACGACGTTGGATGATGGCCGACGTGCGGTGAATCGCGGAGATGGCTGGGTGTTCGCCGTGGAGTTCGGAGACGTCCCGAGGGGCTATTCGATTCTGGCGTACGGACAGAGCCGGCTGGAGACGTCCCCCCACCACGCCGATCAGGCGGCAATGTTCGCGCGGGGGGAGATGAAGTCGATGCTCTGGCGTCAGGACGAGATCGATGCGGCGACCATCAGGAGATACAGGCCGGGTACCCGCTGAGCTCCGACCGACCCACGGCCCGAGGTAGCGCTGCGGGATTCAAATCCCCATCGTGCCAGCCTGATCGGTCCGCACGGGATTCGCGATGACGAACGACCACATGGAGCTCGGGGCCTTTTCGATCAGCCTCGCGGTCAAAGACCTTGGCACGTCACGGTCTTTCTATGAAACGCTGGGCTTCGAGAAGCTGGGTGGAGATGGCGAGCATTACCTGATCATGGCGAACGGCACTGCGGTCATCGGGCTGTTCCAGCAGATGTTCGAGAAGAACATCCTGACCTTCAACCCGGGGCTCACCCAGAACAAAGAGCAGCTCTCTGACTTCACGGACGTCCGTGAGCTGCGTGACCGACTCGTCGAGGCCGGCGTAGAGATGGTCACGGACCTGGACCCGGATGGCGCCGGTCCGGCGTCCATCTCGTTCACCGACCCGGACGGAAATCCGATCCTGATCGACCAGTTCTTCCCGAAACCGGGAAGCTGACTTCGCCCGGTCGCTTCGCTACCACGAGGCTGAACCTGAACGACGACGACGCACAGCGATCCGGCACCAGGTGGTTCGATGGGCCCTGGCTGGCCCTCGTCCTGGCACTGCTTGCGCACGTATCCCTCTTTCCGGCCGTGGCGGACCTCGATTCGTTCTATCACGTCGGACACGCCGTGGCTTATCTCGAGGGCTCGGTGTTCGACACGTCCCTTCCGTGGGCGACGCGCTCCATCATCGGGGAGATCGGAGGCGATCTGTGGTGGGGACTTCACGTTCTCCTGATTCCCTTCGCCGCCCTCTTCGATGTCCCCTGGGCGATCCGGAGCGCGGCTCTGTCGGTCACCGCACTTCTGGTGACGACGGTGTGGTGGATCCTGCGGCGCCACGGGGTCCCGTACCCCGGCGGCTGGGCGGCCCTCTTCCTGGTCGTGTCGCCGAACCTGCTGTTCCGTGAGTTGATGCTGCGGCCGCATGTGCTCTCGCTCGCCGCCGGCCTGGCGCTCCTCTCGTGTCTGGTGCGGGGGCGATGGTGGCAGATTCTCGGCCTGAGTGCGCTGATCTCCTGGCTACATCTGAGTCTCTCCTGGCTGGCCCCCGGTATCGCGATCGCCTACGGCATGGCCCGCATCCCCGTCACCGTGGCGGTGGGGCGTGACCATCCCGACACGGGGATCCCGATTCGTATCGCCGTGCCAATCTCGATCCTCGGGGCGCTGGCCGGGTGGCTTCTTCGGCCCGAGGCGATGGCGACTGCGACGCTCCTAAGCACTCAGATCGTCGAGCTCTTCGCGCAGAAGGCGGCCGGATTACCCCTTACGTTCGCGGCGGAGCTCTCACCGGTCGGTCTGCTCGAACTGATTCGCACGACGTGGTTCTTTGCCGGCGCCTGGCTGATCGCGTGCAGTCTCCTCGTACGTGAAGGGGTCGCGACGCAGCTTCGCGCCTTCGGTCAGGCCCGTGGAACCTTGCTCGTGGCGGCGTGCCTCATCTCGCTTGCGTTCGGCGTTCTCGCGCTGGTTTCGGCGCGTCGGGCGATGGAGCAGTGGGCTGCGTTTGGCTTCCTCATGATTCCACTAATTGCGGCGGGGCGCCTCGCGCGCGCGTCCGGGGACACCCGGCCCGGCGCTCTGAACACGTGGCTTCGGGGGGCCGTGGGGGTGGTGTTCGTCGCGCACCTCGGATGGTCGGCATACCGGCACCAGCTCAACATCGACCTCGTCGCCTTCCCTGGGGAGAGCCTCAGAGACGCTGCCCTGTTCATGGCTCAGGAATCCGAGCCCGGGGAGGTCGTGTTTCATGCCCGGTGGGACAACTTCGGGCCGTTACTCGCGTTCAACCGGACGAATCATTATCTGGGCGGGATGGATCCGATCTTCCAGTTTGCTCGAGACCGGCCCGCGTTCTGGGAGTTCTTCTATCTGTCGACCGACGCGACCAGCGAGTGGACGTGTGACGCGTACCCGTGTGTCGATGGAACCGCCACGGACACCTACGTTGCGCTTCGTGACCATTTCAACGCCCGGTGGGTGCTGGTCGAGCCGCGTCGCAACCCGCGGCTGACGCTTTTTCTTCTCAACGACGAGCGCTTCCGACTTGCACTCGAGACGCAGAGGGAAGCGGTGTTCGAGGTCCTCGAGGTGACACCGTGAAGGTCGCCCTCTTCGTCACGTGCCTGGGCGACCATTTCTTTGCCGATGCCTGTGCAGACGCGGTGCGGCTCCTGCGTCACGTCGGTGCGGAGGTCTCATTCCCACCGGACCAGACGTGTTGCGGCCAGCCTGCCTACAACTCAGGCCACCGTCCGGAAGCACTGAGGATGATGCGGCATACGATGCAGGTCTTTGCCGCCGCCGAGTATGTCGTACTGCCGTCTGGTAGCTGTGCGGGTATGATGCGCTCTCTCTATACGGAGTTGGCCGATTCGGATGAGGAACGAGCCGCCGTGGAGGATCTCGCCGCGCGCACGTATGAGCTGTCCGAATTCCTCGTATCGATCGCGGGTGTCGAACACCTTGGCGAAGGGCTGAGCGAACATCGCGTGGCGTATCACCACGGATGCCACGCGCTGCGGGAACTCGGCGTTTCAGACGAGCCGGTGACACTGCTTCGATCGTGCGGGGCCGAAGTGATCGAATGGTCCGCGGACAGGGAGTGTTGCGGCTTCGGCGGAACGTTCTCCGCGAAGCTGCCGGAGGTCTCCGCGGCCATGGCCGATCACAAGCTCGACACGTTGCCGGAGGTCGACTTCGTGACGTCTGCTGATGGCGGCTGCCTTCTTCAGCTGTCAGGACGCGCGGGGCGACGTGAACTCCCGGTTCCCTTCCGGCATCTGGCGAGTCTGCTCTGGCAGGGTGTCGTGGGTACGGACGCGTCAGGAGGTACCTCGTGACGGGTTCGTCGACGGACTACCGCCCGGGAGCGTACCGGGAAGCGGCGGCGCGCAGTCTGCGCGACACGCCGGCGGTACGGGAGTCCGTGGGATCCGCGACACGGACCTTTGATTCGCTGCGCGCGAGCGCCTACGCGGACGTCGATTCGGAGCGCTGGCGCGATTGGGCGCGAGACGTGAAGGGGCACGCGCTGACCCATCTGGACGAGTACCTGGAGGAGGCGGAACGCAGCCTCGTCGAGAACGGGGTGCACGTGCACTGGGCCGCTTCCGCCGCTGACGTGCACCGTGTGATCGCGGATGTCGTGTCGGCCCATGGCATCCGTACCGTGGTGAAGAGCAAGAGCATGCTCAGTGAGGAGCTCGAGGTGAACGCTCATCTCGAGTCGCTCGGGGTTCGTCCCGTGGAAACGGATCTTGGCGAGTACATCATCCAGCTCCTCGACGAGCCACCGAGTCACATCGTGGGGCCGGCGATTCATCGGTCCCTGGAGGACTGTAGGGCGCTGTTCCACGAGCGGCTCGGCACGCCACTCGATGCCGAGCCCGACGAGCTCGCCGCGGCGGCTCGGGAGGCGCTCCGCGAAGACTTCCTCGCGGCGGATCTCGGGATCTCGGGAGGCAACTTTCTCGCGGCCGACACGGGCACCGTGGCGCTCATCGAAAACGAGGGAAACATCCGACTGACGACGTCCGTGCCGCGGGTGCACATCGCGCTCGTGGGTATCGAGAAGGTCGTGCCCCGGTTCGAGGACCTGGCGGGTCTCCTCCAACTCACGGCCCGGGCGGCTACCGGTCAGCCGATCGGTCTCTTCGTCTCCCTGATCCAGGGACCGAGGGCCGAGGCCGAGGTCGATGGCCCCGAGGAGGTCCACGTCGTCCTCGTCGACAATGGGCGGACAGCGCTCTTCGAGGACGATGTCGCGTGGGAAGCGCTTCGCTGTGTTCGCTGTGGAGCGTGTCTCAACATTTGCCCGGTCTACCGGCAGACCGGTGGGCACGCCTATGGGTGGACGTACTCCGGTCCGATCGGAGCGATCATCTCTCCGGGCCTGCTCGGCCTCGACCGGGCCCTGCCCCTTCCCCATGCCTCGAGCCTGTGCGGGGCGTGCGCGGACGTATGTCCGGTGCGTATCCCCATCCCCGAACTGCTCATCCACTGGCGAGAACGGACCGTGGAAGAGGGGCGAAACCCCGCCGGAGAGCGTTTCGGCATGAAAGCCTATGCCAGTCTCGCTGAGCGTCCTGGGGCGTTTTCGGCGGCTGGGGGGACGCTCCGGTGGACACCGTGGCGCGCGGCGGGGCGGGTGCTTCCGGTGCTGAATGGATGGGTTCAGGAACGAAATGCGCCGGTACCGAGCCCCAGATCCTTCCGGGATCTCTGGCGCGAGGGTATCGAATGAACCCGCGTGATCGGATCCTTACCGCGCTTCGGGCCGCACGTGAACGCCGGGCCCCGGTCGCACATCCGGGCCGATTCGGTGCGTGGAGACCGGTCGAGGCTCCACCACCCGTGGCGGGGTTCGAGGCGATGTTCACTCAGGCGGGTGGAGAAGTCGTTCAGGTATCCGGCCCTGCGGAACGGGACGAATGGCTGAGGATGTTCCTTCGAGGGTTCAAACACCTCTCCATGGGGGTGGGCGTTCCCCCTGAGATTGCCCAGCTCGGGCCGGCGTCCATCGATCGGGGCGCCGAGCACACTGCCGATGTGGGCGTCTCCGTGGCGCGCGCAGCGATCGCGGAGACCGGGTCTCTGATGATGGACGCACGAGATGGTCGCCGTGCGCAGCTCCTCCCACCGGTTCTGGTCGTGCTCGTGGACCGGTCGACGGTGCACGCCACCGTTGCGGATGCGCTCGAGTCGGCCCGAGGTGATCTGCCCGCTGCGATTGGGTTGCACTCCGGTCCATCGAAGTCGGCGGATATCGGTCAGGTGATGGTGAGAGGAGTGCACGGGCCGGGTCGGGTGATCGCCCTGTTGGCCTAGTCCGGGGTCTGGACGTACCGTCACGGGCCCGTCCTCGCCCTTTCGATCCGGAGTCATGCCTTGAGCGATTCGAGCCACCCGCAGCTGAACCGCGTTCTGCGAGTCCGCGACGGCCTTGCCGTCACGGTCGGGATCGTCATCGGCGCGGGCATCCTCGGCACCCCGGGGCTGATCGCCGGCTACCTCGGCGACCCGGTCGTCATCCTGGCGATGTGGTTCTTCGGCGGCGTCATGGCCGGACTAAGCACACTGATGCTCGCAGAAATGGCTGCGGCGCTCCCGGAGGCCGGCGGCAAGTACGTGTACGCCCGGCACGCCTGGGGCGACACGATGGGCTTCGTCGCCGGCTGGTCCGAGATCTTCGTGACGCGTGGCTTCAGCGGGGCATCCAAGGCCGTTCTGATCTCGGGATACCTCTTCATGCTCGTGGCCGGGACGACGGCGGTACCGGACACGGTCTTCTTCGTCCTCGAAGGACCGTCCTGGCTGGGTGATATCAGGTTGTCGTGGGTTGGCGTCGTGGCACTCTCGGTGGTCCTGGCCTACTTCCTCCTGCACACCCGGGGGCTGAAGGCCAGCACCACCTTCCAGAACATCACAACGGCCATCAAGGTGGTGATCGTGCTGGCGATCGCGGCCGTCGGGATCGTAGGGGGGACGGCGTCGGCCGGAGCCGAAACCACGCCGCTCATTTCCGGCGAAGCCACGGCCGGGCTCCTCGGCTACGCCCTCGCGTACCAGTCGATCTCTTTCGCCTATTACGGGTGGGAAGACGCGGCAAAGATGTCGGAGGAGGTCGTCGATCCGGCGAAGTCGCTGCCGAGGATCCTCCTGGGTGGTGCGATCGCCGTGATGGTGCTCTACCTCCTCATGAACATCTCCTTCCTTTCGGCAATGACTCCGGCGGAGATGGCGGGGGCCGACCTCGTGGCGCGTGAAGCGACGGCAGCGGTCTTCGGGGAGACGGCGGGACTGATCGTGCTCGTCGCGAGCCTGCTGATCCTCATCAGCAGTGCGAATGTGAACTTCCTGGGCCTTCCCCGTGTCGCGTTCGGCCTCGCCCGCGAGGGGCTGGCCCCGCGGTCTCTCGCGGACGTGGATGCGAGGGGCACCCCGAGGAACGCTCTGGTCATGATCACGGTCTGGATCGGTGCCCTCGCGCTCACAGCCAGCTTCGAGACGCTGATCCGCTTCATGATGACCGTCGCGATCACGGTCGACACGATGGTCCTCCTCGGGTACTTCAAACTACGGATCTCTCGCCCGGATCTCGTGCGTCCATTCCGTATGCCGGGACATCCGGTGCTGCCCGCGATCACGCTCGTCCTCTACGTGGCGATTCTCGGCATTCTGATCTACACGCAGCCCGAGCTCGCCCAGGGTGCCGGCGCGATGATCGGTGCCATGCTCGTCGCCGGGATTATCACCACCCGCAGGAACGCCACGGGGTAGGGATGGCGCGACGGACGGTCGACGGACTCGAACGGGCTGCGATCACGCACGTCGTCGGCATCCCGGACAACACCTCGGGGCCCCTCTTCGACGCCGTGGCCCGACACCCTCGGATCCGGCTGCTGACGGTCACGCGGGAAGGAGAGGCCTTCGCGGTCGCCTCCGGACTCTGGCTCGGTGGCGCCTCGCCGCTGGTCGTGATCCAGAATACGGGCCTGTTGGAGGCGGGCGACGCGATCCGCGGAACCGCCCAGCGCATGGGTGCCCCCATTCCCTTCATCGTCACGGGACGAGGCTACGCGAAGATGGAGCGGGCGGAGATCACGCGGTCGGATGAGCGGACGCGAGCACTTCTGACGCGGGCGGACGTGGACTCCACCGCACTTCTCACCGAGCCGACGCTCGATGCCTGGGGCATTCCGTTCGAGCGGTGTGACGCAGCCGATGATCCCGTCGAACGTGTCGAGGACCTGCTCGTGCGAGCGGCCCGAACCGCGCTGCCGACCGCGCTGGTTCTCACCCGACCGCTGGACTGATGCTGACCGTCGCGCAACTCCTGGAGCCGCTCGCCCGGCACCGGACGAACGAGGTGGTCGTGACGACGATGAGTGCCGTTCGGCCGTGGGGGCTGCTGTCGAACAGCGACCTGGACTTCGCTTCTGCGGACAGTGCGATGGGGCATGCGGCCGACCTGGCGCTGGGTATCGCGCTCGCCCAGCCCGGTCGTCGCGTTGTCTGCCTGAACGGCGACGGCAGCATGTTGATGTGTCTGGGGACGCTCGCGACGGCCGTCGGTGCAGCCGCCGCGAACTTCGTGCTCGTGGTGTGCGACAACGGTGAGTATGAGATCACCGGCCACCAACCGGTCGCTGCCTCGGGACGGGTGAATTACGCGGGTATGGCCGAGGCTGCGGGCTTCAGGGCCGTGTACCGATTCGATGACGCGCGCGCCTGGTCAGAGGCGGTGGCGGAGGTGCTCTCGTGTCCGGGTCCTACCTTCGTGCACGTCGTGACCGAGCCGGGTCACCAGGGCCCGATCGGACGCTCGGACGATGAGCAGGCCCGGTACCTCCAGCACTCTCTGGCGGAGTGGTCCGAGATCATGCGTTCGGCTCTCGCCGGCCGGGTTTAACGAAGGCGCGCCGAGCCGACTCCAATACGCACATACAACACGGAGCCTGCAGTGGGACATGGCTCTTCCCTTGGTTGGTGCGCGGGAGTTCGAACGATGAACCGCAAGCAGAAGTTGAGCCTGGCGCTGGCTGCCGTCCTCACCGTCGGAGTGAGCGACGTGGCCGGACAGGATGAGGAACGCCGACGCGGTCCGCGCGGCGGGATAGATGTCGAGGACATCATGTCGCTTCGTGAGCGACTCGAACTGAACGAGGCGCAGATCGATCAGCTCGAGGCGTGGCGGAGTGAGCGGCTCTCACGCCGCAGCGAAGAGCGCGCCCGAATGGACGACATGCGGTCCCGGCTTCGTGCCGGTCAGATCGAGCGCAGCGAGATGAGGACGCTCATGGAGGAGCGCCGTGACGCGATCCTGCGTTTGCGCGATGACTCGCGCGCTCGGCTCGAAGGCATCTTGAACGAGCGTCAGCTCGAGACGCTCGATGGTGTGGTCCGTGAGCGAAGAGCGTTTGCTCGTGGCCGTGCGAGTGCGGCGCGCGGGGGTCGTCCGGGCATGAGAGGTGGACGCGGCGCGGGCCGTTCAGGGCGCGACGGCGCTCGGGGTGCACGTCCGGGGATGCTTGGTCGTCGTCCAGGCATGCGGCCGGATCGTCCCGGTCTCCGAGGGCGACCCGGAATGCGCTGGGAGAACCGAGGTCAGCGGGGTGGCCCGGGTGAGCGGGGGCGATCGAGGTGGCGGGGCTCTGGTTCCGGGAACGAAGCCGCCCCCGGTGCTCTGACCGACCCCCGCAATGGTATGGATTCGAGCGGAAGGATCGAGTCGACCTGACGCCAGCGCACCTCGTCAGGGAGGCTAAAACGCCCCACCCGGTCCCGGCCGGGTGGGGCGTTTTCACTCGGATGCTGCCGGGTTGGCGGACCTAGAAGTCGTTCGCCCGAAGCCACTTCCTGAGGTCGCCCACGTCGAATCGACCGTTGCTGTTGCCGACATCGTCGAGATACGAACGCTCGCCGTCGGTCAGGGGATCACTCGCCGGAGACAGGAAGCCTTCGATCAGGTCCGCAGGGGGCACCTGCCACTCACTCGACGCGTTGACGGTCACAGTGATGTTTGGCGACGTGTTGCCCAGGCGATCACGGACTGCGACAGAGTATGCGTTCTCTCCGGCCTCGCGAAGAGAGCCGATCAGAAAGAGCTCGTCCCCGATGTTCTGAAAAGAGAACCCTTCAGGAAGGGTACCGACGCCCTCATACGGACCGTGTCCCCCGGCGATTCGCACCGGTACCGCGAAGTTTCGGACCTGCATCACCTCGGCGGTCTCGGTCCGCTCGACAAGTCGTGGTGTCTGACCCGTCGAGATGACGAGGCGCGCGACATCTCCCTCGACGGAGACCTCGTGAACGGTCACGGGGGACCAGGATCCGTCACGAAGCCTCAGGGGCGGGTTGGTTTCGGCATTCAGCGTTCCCACCACGCCATCCACGCCCCACGCGTCACCTGCCTCGCCGCGGTTTCCCCCCTCGGGTGTGATGCGAAGAAGACCACGGTTTCCGTCCTGCTCCAGCATTGTGAGATAGTACGGCGCGTCGGTGGTCGGATCCGGCCGCAGGCTTGCGTAGGAGTCCTGCTTGTAGAGGAGGACTCCCGCCGCCGGCAGGCCATGGTCGAAGCCGATCTGAGCACGGAATTCGGCGAAGAGGAATTCGGTCGCAGAGGCGTCGAGCGGGATCCGGATCACGTCACCGTCGAACTGGGCGGGGTCGAGCAGGAACTCCTGGTTCCACACTTCACCCGGATCCAGATATTCGAGCCATCCCAGCGTCCCCTTGGAGTGGCCAATCATGTGGGCGGGACCATACGGCTCCCGGCTCGATCCCACCGGGCCGCAACCCCACGATCCGGCCGCCATCAGAGCCCAGCAGCCGAGTACCCAACGACGCCCTTCCGGACCCAGGTCACGGTCGACCCAGTGGTAGTAGTCGGGAAGGCCGAGTGCGTGACCGAACTCGTGCGCGATCACGCCAGCGTCCTGCACCACGTCACCGCTGCAGTCGGCGGCACTCTGCGTGATGTAGTCCTGCACGAGGATCGGATCTCCACTGATGCCCACGTCGTTCGTCTCGAACGGAGCGCCCGCCTGTGCCTGAACCGTCCAGCGGTGCGGCCAGATCGCCGGTCCTCCGCACGACGCCGAGACTTCGAGGAACTCGACGGTGATCACATCCACGAAGCCGTCGTCGTCCCCGCTGTTCGGCTGGCCGTCCGGACCGTCGTTGTCGTACTGGCGGAAGTCGACGTCATCGTCGACCTGACCGAGCATGTCGACGATCCACTCCCCGACACGTGCATCCGGGCCGAGGGCGAAGTTCGACCCGACCACCTCGCTGATCGTCAGAGCCGTACGCACCCAGCCAATGACGTCGCCTGTGACGGTCAGCCCGCCGCGGGACATCTCGAGGTACGAGTCGGTGACCGTGCCCCGTTGCGAGGGACCGTCGAAGAGCGACTGCTGCACCATTTCGGTGGTAATGCGCGGCTCCGCCTCGGAATCGGCGAAGAGGCCGAGTACGACCGGCAGCCGCACTTCTCCAAACGCCGCCGTGCCCGCTGGGCTCGATCGACGGAAGAGCGCCCGCTGGAACTCGAATGCCTTCGGGTCCTGCTGGATCCGCTGGTAGTACACTGCGGGTAGCTCGATGCCCTGAGCTCGGGCCGCGGCTTCGATGTCCTGAGCGGCAAGGTCGAACGAGCCCACGGCCGAACCCAGAGCGACGGTGGCGGCCATCGCGGCACACATCATCCGGGGGGTCATCGGGTAAACTCCACGGTGTAGGCATTCGTATCGGTACGCAGCTCGTCGTCCGGTGCCGCGACCTCGATAATGAGGACGTCGGGCTTCTGGAGGGTGTCGGCGAGCGCCACCTGGAATTCGAGCAGTCCTCCTCCCTGGTTGATCAGGACGACCCGGGCGCCGTCGTCGTCCAGTCGCGGGTAGGCCTCCGTGGGCGTGACGGCCGAGATCGATTGAATGCCGTCACCGAAGAGTGCGACGATCGCTGCGCCTTCATCACCGTTGGGACTCACGAGCGTCGCAGTGAGCGTGCCCGGGCCGGGCACGGGAGGGTCTTCGCCGCATGCGGCGAACGCGGCGAGTGCGGCCAGAGCCGCAAGGCGGAACGTCAGGGCGCAGGATCGAGTCATCGATGTTGAAGTTCGGGGCAGGCAGCCGACGAAGTATCGGTCATGACACAGGTCGCTCACCGGGCCGCATCTGAACGGCCCACATTCCGGAGTTGATGTCCGCGAAAAAGATATTGCCCTTCCAGGGCATGACCCCCCAGGCGGCTGCGGAGTTCGGAATGTACCCGAGGGGATCGAAGGCCTTGAACACGGAGAGTTCGCGGCCTTGAGTGTACAGGTTGCCCATGAGATCCCCGGAGATATCGACCATCCGGACTCCTCCCTCATAGTACGCCTGATACAGCACGTCGTTTTCGACCCACATGTTGTGCGTGCCGTACTCGCTCACCTCGTATCGAGCGAGTTGGACCGGGTTCATCGGATCCGAGAAGTCCACGATCTGGGTATAGCCGGACGTAGCACGGGGGTACCCGCCCTTCCCGGTTTGGGGGTCATACTGCTGACGGTGGTCAGGTCCGGTTCCTTCCCAGGCGAGACCATTTCTCTGCACGCGCTCGTCGCCGACGATGAGCAGGAAGCGCCCTGTCGACTCCTGGTAATAGGGGAAGACGGCGTGCGTGGAGCCGGTGGTCAACGGGAAAGAGGTCACGAAGACGGGGTTCTCGATGGATCCGCCCCACCGGCCATTTCCGACGTCGACGACCACGACGCCGGTCTCCCACTCCGCCGAGTACGCCAGGCCGTCGTGGACCCACACGTCGTGCACCCGCGAGTTGGGGTGATTGTATTCGCTGACATACCGCGGATGCTCGAGGTCTCGCATGTCGAGGATGACGTACTTGTCACCTCCGGCGAGCGCGAAGAGATACTCGTTGGTCGCGAACATGTTGTGCACGCCACCCGTGACCCCGTTGCCTTCGAAGGTGGATGCGATCCGCGGGTGCGCCGGATCGGCAAGGTCGAGGATGACCACGCCGTTTCTCCGGTCCGAGGCGCCCTCTCGGGAGATCGCACCATACCGGCCGTCGGGAGACACCTTCACGTCATTCGTCGTCCGGGCGTCCACCTGGATGGAGTCGGTCTTGAAGATGTTCGAGGGGTCCGTGACGTCCCACACCATGCTGATGCCGTCGCCGAACTTGGATCCGGTCAGGGCGTAGTCACGCCCATCCACACCCTCCCAGATCCACAGGTCGGTGGTGAACACGCGCGATTCCCGACCCTGCCCGACGACATCCAACGTCCGAACCGCGTCTCGAGATACGACACGGAAGGAAAACTCGGCACGGGCCGTTCCGGTCGAGGCCACGGCGGTGTAGACACCCGGGACGTCCGCGACCATCCGTCCCTCTTCGATCTGGGCCGGACCCGCTGGTGCCCGAATCGAGTCGTCCGGTTGGTACAGGTAGCTCCAGGAGATCGGAGCGTCGTCAATCCGAGTTCCGGTTCCGTCGTACGCGACGACCTGGAAGCTCTGAACGTCACCCGTACGGACCTGGAGCTGGCCTCCGCCGAGCTCCAGGCGATCGACGGGGCTCGACGTCACCTCATGCATGATGGTTCCCGGGATCCCGTCGACCGAAGCGGTGATCGTCACGGAGCCCGACCCGACGCCCCGGACGTTTCCGAAGGGGTCGACGGTGGCCACCGATTCGTCGCTCGACAGCCAGGTGACCGTGGGGTACGGACGCGTCGAGCCATCCTCGTGGGCGGCGGACGCCGAATGCGTGAGGCGGCCTCCCAGGAAGAGTCGACCCGCCTCCGCGGTCACGTCGACCCGTGCCACGGCAGGCCACCCGACGGTCACGGGGATCCTCAGCTGAACAGGAGGCGCACCAGCTTCGGGAATGCTGGCTACGAAGATCTCGAACTCACCGGCCGTGATCCCCGTGACGACCCCGTCCGCGATCCGCACGGCGGACCGTGGTCCACCGATCCGCAGTGGGGCATCGACGGTCTGACCATCCGGGCCGATCGCACGGATCGAAATGGGCACGGACTGGCCCGCGATGACGTCGATCCGCTCCGGCTCGGCGACGATACGTGTCACGGTCTGAGCGGAAAGTGGGCTTGCGAGCGCGACGATGGCGATGATGGCGAGCAGACGCTTCATGATCCCTCCACAGCGATGTCCGGGCACCCACCCCGCCTGGGCGCCTGCCGAACGACTGTGTTAACCGGGAACGATTCGAGTCGCAATGCATGAGCGGAGGCGGTGCGAGTCGCGGCCTTGGAATCACGACGATGAACCTGGTCCGCAGGAAGCCTTTAAGCGACAGTCGGTCTTATGGTTACGACATTTCGCCGGCCGACTGACGCAGGACTGTTACCTATCGTCGTAAGTATAAGTCGGACCGTGTGTTAGGGGTGACCGACAGGGTTGTGCGCCTTCATGGCGTACCTGGCTCAGCGGAGTGGATCTCGGCCCCCGGGATGAGTCGATTTATCCGCTGACCGCAGGTGATTCCGGCCGTTCAATTCTGGTTGACCCGCACCATTGACGCGTCTAGTTTTCGGGCTCTGAAATAAGAATCATTCTTGATAAGCGGCGCCCTTCACGGGCACCGCTTCAATTGTCTGAGGGCATCGATGAGCGACGCACCCATTCTCAAGATCGAGGGTCTAGAGGCCAAGGTCGCCGAAGAGGATCTCGCGATTCTGAACGGCCTGGACCTCCAGATCGGCAAGGGCGAGATCCACGCCATCATGGGTCCGAACGGCTCCGGTAAGAGTACGCTGGCCAAGGTGCTCGCGGGGCACCCGGGTTACGAGGCGACGTCCGGCTCGGTGAACTTCATGGGGGAGGATCTGCTTGATCTCGAGGCAGACGAGCGCTCCCAGGCGGGTGTGTTCCTCGCCTTCCAGTATCCGGTGGAAATCCCGGGCGTCTCGATCGCGAATTTCCTCCGTACGGCGGTTCAGGCCCACATGCCCGAGGGTGAGGAGCTCGACATCTTCGATTTCTCGGACATGCTCACCGAGCGCATGGAGATGCTCGAGATGGATGTCCAGTTCGCCGAGCGACACGTGAACGACGGATTCTCGGGTGGCGAGAAGAAGCGGAACGAGATCCTTCAGATGGCGATGCTCAAGCCCAAGCTCGCCGTGATGGACGAGACCGACTCCGGCCTCGACATCGATGCGCTCAAGATTGTCGCGAACGGAGTGAACAAGCTGGCTGAGGAAGACCCGGAGATGTCGGTGCTCCTCATCACGCACTACCAGCGCCTGCTCGATTACATCAAGCCCGACCACGTTCACGTCATGGTGGACGGCCGGATCGTGAAGTCCGGCGGCCCCGAGGTGGCCCTCGAGCTCGAAGCTGACGGGTACAGTGAGTACGAAGCGGCCGAGGCGGCCGCGGCGTCCTGATCGCGTTTCTCTGACAGGGGACATCGACCATGCCACAGAACGAAACGATTCAGGATCTCGGCCTCGACGAGTACAAGTACGACTTCGTCACCGAGGCCGAGCCCGTCTACAGGGCTCAAAAAGGGTTGTCAGAAGAGGTCGTCCGGCAGATTTCGGCGCATAAGGAAGAGCCGGAGTGGATGCTCGACTTCCGTCTCAAGGCGCTCGAGATCTACGAGTCGAAGCCGATGCCGAAGTGGGGAGGGGATCTCGACGGCCTCGAAGAGGTGCTCGACGAGATCTACTTCTACGTGCGTCCCCAGGATCGCATGCAGCACTCCTGGGACGACGTTCCCGACGAGATCAAGGACACGTTCGAGAAGCTCGGGATTCCCGAAGCCGAACGTGAGATCCTCGCCGGCGTCGGTGCGCAGTACGAGTCGGAGATGGTGTACCACTCCCTGCGCGAAGAGTGGGAACAGCAGGGTGTGATCTTCGACTCCATCGAAGACGGTCTCAAGAACCACCCCGAGCTGTTCCGTGAACACTTCGGAACGATCATCCCTACGGCGGACAACAAGTTCTCTGCGATGAACTCGGCCGTGTGGTCCGGTGGCTCCTTCGTGTACATCCCGAAGGGCGTCTCACTCGACACGCCGCTCCAGGCGTACTTCCGGGTGAACCAGGAGCGTATGGGTCAGTTCGAGCGGACGCTCATCATCGTCGATGAGGGCGCGCAGGCTCACTACATCGAGGGATGCACGGCTCCTGTCTACTCGACCGAGTCGTTTCACTCCGGCGTCATCGAGATCATCGTCAAAAAGAACGCCCGGTTCCGGTACACCACGATCCAGAACTGGTCGAACAACATGTACAACCTGGTCACTCAGCGTGCGATCGTCGAAGAGGGCGCGCACATGGAGTGGCTGGACGGGAACCTCGGGTCGAAGCTGACCATGAAGTATCCGTCCTGCTACTTGATGGGTGAGGGTGCGCACGGGGAGATCCTTTCCATTGCCTATTCGGGCGACGGGCAGCACCAGGACACGGGTGGGAAGGTCATCCACGCCGCGCCGCACACGACCTCGTCGATCGTGTCCAAGTCGATTTCCAAGGGACACGGCCGTTCGACGTATCGCGGCCTGCTGAAAGTGTACGAGGGAGCTCACCACGCGCGCTCGAACGTCGAGTGTGACGCGCTGCTCATCAACGACACGTCCCGGACCGATACGTACCCGTACATCGAGATCGAAGAGAACGATGCCAACGTGGGTCACGAAGCCTCGGTTTCGAAGATCGGCGAAGAGCAGCTCTTCTACCTCACGAGCCGTGGAATTCCCGAGGACGAAGCCATGGCGATGATCGTGCGCGGTTTCATCGAGCCGATCGCCAAGGAGCTACCACTCGAATACGCAGTGGAGCTGAATCGTCTCATCGAGCTCGAGATGGAAGGGTCGGTGGGCTGATGGGCGACACTGCACTGAACGAAACGGAAGCCATGGAAGGCGTCACGGACGCGCTCAACGCGGCAGCGGTCGAACGGCTCGCCATCGGAGAGCCGGAGTGGCTCCGGGAGCGGCGCGAGCACGCCTGGTCGATTTACCAGGCCACCCCGATGCCTACGACCCGTCTCGAAGAGTGGCGGTATACGGATCTGAGGAAGGTCCTCGACCTGGGCGGGCTCAGCCTCTCCACGGCGGAAACCGCACTGGACGATCCGTCGGTGTGGCCTGCCCGTCTTCGCGAGACGATGGAGCAGGACCGGGAAGCTGCCGGACATATCGTGCTGATCGACGGCCATGTCGTGCACACCGATATCGACCCGGGGCTCGCCGAGCAGGGGGTCGTTCTGGACTCGCTGCACGATGCGCTGGAGCGCCACCCCGAGGTCGTACAGCAGCATCTCGGGAGCGTGGTGCCCGCAGAGGACGGCAAGTTCGAGGCGCTCAACATGGCGCTGTGGGCGGACGGGATCTTCGTCCACGTCCCCTCGAACGTGCGGCTCGACATGCCGATCCGCGTGACGCGTTGGATCAGCGAGCCGGGGGCGGCCTACTTCAGCCGCGTACTCATCGTAGCCGACCCGCACAGTCAGGTCTCGTATGTCGACGAGGTCGTCTCCGATGATTTCGACGTCCAGACGTTCAAATCCTCTGCGGTCGAGCTGGTCGCGGGTGACGGCGCGGTCGTGCAGTACCTGAACGTGCAGCGGGCCGGGCGTGGTACGTTCGTCCACTCCGCGCAGCGCACGCTCGCGCAGCGCGACGCTCGCATCGACACGCTCAACGTGGGGCTTGGCGGCTCCGTGCACCGGGTAGACCTGAACGCGAAGCTGCTCGGACCGGGCGCCAACTCGGAGATGCTCGGCCTGTACTTCGGCGATGGTGATCAGCACTTCGATTTCAACACCAGTCAGGACCATACCGAGCCGAACACCGGTAGTGATCTCCTCTACAAGGGAGCACTGGACGGCGATAGCCGGGCGGTGTTCCGAGGCATCATCCGCGTCTTCCCCGGCGCTCAGCGGACCGATGCCTACCAGACGAACCGTAATCTCCTGCTTTCACCCGGTGCTCGTGCGGACTCGTTGCCGAACCTCGAAATCGAGGCCGACGACGTGAAGTGCTCGCACGGCGCGACGATCGGTGAGCTCGACGCCGAGGCGAAGTTCTACCTCATGAGCCGCGGCCTCGACCGCGTCCAGGCTGAGCGCCTCGTCGTGCTCGGCTTCCTCGGCGAGGTGCTCTCGAAGCTCCCTCTGGGTGGCGTGGTCGAGAAGGTCTCCGGAGTGATCGAGGAGAAACTCGCCCAGCACGGATGAAGGACGAAGAATGCCCCACTGGGTGAAGGTCGCGAGCGAAGGCGAGTGCCCTGTCGGAATGCTCAAGGGAGTCATGGCCGACGGGGTGGCTGTCGTCCTCGCGAACGTGGAGGGTTCGATCTGCGCGCTGAGGGATCAGTGCTCGCACGAGGATTACCCGCTCTCTGATGGAGAGCTCGAGGGGAACGACATCGTCTGTTTGTACCACGGCGCTAGATTCGATGCGTGCTCGGGTGCCCGAAAGACCCTTCCAGCCATCCGACCTGTTCAATCGTTCCCGGTGGAGATCCGGGACGGAGAGATCTACGTCGACGTCGGGTAGGGGCCTGCCGCCTACCGCTCGGACGCGACGACCAAGGACCTTTTGATGACTCCCGCGGACTTCGATCCGGTACGGATCCGGAAGGATTTCCCGACGCTCGATCAGATGGTGAACGGCAAGCCGCTCACGTATCTCGACAACGCAGCGACCTCTCAGAAGCCGCGGGCCGTGCTCGACGCGATCGACTCGTACTACGAGCAGGACAACGCGAACGTTCACCGGGGTATCCACGAACTCTCGCGTCGCGCGACGATCTCGTACGAGGACGCTCGCGGGAAGGTGGCGGGGTGGATCAATGCTCCTGACCCATCGGAATGCATCTGGACCAGGGGCACGACCGAGGCCATTAACCTGGTCGCTGCCTCGTGGGGTCTCGACAACGTGGGCGAGGGTGACGAGATCCTGATCTCCGTCATGGAGCACCACTCGAATATCGTTCCGTGGCAGATCCTCGCGTCGCGGACCGGTGCGACGCTGCGGTACATCGAGATCGATGACGAGGGGCGGCTCGTTCTGGACGACCTCGACACCCTCCTTACGGAGCGCACGAGGGTGGTGGCGATCTCGCATGTCTCGAACAGCCTCGGCACGATCAATCCCGTGAAGAGGATCGCGGAGGCCGCGCACGCTGTCGGAGCCGTCGTCATGGTGGATGGTGCGCAGGGCGCCGTGCACACGAGGGTCGATGTGCAGGAGCTGGGCTGCGACTTCTATGCGTTCAGCGGCCACAAGATGTGTGGGCCGACCGGGATCGGTGTCCTGTGGGGACGCAAGGAACTCCTCGACGCCATGTCGCCCTTCCAGGGCGGCGGTGAGATGATCCACATCGTCGGACGAGACGAGAGCAGCTGGGCTGCCGTGCCTCACAAGTTCGAGGCGGGCACGCCGAACATCGCGGGCGCCATTGGCCTGGGCGCCGCGGTCGACTACCTGTCGGACATCGGGATCGAACACATCGAGACTCACGAGCGCGAGATCATGGCGTACGCCATGGAGAAGCTCAGCGCGGTCCCCGGCATCAGGATCTACGGTCCGAAGTCTCTGGATGAACACTCGGCCGTGATCTCGTTCACGATGGGTGACGCGCATCCGCACGACATCTCGACGATCCTGGACTCCGACGGCGTGGCCGTTCGCGCGGGTCACCACTGCGCACAGCTCGTGATGAAACACTTCGGCGTATCGGCGACGGCCAGAGCGTCCTTCTATCTGTACAGCACGAAAGAGGACGTAGACCGGCTGGTCGAAGGGTTGGGCCAGGTCGCCGCGATTTTCGGCTGACGGATCCTACTCGTCGCGCACCGCTCGCGGCCGACGGGGTCCCGGCAACGTGCCCCCGGAACGACCACACCGTATATTGCCACCCCGTGAAACCGCGTAGGCCGTGATGGACACTCCTCAGCTCAGCTCACTCTACCAGCAGCTCATCCTCGAGCACTATCGCAATCCGCGAAACAAGGCGGAGCTCGATGAGAAGACGGTCGAGATCCACATGGCGAATCCGGTCTGTGGTGACGAGATCCGACTCCAGCTGCGGATCGAGGGGGACGAGATTGCCGAAGCGAAGTTCATCGGCTCGGGCTGCTCGATTTCCCAGGCGGCCGTCAGCATGATGACCACGAGGTTGCAGGGCGCGAATCTCGAGGAAGCGGATGCTCTCGCGAAGCGGTTCACCGAAATGATGCACGGTGACGAGTCCGCGGCGAAGGACAAGACACTCGGTGATCTGCGGGCACTTCAGGGTGTCTCCAAGTTCCCTGTGCGCATCAAATGCGCACTACTCGGCTTCGATGCGCTGCAGGAAGCGCTGAAGAAGGAAGTCGACGAAGTCGGGGGGGAGCCGAACTGACCTCGCCGGTCGAGGTTCACTCGGCCCACCTGCCCGAGACTCGGGTCGGGGCTGTCACCATCTGGACGTCACCCCGTGGAGTGCGCCGGATCGAGTTCGGTCCACTTCCTCGGGACCGGCACACGGATTCCGAGGATGCATGGCCGCCGGAGCTGCGCGACGCCGTCGAGCAGTTGCACGCGTACTTCGCCAAGGAGCGGACCTCCTTCGATGTACCGCTCGACTTCTCCGGTGTGACGTCGGCCTTCCAGCGCGAGGTCTACGACCAGCTGCTCAAGCTGCAGCATGGCCATGTGACCTCGTACGGTCAGATCGCTCGAGAGATTGGGAAGCCGGACCAGGCCCGGGCGGTGGGTCAGGCCGTCGGTGCGAATCCGATTCCGATCATGGTGCCCTGCCACCGGGTGATCGCGTCCGATGGTCGACTGACCGGCTTCTCTGGGGGACTGAAGCGGAAGGTCGCGCTCCTGACGCTCGAGGGCGTTGCCGTCGATGGTTCGTCGCCGAGCAGCAGGGTTCACCCGGAGGTGATTCCGCTGGATCTGTGAGCCCCGGTCGGTCAGCGAGGTCGGCAGGCTCCGGACGACGAGATGATACGCGTGATGATCTTCGCCGGGGCGAGCGTCCTAGACGAAGCGCTCCGGGAGCAGTCCATCGGCTCTCGCGTCCGATCCCGAGAGGATCTGGTTCGCTACGATCTCGCCTGTGATCGGGCCAAGTGTGAGACCGAGCATCCCGTGGCCGGTCGCGACGAAGAGGCCCTCGACGTCCGGTACGGGGCCGACGATCGGGAGCCCGTCCATCGACATCGGCCTCAATCCACACCACTGGGACCGGGGGCGTGCCGTGCCCATGTCGGGGAATGCCGCGCGGGCCGCTGTGGTGAGCTGACGCAGGCGTTCCGGTCGCATGACCTCATTCTCACCCGAGAATTCCATCGTGCCGGCGAAGCGGACCGCGGTGTCCATGGGCGTACAGAACACGGAGTGCTCCGCGAGGACGCATGCGATCCGCAGTGGCGGTGCACCGTTCGGCCCGATGTCCACGTCTCGGTGGTAGCCTTTGCCGGGCTGAACAGGAACGCGGAGGCCAAGGGGCTGTGCGAGCGTTCTGCTGTACGCACCGGTGGCGAGCACCACTGCGTCGCCCGCTATTGTATCCCCCGAGGAGAGCGCCACGCCGGTCACGCGACCGCTACCGTGAGTTACAGCTACGACCTCCATCCTGGATCGTAGCTGCGCGCCGTGCCGCTCGGCCGCGGCGGCCAGTCGCTCGAGGAAGAGGGACGGAATGAGCGTGGCCGACTCGGGATAGTGAACCGCCCCGATGCGATCCGGGCCCAGCGCGGGTTCACGGCGACGCACCTCGTCGCCGTCGATGAGCTCAGGTCGGTACCCGTGTCCTTCGATGATCTCGGCCTCGTGACGAACGCCCTCCAGCCCGGCTTCGGTCGAGCAGACCTCGAGGTAGCCTCCCGGCGTGTATCCGCACTCGATTCGCTCCTCCTCGAGTACGCGGTCGAACGCGGAAAGGGCGTGGCGACCGAGCGGAGCCATGACGTCCATGCAGTGCTGAACGTGGGCATCGGTACAGTATCGGGCGAAGCCGAGCAGCCACCGCCACAGACCGGGATCCACCCGCGGCTTCACATAGAGGGGGCTCGATGAATCGGTCATCTGTCGAACGGCCTGAGCGACACGTCCGGGCCGGTTCAGAGGCGGGTGGCCCACGGCAATCGTCCCGGCGTTTCCGCTCGAGGCGCCCGCCCCGACCCGATCGCGCTCGAGGAGGGTGACGGCGGCACCGGCGCGAGCGAGTTCGTACGCGGCGCTGATCCCGATGACCCCGCCCCCGACGACGATCACGTGCGCCTGGGCCGTCATGGCCGTGACCGATCGACGAACGTCATCGAAACCTTCGCGCGGTTAGCCGCGGGGGTCCAGCAGAACCTTGACCGAGCCCGTCTTCCTCCGATTCACGGCGGTCGACAGCGCGTCCCGATACTGCTGTAGCGGGTAAACGTGTGTGACCATCTGCTCGACGGGGGCGCCCGTCTCCAGAAGCATGTCGTGCGTAATTTGGAACGTGTGTTCTGTTTTACCTTGCCACGACTCGTCGCCGTAGCACTGGTATCCCTGGATCTGCAGCTCGTTCGCCCACACGAAGGTCAGGTCTAGCTTCGGAATCTGTGCAGCACACCCGAGCAGGACGATACGCCCTCGCACGGTGGCGTATCGGAGCGCCTGCTTGACGGTCTGCTCGCTGCCGACGCAATCGAAGATCAGGGGAAACCCACCGCCTGCGTATACCTCGTCTCCGACGATCGGCATGTACGCGCTCGCTCCTGTGCCGATCATCGCGTCACGGGCCTCGTCCCCCGGTGCGATCGTCGAGGATGCGCCGAATGCACGGGCCATGTCTGCCTCGTGTTTCCGGCGTACCTGCGCAATGAGCTCGCCCTGATAGCCCACGGCCCTCAGCGCCCAGACCACGCCGAGGGCAATGGGGCCGCTACCGAGTACGAGAATCGGGCCGGCCCCCAGCGGACGTGAACGGAGCGCGGCGTGCATGCCCACAGCCAGTGGCTCCATCAGAGCGGCCGTCCGATCCGTCATCCGATCGTCGACCGGGAAGAGTTGTGACTCGTGGGCGACCATGCGCTCGCCCCACCCACCGGGAAGGCTACCGTGATACCCGATCGTCATCCCGCGCTGGATGGGCGCGCCATCGATCAGCGTCTGGCCTTCCTCCCCTGCGCGGGTACACGTCGCTGCCAGACCCTCCAGGCAAGACGGACACTGGTCCGTGCCGTGAAAGCCCCGGACCACGCAGGAGACCCCCGGGTCGACCGCGACTCTCTGGCCCGGCTCCACCCGTGTGACGGCAGGACCAACGTCGACTACACGCGCCAGAATCTCATGCCCGAGGACCGCGGGAAAGGAGCCGAACGGCTCCATCGCCGGGCTCGCCTTGAGCGTCAGATTCCCGATGTCGGAACCGCAGATGCCGGCGAGCAGGATCTCCAGCTTCACCCAGTGGTCCCCGGGCAGAGCGGGCTCGGACACGTCAGTGAAACGGACCCCGCTCAGGCCCCCGAATACCGCGGCTTCGGTAATCTTCCCGAGCGCCTTTCCCACGATGTAGCTCGGGATGGAAACGTTGAACGTTACGGCCTTCATCAGACGATCGCGGTCGACAGGGAGAGGTGAGGGAGTAGAAGAAGATGCGCCCCGCTGCCCGGAGCAAGGTCGGAGGCGATCAGGGCGCACTCCCTGAGAGTGCGAGCAGGAGCTCACGCAGAACTCGAGGGCCCCAGCCAACCACTCCGACGATGACGAGCACGGATGCCCCGACGGCAATGGCAACATTCAGCCCGGGTGCGGAGGCGTGGGGAAGGATCGCCTGGCCCGCACCGATGAGCCCCACGCCACCCAGAACGGAAAGCGCTCGAGCTCGAAACGGAAGCGTCGAACGCGCCCTGCCGTGCTCGAGCCGGATGGGCGCGTACTCGGCGGCGATCGCCGCTCCCGGGTCCGCGCTGGGCGGGTGTGCGGCCTTCGGTGGTGCAGGGTGATTCACGGATCGCCGCGTCGACAGCCGTGGGGCGTGCTGCTCGTTGATGTCGAGGACGTCTCGAGCGCGCGCCTCGTCCGCACCGACGACCCAGAGCGTCGCGGCTGCGGATACCGAGATGCCGAGCGCGGGATCGTCGATCTGGAGTCGGTACGGGATACCCGCGTCCTCCAGGAAGCCGGCCGCGAACTCCGCCTCATGCCGCCACGAGTACCGCGCGACCACCACCTCCTGCAGCTTGCGTTCGACGCGACGTTCCAGCGTCAGAGCTCCTTTCCGTGCGCCACCCGGCGCACCGGCTCGATCGATCCGATCAACCCATGGAAGCCGTTCGTCATGGCGTCTCTCGTCGCTCCGTCAGCGGCATCGGACCTCGCCTACCGGCCGGGCCCCAGCAGGACCGCATTCATGAACAGGAGTTGAGTCGCCTCGGTGTACGCCCGGTAATTGGGGTCTTCTGCGAACGAGATGATCTGACCGCTCCCGTATCGCTCGAGCATGAGGAACGTCTTGCTGGCGAGTTGAGGTCGCGCCTCTTCCCACACGATTCCGCTGAGGACG
>Ga0181578_10000161_pt1 | contig 60037 bp, 49 predicted proteins | sample 071ome_21_FD_148659 | JGI IMG/M metagenome (GOLD analysis project Ga0181578, IMG submission 148659) | Coastal salt marsh microbial communities from the Groves Creek Marsh, Skidaway Island, Georgia - 071401CT metaG (spades assembly) | ecosystem: Environmental > Aquatic > Marine > Intertidal zone... | reverse complement strand
GTCGTGTTGTTTTAGGTCAGCAGCAGGGTCGCTACGAACGCGGTGCATCCACGCACTGTTGCAAACAGGGGAATTTAAGTCCCGGTTAAGGTGTCTTGGCCTATAAAGACAGGGTCATCGGGGCAAGAACAGGCATGTTATTTTCACTGCTCAAATCGCTGGTTCGCCAGCTGCTAATGATCCTGTCGGTCATTCTGATCCTGTTTGCCGCCTATCTCAGCATAGGCAGGCAATTCCTGCCAGCTGTCGCCAATTACCGGGAACAGGTGGCGCAGCGGTTGACCGATACCCTGGGCGTGCCGGTTTCCATCGAATCACTGACCGGGTATTTCGACGGATTCCATCCCGCAATCGACATCAATGGGCTGCGCTTCGATGTGCTGGAGCGCGGTTCTGCAGCGGACTCTGACCGGCAAGGTCTCGAATTCGAGCGTGCCACTATCGTCCTCAACGTCACCGAGACCATTCTGCAGCGACGGATTGTGCTGAATAATTTTATTATTCAGGGGTTGGATATCATCGCCAGCTACGCGCCTTCGGGCACCTGGGAACTGTCAGGGATCAGCCTGCAGGGGCAGGGGCAGGGTACTCTGGACCTGAACCTTGCTTACGACACCATCCAGCGTGTAGACAATCTCCAGCTAACTGATCTGTCGTTGGAATTGCGTCTCAATAACGGCAATTCCACGAATTTTCGAGACATTCGGGCCAACATTCAAAATGCCGACGGTGAGCATTTCATTCACCTCAACGGTGTCATGAATGACAGCGACGAAGAAATACTATTATCTCTGGAATTGAACGGTGACTCTCTCTCCGAATTAGGCGGCTCTGTGCATGCCCGCTTTCCCCGGAACGACTATTCCAGTTTGACCGAATCTGAGCGGATTGCCGGAGCAAATCTTGGCGAGCTGATCGGAGCCGGGCAGGCATGGGTGACGGTGCAACAGGGAGCGGTGCAATCCGTGGTCGTCCAGCCGCGCATAGAGTATCTGGCATTCTCGCTGCAGCCCGATACTCCTCTGGTGTTCCAGAATCTGACAGCCAGCATACTGCTTGAACCCTCCGAGAATGGACAAGGCTGGGAGTTGGCAGCCAACGATTTGAGTTTTAACTGGAACGAAAGATTCTGGCGCAGTTCTGACAACTACGTAGATTTCCGAGCAAACGATTTGCTGCGCCTCAGGGCCGACGCGCTGGATCTCGATATCCTGAGGCAAATAGCAGTCGCTACGGGATTGGCAGGCGCGAATATCACGCAGGCGCTACAAGAATTCCGGCCTCGCGGGATGCTGAGAAACATTTCCCTGCAGCTGCCGTTACAGGAGCAGCCGACCAGTCCCGTTCAGCTCTCAGCCAATCTTGAAAATGTCGCTATAGATACGGTTCGCAACACGCCGGGGCTGGAGGGTGTTAGCGGTTATGTCGAATTGGACTACGAGCCAGGTCGGCAGCAGTTGATTGGTTTCGGAGAGGTCAGTTCGGAGAATTTTTCCATTCACCTGGCTCGCGTTTTCAGCGATTCCTGGAGCTATGACTATGTCAACGGCCGCCTGAATTTCCGGATCGACAGCAGCGATGGGTTGAAGTGGAAGATGGCCAGCAGTCTGATTATAGCGGAGTCTGAAATCGTCGACGGACGCGCGCAGTTTTCTCTGGACTACGAGCGCGATGTTGATGATAACCGACGCAGCGATCTGAGTCTTTTGGTAGGGGCATCGCGGGTTGATGGCAGCAAGGCGTCGCCGTACCTTCCCAGCGCACCGACAATTAATCCCGGGCTGTATCGGACCATGGAATGGCTCGATGAGGCATTGGTTGACGGTGCGGTCTACCACAGTGGAGTGATTTTTCGGGGCTCCGCTCTGGGCGGCTCGCCTCAGGAAGAAAAATCATTCCAGGCTTTCTTTAATTTCAACGATGCTCAGGTCAGTTATCTGGAACAATGGCCGGAGCTTAGCGAGGTGTCTGGCTCGGTGCTTGTCAGCGATCAGATTACCAAAATTGAGGTCGAATCCGGGCAAACCATGGGCCTTACGATAGGCTCTGCTTCGGCGTTGGTGGCTCGGGAGCAATCCGGGCAACTGTGGTTGACAGTTGACGGTATCGCAGGCGGTAACAGCCAGTACGGACTGAATTTTCTCACTGCCGCTCCGCTGGATAGCATCCTCGGTAATACCATGAGCGACTGGCAGGCGTTTGGCGGGGTGGAAGCCACGATAGATTTGCGGATTCCCCTGAATGCACCGGAAACGGAACCCAGGGTACTTATCAATGCGAACCTTGAGAACAACAGGTTGTTTCTTCCCCAGTACCAGCTTGAGTTCGATTCGGTCAACGGCGCAATCAACTTTGATTCTCTTACCGGCTTGCAGGATAGTTTGTTGACAACCAGACTGTTCGACGGCGACGCTCGGGTTACCTTGCTGTCTCAGCGTAATGAGGCGGAGCAATTTGTCACCACAATCGATGTTGAAGGACTGGCCGGCATCGAATCTTTGGAACGGTGGCCAGGCCAGAGCAATTTCGTGCGCGATATCCTCGCTCGCTCCGAAGGCCAACTCAATTACCAGGCGCAATTGCGAATCGGGCAGGATGATACTTCCCTCGATATCGGGACGAATCTGCAGGGGGTTGCTCTGAATTTACCGCAGCCCTTTCAGAAGCCGGCTGAACAGGCCATGCCGCTGAATCTGCAGATCGACTTCGGTCCCGCTATCATCGAGGTTGATGGCGTACTGGGGTCGGAACTGTCGATGCGCGTGGATGTTATTGGCGAGGCACTAGACGGCATTGTTTATGTCGGCACCATGCCCGGAGTCGCGGATCCGTGGGTTCCCGAAATTGATGCCCCGGGACTGGAGTTACGCGGAAATCTTGATGTTTTCAGAGTCTCGGAGTGGCTGGAAATACTGACCAGCCCCGAAACCGCGTTGTCGCCGTCGCAGGATCTGACCCGCTGGCTGTCACGGGTGCGGCTGGATGTCGGGACCCTTGATGTGTTCGGCCAGGAACTCGATTCAATAAATGTACGGATTGAAGACTTGCAGGGCACCGACTACTGGACTGTTGCTCTGGATGGCGAGGAGGTAGCGGGTTCGGTGCTGATTCCTTTTGATACTGAGGACTACATCGAAGCGTACCTGGCCTATTTGCGATTGCCCGGGGGGCAGGAAGAAGTTCGAGTTGAGGAAGACATACAGCCCGTACAATCCGATGTTGAACCGGAGGAAGCCGAGAGAGTCGATGTGCTGGCACAGCTTGATCCCCGGACATTTCCAAAAGTCAGATTTTTTACCGGGGAATTGGTTATCGGTGACCGGGACTACGGTCTGGGACGATTCACTATGGACCCCGGTCCGGATGGAGCGCGGTTTTCTGACCTGATTATCGATTTTCGTGGATTCAAGCTCGGCAGAGCGGAGGACCAGCCGAGTTTCTTCTGGAGCTATGATGGCGTGACTCACCACAGCTATCTGAAGGGAATCATCCTGACCGATGACATTGCAGACGTACTTCAGGCAAACGGGTTCGCTGCCAGCCTGGAAAGCGACAATTCTCGCTTTGATGCCACGCTCGACTGGTCTGGAACCCCGGCATTTTTGCGAGCATCGGACCTCAGTGGCGAGGTGCTTCTGCGGGTCAGGGATGGCAGGTTTCTGCAAGGCGGTGACGGGCCCGGTGCACTGAAGCTGATAAGCATCATCAACCTCGACGCACTTATGCGCCGACTGCGTTTCAGCGATGATCTGCTGCGGCGCGGGCTGGCCTATGAAGAAATTACTGGCGATCTCTCTCTGGACCGGGGGCAGGTCACTATCAATGACCAGGTGGTTATTACCGGCCCCTCCAGTGTTTACCAGGTTTCCGGCAATATTGACCTCGCGGAGCAGACCATTGATGGCGATATGTATATTACCCTGCCGGTAAGCGACAATATTCCCTGGCTGGGCCTGATCGGTGCAATTTCCGGTTCCTTGAATCCCTCCCTGGCAATTGGTGCCTACCTTTTTGAACGAATCTTCGGTGAACAGGTAGACAGCCTCACCAGTGCCCAGTATCGTCTGCAGGGTCCCTGGGAAGGTTTGCAGCCGGAGCTGCAGCAGGCATTTGGTTCCTCCGTCTCACCGGAGCAGGATGACAACAACGGGAATGCCGACGGACAACTTCCGGTGCCGCCACAAGCCCTATCCCAGTAGCAAGAGAAAAACCAGTTCAGAGAACGGAAATGATGCACCGAGTCGCAGCACTGCAAATGGTCAGCAGCGGAGACATTCACCAGAACCTGGAAAGCGCGGCGCGGCTCATCGAGACCGCCGTGGCACGGGGCGCTGAACTGGTTCTGCTGCCGGAAAATTTCGCCATACTGGATGGCGGTCCGCTGCGGCAATTCGCTGAAATTCAAGGTGCAGAGAATACCCTGTTGCAGACTTTTCTTGCCGATCAGGCGCGCAGCAAGGGGATAACAGTCATTGGCGGGACAATACCCCTGCTTTCGCGGCCAGATGCCGATGCCGATGGCAGACCGGTCCTGCTGGAGGACGGCAGGGTGCGCCCGGCGTGTCTGGTTTATGATCCGTCCGGCGCACTGCTAGCCCGCTACGACAAGATGCATCTCTTTGATGTGAAAGTTGCAGACAAACAGGCGGAATATTCGGAATCAAGGAGTTTCGAGGCTGGCGATCATGTGGTAACGGTAGCCAGTTCGGCCGGAAAACTGGGTCTGTCGATCTGTTACGATCTCAGGTTTCCGGAGCTGTATCGAAAACTGCGAGAGGAGGGGGCAGAAGTTGTCACCGTTCCATCGGCTTTTACGCGCACAACCGGCGCGGCGCACTGGGAAGTTCTGCTGCGAGCGAGGGCTGTCGAGAATCAGTGTTTCGTGATCGCTGCCAACCAGGGAGGGGTGCACAATGAAACCCGAGAAACCTTCGGACACTCTATGATAATCAATCCGTGGGGGGAGATTCTCGACAGTGTCGCCGAAGGTGAAGGCGTGGCGATTGCCGACCTGGATATGGAACAGCTGGTCAGGGTCAGGCAGGACATGCCGATTATCAGCCATCGACGCCTGTGACCCGGAGGGCTGGTCTGCTAACGCTTGAAGTCAATGAATCTGAATAAAAGTCTAATTACCAATTTCCTGGCTTTGATGCTGGTTTTGTTTGGGCTCCTGCTGGATGACCCAGTGCGTCAGTATGTTCTGAACGCCGGCCTGTTTGCCCTTTCTGGAGGGCTGACCAACTGGCTTGCTATCCACATGTTGTTCGAACGCGTTCCCGGCTTTTACGGGTCAGGGGTTATACCGTTAAGGTTTGAAGAATTTAAGCGCGGAATCCGCAACCTGATCGTGGAGCAGTTCTTCAATCGGAAAAATCTGGACCGATTCTTCAAGGATGCTACTGAAATCGCAGAGCGTCTCGAAATCGAGCTTAAGGCCAGTGTCCGTCGCCTGGATCTGGATACGGTTTTCGAATCACTGGTTGATGCGGTTATGAGCTCATCCCTCGGCGGAATGCTGGGAATGGTTGGAGGGCGAAGTGCTCTGAACGGTCTGCGTGAACCTTTCAGGCAGAAACTGGAGGATTATTTCGGCTTACTTTTTCACACCGAGTCATTCCGTGCTCACCTGCAGGATGCAGTGCGTAATTCGCTGGAGAGCGATGCGGTACTGGGGAAACTGGAGGCCATGATCGATGCGCGACTGGATGAAATGACGCCGCAGCTGGTCAAGGAAATTGTCCAGGACATGATCAGGGAGCACCTTGGCTGGCTGGTCATCTGGGGCTGTGTGGTCGGGGGCTTTCTTGGGCTGGGCTTCACTGTCTTGGCGCAAATGCAGTGAAGTAGCTTGGCTCTTCCGAGGGCTCAGCCGGCGGCTTTGTGCGTCTCGGGTGGGCAATTTGACTGCTCGTTCACGCAGTCGCCCGCGAATCCGACTTCTGTCGTAAAAATTAGCGCCAATTGATGTTGTGCGGGATGTAAATACAAAATGACTGTAATACAATGACGCCTTTTTTGGCAGCACAAGGTTTTTCCGACCCGCGGACCCGTTCCTCGGGGGGCTAATTTGAACAATCTTGCCAGGGGGGCAGGCTCGCGTATCGCGGCGGGTTTGTGAATTGCAAGCTATTATCACGGAATCTTTTTTCCGCAGGGACAAGACAAAGTTATGGCAAGACCAGTTGAATTCGAACACGACAAGGTTCTCAACAGCGCAATGGAGCAGTTTTGGAAGGAAGGGTACGAGGCCAGCTCGGTTCAGAAACTGCTAGACTGCACCGGCATCAATCGCGGCACGCTCTACAATTCCTTCGGAGACAAGGACTCGTTCTTCAAGGCCTGTGTCGAACAGTACAACAAGGGCATTGAGGAAAATATCAATGCTTCGTTGAAAAACAAGAACCTGGGCGCTTGGGATGCCATTTCCGGGTACTTCGAATTGGCAGTTATTGACACCTCCAACAAGCATCGTGCACTGGGCTGCCTGCTGGTGAATTCGCTTTGTGAAAGTATCAATTACGATCGTGATATGAAGCGACTGGTCAGAAACTCTTTGGGGAATGTACGCAAGGCTTTACTGGACCGGCTTAATGAGGCGAAAAAGAAAGGCAAGATCAAAAAAGGAATTACCGCAGAGTTCGCAGCGGATATCCTGATGAACACTCTTCATGGCGTACGGGTTAATTCCCGTGACGGCAAGAATGCCAAGCAGCTCGGCGATCTTATCCAGTTCACTGTGCAATCTTTGCAAAAAAAGTAGAATAATCAGAAGGTTAGTAAGAGGACGCCAGCATCTCCGACTGCAGGGAACCGGCGTCCCCGAAGCCTGCCCTATTTGCTTCTAGCCACTTTTTTAACCTGGAGAAAAGCTGCTATACTCGTGTCCCTCAGGAAAGTAATAGTCGGGTAGATCCCTCCCCGGAAGCAAGTAACAGGGCATAATAATGAAAAAAGTAGCTGGCAAGAAAAAAGCCGACGAAACCAATATAGACCTGACACCCATGCTAGATGTGGTGTTTATTCTTCTCATCTTCTTCGTGGTAACAGCAACGTTCCTGTCGGAAACCGCGATTAGCGCCGCCAGCAGTGAAAGCAGCGACGCGCCGCCGCCTCCGCCGGATGAAGATCAGGCGCAGAACATTCTCTTTGAGATTGGATCAAACGACGAGATTATTCTGAACAAGCAGCCACGGCCGATTATTCCGACCCAGATTCGCTCCAACATCGACCAGTTGAAAGCGGAAAATCCGTCAGCGTCTGTCATTATCCAGCCCAATAACGATTCCAGCGTTTCAACCCTGGTACTGATCATGGACGCGGCAAGGCAGGCAGGCATGTTTAATATCTCGGTGGTGGAACCTCCTAACCGTCGTTAATCAGCCGCCTCAGCAGAACCAACGTTAACGCACCTTATAGGTGCGTTTTCGTTTGTGTCGCGTAATCTCGGGAACCGCAGATGAAAAATAGATGGAATCAGTCAGCAGCTGCCGAATTCGCTCAGGGTTCGGAATTGGAGCTGCGCGTTTACAGCTCGCAACTGCTGGGCCAGGAAGAAGATCTGGTATTGCATGGAGGCGGCAACACCTCGATCAAAGGCGAAGTCTCCAACCTGTTTGGCGAACGGAAGAAAGTGTTGTTCGTCAAAGGCTCCGGTTGGGATCTGCGGACCATCAAGGCGCCGGGGTTTGCGGCAACCGACCTCAACGAGCTGCTGCGTCTGGCCGAGCTGGAGCAGCTTGGTGACACGGAAATGATGCGGCAGCTCCGCAGAACGCTGCTCGATCCAACCGCACCGACACCTTCGGTAGAAGCGATACTGCATGCGCTGATTCCTTTCAAGGTGGTCGACCACAGTCATGCCGATTCGGTCGTTGCGATCAGCAATACTCCCAATGGGGAGCAACGGCTGCGCGACATATACGGCGAGCGGGTTCTGATCCTTCCTTACATTATGCCGGGCTTCATTCTGGCCAGACAGGTGGCAGAGGCGACCCGCGCTATTGACTGGCAGTCCATCGACGGAATCGTGTTGCTACACCACGGTATTTTCACTTTTGCCGATGACGTAAAAACCAGCTATGACACCATGATCCGGCTGGTGTCCGCAGCCGAGGCCCATCTGGAGTCCTCCGGCGCCTCTCGGGCGCTGGTAAAAGGCAGCTACAGGCCGACGCCAACAGACCTGCTGACCGTCAGTCAGCTTCGCAACGAGGCATCCGAAATGCTGGGCGCGCCGGTCCTGCTGAACTGGGATACAAGCGAGTCGGCAGTCGGATTTGCCTGTCTCGAGAATGCTGGCGAACTGGCAACCCGCGGGCCCCTGACTCCTGATCACACCATTCATGCCAAGGCTTTTGCAGGGGTTTTCTCCAATCAGCCGAGTGCAGCATTTGGGGAATTTGCAAATCGTTACAGGGCATATTTCCAGGCTCACGCTAACGAGCAGCACCAGTGTCTGGATTTGATGCCCAGATACGGCGTCTGGTTGGAAAAAGGGTTGTTGCATTTCGCGCCCGGATTGAAGCAGCTGCAGGTGGTAAGAGACATAACCCGCCATACCGTAAGGGCGATTCAATGGGGACAGGCCCTGGGCGGCTGGACTGCGCTGCCGGCCAGGGACCTGTTCGACGTTGAATACTGGGAACTGGAGCAGGCCAAGCTGAAAAGCAGTAAAGCGGTGCCGGACATGGAGGGCAAGGTGGCCCTGGTTACCGGGGGCGCCTCTGGTATCGGCAGGGCCTGTGTCGAAGAGTTTCGCATGCGCGGAGCGGTAGTGGTTGTATTGGATATTAACCCGGACATGGAACAGATATTTTCCGATGACCCCGGGGTGCTGGCCCTTCTCTGCGACGTCACAGACAGCGCGGCAATCGATTCCGCTGTTGGCAGCGCGATCCAGCAGTTCGGTGGTCTCGACATGGTGATCAGCAATGCTGGCAGTTTCCCGACCAGCGCGAGCATAGCGACTATAAAAGATGCCGACTGGGAGCAGTCAGTGCAGCTCAATCTCACTTCTCACATGAAGATATTGCGGGCCTGCCAGCCGTTTCTCGCCAACGGTATTGATCCCGCCATCGTTATCATGGGTTCCAAGAATGTTCCCGCGCCCGGCCCGGGTGCTGCAGCCTATTCGGCGAGCAAGGCAGGTCTGACACAATTGGCAAGGGTGGCGGCACTGGAGCTGGGGGAGTTGGGGGTGCGCGTTAACGTGTTGCATCCCAATGCCGTTTTCGATACCGGCATCTGGACCGACGACGTCCTGGCTCAGCGAGCTGGCAATTATGGAATGACTGTGGACGAATACAAACGTCACAACGTTCTCAAAACTGAAATCACCTCGGGAGACGTTGCCCGGCTGGCGGTGCTGTTTGCATCGCCGGCCACCAGTGCAACCACCGGTGCACAGATTCCAGTTGATGGGGGTAACCAACGCGTCATTTAGTAAATTGATGTCGGGCGTACTGAGAAAAGATATTAGTAAAGGTATTAGAGGTGCTGGTAAACGGACAGACTTATCGCAGTATCTGGTTTGATGCCGAAGCGCAGCTGGTCAAGATTATTGATCAGACTTTGCTGCCTCACCGTTTCGAAATCAGAGCGATAGACAGTGTCGATGCAATGACAGAGGCCATTAGCGCCATGCGGGTGCGCGGCGCGCCTTTGATTGGAGTCGCGGCGGCATTTGGTCTTTATCTGGCATTGCGCGATAACGCGGATGAGCTGGAGCTACGAGCAACGCAGTTGCTGGGCACCAGACCGACGGCAGTCAATCTGGCCTGGTCCATGAAAGGAGCGATGGACAGACTGCAGCCCCTGCCAATGGGAGAACGCTCAGAAGCCGCGCTACGCTATGCCATGAAGCTGGCCGATGCGGATGTCGCGACCTGTGAGGCGATCGGTATTCATGGCTGTGGGTTACTCGAAAATCTCTGGCAGGCAAAGGGCGCCGGGCCGGAGCCTCTGCAGATACTCACTCATTGCAATGCAGGCTGGCTGGCTACGGTGGACTGGGGAACGGCACTGTCTGTGATCTACAAGGCTCAGGCTAGCGGCGTGCCCCTGCATGTTTGGGTTGACGAGACCCGACCTCGCAATCAGGGTGCCTACCTCACCGCGTGGGAGCTCCAGCAGCAGGGTGTCCCCTGCACTTTGATTGCTGACAATACCGGCGGTCACCTGATGCAGCATGGTATGGTCGACTGCTGCCTGGTAGGCAGCGATCGCACCACGGCGTCAGGAGATGTGTGTAACAAAATTGGCACCTACTTAAAGGCTCTGGCCGCTCACGACAACGGGGTGCCGTTCTACGTGGCGTTGCCTGTCTCCACCATAGATTTTGCAATTCATGACGGGCTGCGGGAGATTCCGATCGAACAACGCGGTGCGGATGAGGTGCTGAAAATTTCCGGGTTGGGCGAGAACGGAAAGCTGCGAACTGTAAATTTGACGCATCCCGACGTTCGTGCAAGCAATTACAGTTTCGATGTCACGCCCGCCAGACTCATAACGAGGCTGATTACCGAGAAGGGCATTTTCGCGGCAAATCCATCTGCAATAGACTCCCTCCGCGAATAGGGGATCGAAAATGCTTTCCGTTTTGTGTCGACGATCGGGATTAGGAAGAGGGTTCTGCGTTTGCGCGAAGTCCTTGCATGTAGCAGGATTTGCAGAGTTGGCGTTCGATATTGATTTCGTTATGACGGCTAAGATAGTCATCCCCGGAAATCCAGACACCTGAACCAGGAGCAGTTTCCACATTTCCGCACCAGGCGCAGAGAGACATCAGGTTTTCGAGAGTTTCCAGTTTTTGCAGAGTCAACTCCAGCTCTGCATTTCTGCGCCTCAGCTCTTCTTGGTCTCGCGCTGATTGCGCTCGTATTTCCGCGAAACCATCGACCGTGAACGCCACAAAGTAAACGACCACCATCAACAAAGCGATTTGGTTCAGCGCTCTCTGGGCCAATGCGCTAGGCTCGGACAAGTTCAACGGCGCCTGATAAAAGCCAGCAAGGTGCCCAATCATGGCTGTTGCTAGCAAGACTGGAGTAAGCCAGAGGACTGCAGTGTAAATCCTCCTGTCAGGGTAAAGAGCAAGCCAGATACATATGCTCGAGGTATACACAAGCAGAAAATGTCCTTCTAGTCCGCGGTTCAGCAAAGTTATAACTGTGGCCAGGATAGCTGTGCTAAAAAGGATGCCTGCTTTAGCCCTGTAAGACAACGGTGCAATACCACTGGCAATAACCGCGATTATCAATAAAGCCAGCCCTACTAACAGGGTGATCGGTCTCGCCGATTCGACAGTCAGTACCCTCCAGATAATAATTATGTTAATGATTGGCGCTAATGCGGCAATCCCGTTAAAACCGCGGCTGATCAGCTTTTCGCGAATGATCTGCTCGGCGGGTTTCAATTGTCCCACTTGACTTAACTCCTTGTGTCGTCATCAGAACCCAAATGTACTTCGCGACATGTCTTGCAGATTCCATGGGAAATATTTTTGGAGTCGTCTGATTGCAAAAATTCCTGCAAAGAGTCCCAGGAGCCAAACCCGGTCAGTGACTGAATTTTTAAGCAAGCTGTGCATTGCACAATCTTTTGTTGTAGAGACTCAATTTGAGCAAGTTTTTCGGTTAATTCCTTGTTCTTGATGTTGAGTTGTTCCCGGATCAGACTGTCCTCGGCCGCGAGTCGCTGACTTTCTGAAGCGACGTCGAAAACAAATTTGGCAGTAAAGCAGATGACAACGCCAGTAGGGAAGAGTATCGATAGAGTTCCAGCCAAACTGGGCGAAAGCATCATTGGTTCGGGGTACAGCTGCAGCGCATGGCCAGTCAGGGCGATAGTGTACAGGGCAAGTCCAATCGGAACACAGTAAATTAAAGCTCTCTTGCCATACGCGCCTATGGCGAGAATACAGAGGAGCACAAACAATATCGGGGATATGCCTTCCAGACCCCGATTTAGCGTAGTCCCCACGACCATTACGAAGAACACAAGGATCAAGATCTGAGGAATTCGGATAGCAGGTAATTTGGACCGGAAAAGCCAGCCCAGAACGAGCAGAAGTGCGCAAACATTAAAGACAGCCAGCAACTCTGGCCCTCGTACTCGGGCATTGTCAGTTGTGAAATATTCTACACTTAAAATTATCCCGGCCACCGGTAAAAGCAGCGCGCAGATACCGAGGAGCAGCTTATAGGACTTTGTGCCTGGTTCTGCAAACGGCGTGGCCGTTTCCGCAGATTGTGGGGATTCCAAAACAGATTTCGGGCTGTCTGTTAATTCTGACATGATAAATCAATGCTTTTTATCTTACTTCATTATCACTTTACGCTTTTTACCTCTAACCGCTAACCGCTAACCGCTAACCTCAGTTTGGTAGAGATTTGTTTCATACAGTCACAATCATCAATTATTATTTCTGGGGAAAAAAGGCTTTTAATAATAGTTAAAAACTATCACTGCTCTCGCTCATCCTGGGGGCCAGCCCAATGTCCTGCCGCCCAGTATATGCAGATGCAAATGAAAAACCGTCTGACCACCGTGACCACCGGTATTGACTACAATCCTGTAACCTGCCTCTTCGAGTCCCTGTTGTCTTGCAACTTCAGCAGCCCTGAACATGAGCTCGCCAAGCAACCCCGTGTCTGCCGGAGTTGCATCCTTCACGGCAGCCAGGTGTTTTTTCGGTATTAATAGTATGTGGGTTGGCGCTGCCGGGCTGATATCATGAAAAGCAAGGACGTGCTCGTCTTCATATACCTTGTTGGAGGGAATGTCCCCTGCGATAATTCGGCAGAACAGGCAATCGTTTGACACAGCTGTACTCTTGGTTTGCCTATCAAATAGTCAAAAATAAGGCTCTTATTCTAGTGGGGTTCTGACTTGAAATTCAATCGACACCCAACGGAAATTCGCGTCATCGTGAACGCGCTCGCATCGCTTGCCCTGACTTTAATGCTCGGCACGCAGGTGCGGGCGCAGACCCCCGTCTACAGCTTTGAAGTGATAAACCGTTACCCGCATACTCCAACCGCCTACACTCAGGGATTACGGTATTTCGACGGGCTCATGTATGAGGGCACAGGCAGGAATGGGCAGTCGATGCTTAAAAAGTATCGCCTCGAGGATGGTGAGTTGCTGCAAAGCAAGCGCCTGAGCGATCGCTATTTCGGTGAAGGAATCGAAATTGTAGGAGACCAAATCTTTCAGCTTACCTGGCGGGCTCACATGGTGTTTGTTTACGATCTGGAATCTTTCGAGCAGACAGACACTTTATACAATCCGACCGAAGGATGGGGGCTTACCTTCGACGGTGAGGAGCTTATTCTCAGCGACGGCAGCAGCAACCTCTATTTTATTGACCCTGAAAATTTTGTTACTACCCGCAAGCTCGAAGTAAAACTGGATGGGAATCCGGTTTCCCTGCTAAACGAGCTGGAATATATAGCAGGGGAGGTCTGGGCCAATATCTGGCAGACAGATTTTATTGTGAGAATTGATCCGATGACGGGAACGGTAAACTCACTGGTCAATCTTACGGGGTTGTCCGAGCAGACCATGCGCTCCGAGTCCGAGGCCGTCCTCAACGGTATTGCCTACGATGCCGATCAGGACCGATTGTTTGTCACCGGCAAACTGTGGTCCGATATCTTTGAGATAAGGCTGAGCGGGCCTTGATCAGCCTGGCGGGCTCTGCACTGGGCGAATGACTGGATGTGGATTCAGAAACAGATTCTTCTTGGCGCCAAACCCCGCGGGTTTCACCTGATAACAGACGAAGTGGCTCGCCACCTGCCCGAGCTGGCGACTATTGATAAAGGCCTGGCCCATTTCTTTCTGCAGCATACCTCAGCTTCTTTGAGTATCAATGAAAATGCCGATGCCAGTGTGCGGCGCGACATGGAAGAGCATTTCAACAAGCTGGCGCCGGAAAATGCGCCCTATTATCAGCATGTGTATGAAGGCGCCGACGACATGCCGGCTCACATCAAGTCCTCCCTCCTGGGTTGCGAAGTTTCCATTCCCGTCGGCAACGGACGCCTTTTGCTCGGGACCTGGCAGGGGCTTTATCTTGGGGAGCATCGGGATGCCGGCGGTGCCCGACGACTGATTGCCACCCTGACCGGAGAACCTGTGCGCCGCGGTGCATGACGGAGGACGGAGCTGGTGATGAAATCTGGTGCATTGGCAATCAAAATCCTGATGACTGTTCTCGTATTGGCGGGCCTGGTTGCGTGTAGAACTATCGGTTACTACAGTCAGGCAGCTCGCGGACAACTGGCGATCCTGTGGAATCGTGAGCCGATCAACGCGTTGCTGGCTAATGAAGAACTCCCGACGGAGCTGCGACAGAAGTTATCCACTATTCTCGAAATTCGTCAGTTTGCCACTGAGGAACTTTTGTTGCCGGCAGGAGGCTCCTACCTCGCTTATGTAGAACTGGATCGACAACATGTGGTGTGGAATGTTTTCGCCGCGCCCGAATTTTCCGTAGAGCCAGTGAACTGGTGTTATCCGGTAGCGGGCTGTGTCAGTTACCGGGGTTACTTTTCTGAAGACGCGGCACTGGACTTTGCCGGGAGATTGCAGCAACAGGGATACGACGTTTACACCGGCGGAGTTGACGCCTACTCCACTCTCGGCTGGTTCGACGATCCTGTCCTGAGCACTGTCATCACTCGTCAGGATTATCAGTTGGCTGCGCTGATTTTCCACGAGTTGGCCCACCAGCTGGTCTACGTGTCCGGGGATACGACCTTCAATGAGAGTTTCGCCACCGCTGTGGAACAGGAGGGTCTGAAGCGCTGGCTGGATATGAAGGGTGACGCAGACTCACTGGAAAGAGCGTACAGGGAATCGGAGCGCAGGCAGCAGTTTGTTGAACTGGTGATTGATTTCAGGGAACGTTTCGCAGCGCTTTATCGCCAGCGGGTTGCGCCATCCTTGATGCGGGAGCGAAAAGAGGCACTTCAGGATGAAATGCGTGCAGCATACCGGGAGCTCAATGCCAGTTGGGGTGGTATCGGTGCCTATGATGCCTGGTTTGCACGTTCGCTGAATAATGCACAACTTTCTACCGTTTCTTCTTATAATGAACTGGTTCCCGCGTTTGAGGGGCTATTGCAGGACCAGGCAAATGACCTCCAGGCGTTCTACGGCATGATTCAAGAGATTGCCGAACTCAGTCGGGAAGACCGGGAAGACCGCATGCAGCCCCGGGACAATCAATGACCAATACGGGAGTATCTAGTGATGAAAAATAATTTTCTGGCAATAACGGTAATCAGTTTCAGCGTGGGCCTGCTGACGGGATGCACTGGCAATTCCGACTGGCAGACTCTTATCGATGGCGAGTCCGGGCTGGAAAATTTCAATCGTGTTGGTGACGCAAACTGGACCGCTGCCGATGGGGCGATTCAGGCTACTGAAGGAACTGGTGGAGCCTCATTTTTGGTCACTCCGGATAATTACGGCGATTTTGCGCTCAGGGTCGAATTCTGGGCAAGTGATGATGCCAATAGCGGAATTTTTCTGCGCTGTCAGGAGCCGGACAACATCAATGATCGCAATTGTTACGAAGCCAATATTTTTGATCAACGTCCCGATCCGGCATACGGCACTGGTGGTATCGTTCATATCGCGCCGGTTGCTGAACCGCGGCCACTGGCGGGCGGGCGCTGGAATACCTATGAGATCACTCTGCAGGGTTCGCGCTTGCTGGTAGTTCTCAATGGCCAGACTACCGCAGACGTGCAGGATTCTCAGTTTGCCGATGGACCATTCGCGCTGCAGTGGGGCCGTGGCACCATGCGTTTTCGCAAGGTCGAGGTTCGCAGTCTCTGAGACCGCCGACGGGACTCCGATAAGCCAGCAGCTAGACAATCCTGAAGTTCGCTTTTAAGCTGACCGCTCTTGCAAAAAAATTAAAACCGGTCACCCGAGGAGCTTAACATGTTGACTATCGTCCGAACGCGCAGAGTATGGTCGGTGTTTCTGTCTGCGGCAGTTTGTGTTATCGCCGTCCCGTTGCAGGCACAACTGGCCATCATGCCGACCAACGAACATCCCAATCCCTATCGCACTATCAACGGATTCTTTACTTTGCCCGCTGAGCGGGAGTGGGGAGCCACCAGCGCCGTCGATATTGATGCCGATGGAGAATCCGTATGGGTTGCCGAACGCTGCAGCAGTAATAGCTGCGCGCTCTCCGACGCCGATAGCATCATCAAATACGACAAGGACGGCAATATCGTTACGACCTTTGGCGGCGGAATGCTGATCTGGCCTCACGGTATCCACGTGGATCGTCGTGGCAATATCTGGATTGCCGATGCGCGGGTCGCCAACGCCCGTGAGCTAGCACAGAATCCAGATGCCGCCGGAAAAGGTGCAGCGGTATACAAATTCAGCCCGGACGGCGAACTGCTGTTGACCCTGGGGTCACCTGGTATTGTCGGTGACGGCACGGGCCCCGTGCTCAGTGAGCCCAACGACGTGGTCGTGGGACCAGATGGCAGCATCTACGTAGGCGATGGTCATAGCGGTCAGGGCGCCAATGCGGACCTGTCGACTGTGGCGCGCATTGCCAAATATGACTCGACTGGACGCTTTATTGAATCCTGGGGTCAGATCGGCACGGCTCCCGGTGAATTTCGCACTCCCCATGGGCTGGCATTCGATTCCAGGGGACGCCTGTTTGTCGCAGACCGTGGCAATGTGCGTATCCAGATTTTTGAACAGGACGGAACCTACATCACCGAGTGGAAACAGTTCGGCAGGCTGAGCGGAATTTATATTGACGAAAATGACATTCTTTACGCTGCAGACTCAGAATCGAGTGCTACGTCAAATCCTGGGTGGCGCCGGGGAATTCGCGTCGGCAGCGCGATCACCGGCCATGTGTTGTACTTTATTCCGGATCCGCAACTCAATCCTGGTGGAACCAGCGCCGCCGAAGGAGTTGCCGCTGACAGGCATGGCAATATTTACGGAGCCGAGGTCGGCCCGAGGCAGCTGGTGAAGTACGAGCGGGCGGACTGACAACCGGCACCATTTCGTCTGCTGTTAGCATTGAAATATAGAGCCGCTGACTGGCGCTGGAGTCTGGCCCGTCAGCGGTTATAGGGGCTGGTGGTGACCTGCCCCATTCTATTCTTGACGGACTGATCCAGATCTCGCAGCGTTTTGCTCCCAAAGAAAAACACAGCGACCAGGACCAGCAGAATAATGCAGGCGGCTGTTATTGCGTTGGCTGCTCCAATCGAGTCTGCAGCGATGGCCATCGGGAACACGCCGATTGGAGTCAGGCCGAAGGACATCATCATGAGGCTGCTCATGCGGCCACGCATCTCATCGTCAGTAAGAATCTGGATTGCTGCGTTGTTTACGGTCTGAGCCGCACTGGCGTAAGTATTGGCGAGTAACAGCGGAACCAGAGCCAGATAGAAATTGGGAGTCTGGGCGAACACACCAAGGAAAATGCCGAACGCCAGGGTTGCCCAGACCATCAGGCGCAGCCGCTCATTCGATTCACCCCTTCGCACAATCCATATGGACCCGACAACCCCGCCGATGCCTCCAATCGCCATCAGGGTACCCACGCCACTTTCACCCATTTGCCAGGCCTGTTCTGCCAGCATCACCAGTATGTTCTGGAACGGCATTGCGACAAACATAGGTAACAGACCAAAAATGAGGCAGATCATCATCGGACGATTACTGAATAGATAGCGAAATCCGCTGCGGATATCCGCCAGCAAGTGTTGCCGGGGTTTTTCGCTGGAAGAACGACTCGTCTTGACGCCGAACATGCAGAAAATAGCTGCCAGGTAGAGTGTCGATGACAGCATATAGGCGGCGCTGACGGAAAACTGCGCAACTACCACACCCATGACTGCGGGTCCGGCCACCCGGCTCAGATTCATCACCGCCCCGGAAAAGGCCATGGCACTCTGCATCCGGCGGGGACCCACCACGCTGGCAGTGATAGCCATGCGGGCAGGCATGATGAAAGGAAAGGCGCAGCCGGCGACGAACGCGGTGCAGAGCATGTGCCAGAATTCCAGCCGATCAAGCATCAACAGAGTCAGAATAAAGAGCTCGTTGGCAAGTATCAGGCACTGGCCAAAGATAACGAGCTGACGCCTTTCAACGCGGTCGGTTATGGCGCCGCCCAACAGCGACGCGAATAGCAGCGGGACCGCCACGACCAGGTTGATGTAGGCCAGTGAAGTAGCCTGTCCGGTTAGTTCCCAGGCCAGAATGGTTCGGGTCAGCATCTGACCCTGCATGGCGAAGAAAAACGCGATATTGCCTATAAAAAGCCAGCGGAACTGGGGTTCGGAGAAAACCGCAAAAGTACCTTCCGAAGGAATGGGTTGGTCTGTCACTGAGGTTGAAATGATGAGGTCCTCCCGCGGGCGGCGGCAGTATAGCGCAAGTGGTGAACATACGACAGCGGGGAGTGAGGGGATGTTGAAGCTCAGCCTCGGGCGATGCGAACCGTAAAGATTACAGCGACGATCCTCGCCAATGGTTCGCCAGATAGCGCACTACCGCATCTTCTTCGTTGCTGCCGATCACTTCGTGCGCGTGCCGTAGCGCTTCCGGTTGCGCGTTGGCGACCGCCACGGCGTGATCGGCATTTTTGAACATGGAAATGTCGTTGCGGTTATCGCCAAAAACCACCGTACGTTTTTCCTCAAGTCCAAAGTTTTTCTTTAGTTCGCAAATAGCCTGGTCTTTGCTGGCGCGCCTGTCATGCACGGTAAGCCAGTACCAGCCCGGGTCGTATTGATTCTCATACTGGTGCGTCTCAATTCGGGCGCCATGTAATTCGCGGATGTGTTGTTCGAGTTCATTCAGGATTTCCCGGCGATTTATGATAGTCATGCAGACAACCTGCTCCCTGAGACCATGCTGCAGGTCGTCGGTTTTTGTAAGACGGGGGTCTTTCCTTGTGATACGTTCCTGCAGATACCACTGCATGCCAGGGTTCGTTACCTGATTGTAGTAAACCCGTTCTTCATTTCCGGTGTAAGTCGACAGAAAGGGAACGCAGTCGAATTCCGCCAGGGATTCGTAGATTTGCCTGCTAACCTCGCTTTCGATACTGTTGACTAAATGATGCTGGCCGGATTCCAGGTCGGAAATATAACCCCCGTTAAAGGTGATTACCGGTAGATTTAGTGTTAATCCCTTTAGCATCTGCTGCATGGAAACGATGCTGCGAGCGCTGGCTATAGTGAACGGAAGTCCGTTATCGACCAGCTCCTGCAGCATTTGCAAGCTAAAGTCCGAGATCTCGGCCTTGTTGTTTACAAGCGTGCCGTCCAGGTCCGAGATGTAAAGAATGTCCATGTCAAAGGAGGGAATGGGTGAGATCGGCATTAGGGTGACCTCAATTTTACGCGCTCTGGTTCATCACGGCCAATTGTTGTTTCCGCAAACAGCGGGACTCATCCGGCTTTGCCTGCTACCGCGCTTGTCAGCGTTATTACAAATGGTCTCTCATCCGGATTCGGATCGGAAAAATATACTGTCTCCGCTGAAATATCCGCGTAAACTGTCGGCATTTACAGGGCAAGCGTGATGAGACGCTTCGGGGAAAGGGAGGTAGAGGTTCTTATGACCAATAGAATATTTCTGAGTGTATCCGCTGTGGCAATGACGGTTGTCATGGTGTCGTTTTCAGTACCGGCCCCTGCCCAATCCGCTTTGCCTCAAGAGGCTGGAGACGGCAGCATTTTGCGTGTGGATCGGGCAATTGACGCATTGATTCCCGCGGATGCCCGAATCGAAAAGCTGGCGGATGGATTTGCATTTACCGAGGGTCCGGTCTGGCACCGTGGACCCGATCATCTGATGTTCAGCGACCTGCGCAGTAATGCGGTGCATATCTGGACCGAGGACGGTGGCGTCAGGACTTTTATGCAACCGGTGTTCGAAGGTGAGAGTGACACCACGTCTGTTGGTTCCAATGGCCTGAATATCGACTCGGCAGGTCGGCTGGTGCTCATGGAGCATGGTAATCGTCGCGTATCGCGACGCGAGCGCGATGGCTCTATGACTGTGCTGGCTGACAATTATCAGGGGCGGCGGCTCAACAGCCCTAATGATTCGGCCTGGAAGTCGGACGGTTGGCTCTATTTTACCGATCCGCCTTATGGGCTGGCGGGGTTGGAGGAAGACCCGGCGCGAGAGCTGGATTACAACGGAATTTATCGCCTGAGCCCTGATGGCGAACTGGAGCTGCTGGAAAGGGGGCAGACGCGGCCGAATGGATTGGCCTTTTCGCCCGATGAAAGAACCCTGTATGTCGCCAACTCCGATGCCAGCAACAAGGTCTGGTATGCCTATGACGTGCTCACTGACGGCAGGCTTGGACCCGGCCGTGTTTTTTACGACGTTAATGATCAGGACGAGATCGGAGCCACGGATGGACTGAAGGTCGACGTTGATGGCAATCTTTTTGCCACAGGTCCGGGAGGAGTCTGGGTGTTTAGTTCCGATGGACGTCATCTGGGAACCATCAAGCCCGACGAAGTGCCGGCCAATGTGGCGTGGGGCGACGACGGCAGTACGCTCTACATGACGGCCAGGACCGGTTTATATCGCATCAGGCTCAGCACGAGCGGATTGATTCCATGATCGCCGCGTGTTTTTTACCGTTGGGTTTAAAAAGGAAGACAGCCGAAAATGCGGTGCCTAACCTTGAATATTTATAATTTTTTTGGGAGTGACAAAGATGAAGATATTTCCCGGTAGATCTGCAAAACACACCCTGCAGGCCATGGCTCTGGCTATTGCCGCTGTGCTGGCGCCAGACTATTTCGCCCAGGAATTTCAGATTCATCCCTCGACCCAGGACCCTGCGGTTAGAGTGGATCTGGAGACCCTTGCTCGCTGGGAACGGGAACTTTCCAATTGGGGACGTTGGGGTACCGATGACCAGCGTGGCACTCTTAATCTGATCACGCCCGCGAAGACCCGCGAGGCCGCAGGGCTGGTCACCGAAGGTATCACAGTCACGCTGCAGCATTTTGTTACCCTCGAGCAATCAATCGACAGCCAGACATTTGGCGAAACCGATCATCGTATGAGCCGTCTCGACCCGGAAACCGGCGAGCCAACTTTTGCTCTGGATGAGATTTCCTTTTCGTTGCATGACGGCATGCTGTCGCATCTCGACGCGCTCTGCCACTACCGCAGCGAGATCAATGGCGAGTACGTGATTTTCAATGGCTATCCACAGAATCTGACCGCCGATGGTTGTGAAGATCTGGCCATTGACAGGATGGGCACGTCTTACGTGACTCGCGGCGTGCTGGTCGATTTGCCGCTCTTGCGTGGCGTCGACTGGCTGGATCCCAGCACGCCTATTTACGTTGAAGATCTCGAAGCCTGGGAGGAATTTGCCGGCATCACGATCGGTAGCGGTGATGCCCTGTTTGTTCGCACGGGGCGCTGGGCAAAGCGCGATGCCGAGGGGCCCTGGCGATACGGTCAGGGCGGAGCCGGGCTCCACGCTTCCGTGCTGCCCTGGTTGAGAGAGCGGGATGTCGCCATCTTGGTCGGTGATGCGGTGAACGATGTTCAGCCCTCCGGAGTGCAGGGAATAAACAGGCCCATCCATCAACTTACTCAGGTGAATATTGGCCTGCCGATCGTCGACAACGGTTATCTCAAGGAAGTCGCTGAAGTGGCCCGACGCCTGCAGCGCTGGGAGTTCATGACCTCCATCCAGATAAATCCGGTGCCGGGGGGGACAGCGAGTCCCTTTAACGCTCACGCTTCTTTCTAAGGCGGGTCCGCGACGGAAAGCCCGGTCAGTGGCGTCTGCTAAAGCAGACGCAGTGCTGGCCAGGAGGCGTCTGTCAGTTTTCTCTTCTACCGTGTTGTTAACCGTTATTTAACGGTTATTTTGCATATTTTTCCCCCGGGCTTGCGTAGAGTGCCTAAGCAGGTCTAACTCGCGGGAACATCGATATGCAACCAGCGCTAATGAGTGAGGCAGGAAAGCTGCGATCTCGAAGGTATTTCGAGCTGCAAGCGCGGTGGTGGACATCTTTCCGCATGCATCGACTGCCGGTTATTTCATGCATACTCAGTCTGCTCGCCGCGAGTTCGCAGGCGCTGGCGCAAGGCAGCGAGGAAATTGCAGAGATCGTGGTGTTTGGGCGCGATACCGACCTGGTAGGAGAGGCGCTCTCTGCTAGTGTGGGCTACGTCGGCGGAGCGGACCTGCTTATTCGTCCTCTGGTTAAAACCGCAGAATTGCTGGAATCGATGCCCGGGATGGTGGCCGTTCAACACTCGGGAAGTGGTAAGGCCAATCAATATTTCCTGCGGGGCTTCAATCTCGATCATGGTACTGACTATTCGGTGCACCTGGACGGTGTGCCGCTGAATATGCGTACTCATGGTCATGGCCAGGGCTATCTCGACGTGAACGGCATTATCCCGGAGACGGTCGAGGGCATTGATTTCCGCAAGGGTCCCTATTACGCCGATCTGGGTGATTTTTCTCTGGCCGGTGCCTCATTCATCAGCACCGTCGATCGACTGGAGCGTCCCTTCCTCTCAGGAGAAGCTGGCGAGAATGGGTGGCAGCGCTTCGTAGCCGGCAGCAGTCAGCAAGTCAGCGACGGCACCCTGACAGTGATCGGCGAATTGAAAAATTATGATGGGCCCTGGGACCAGGAAGAAGCGTTGAATCACCTGTCTTTATGGGGGAAGTATCTTACTCCAACCAGTTTTGGAGAGGCAGCGTTTTCGCTTTCTGCCTACCTGGCGGATTGGCAACCAACGGAGCAGATACCAGAGAGAGCAATTGGCACTCCGGTTTGTGCCGACGCGTTTTGTAGCCTCGATCCCACCGCAGAGGGTGAGACGGATCGCTGGATCGCTTCTGCGGATTTTACTGGCGCAGGCTGGGGCGCCAATTTTTACGCCCAGTATTATGATTGGACCATGTCTTCCAATCCAACCTATGACGCTCAGATCAACCAGTTCGACAAGCGCTGGATAGCAGGCGGCAGGGCCGACATGTCGCTGATCGAAGGAAACGGTTACACCATTTTGGCAGGGGCCGACTTCCGCTTTGACGATGGCGACCGTATTGGCGTTGAGGCGTTTGAACGGGGCAGATATACAGGGGAAATAGCAGCCAATGAGATGAAAGAATTCTCGGCAGGTCCCTTCATCGATGCTACCTGGTATGCGAGCGACGAACTGCGGGTGAACGCCGGGCTGCGCTATGATTACTACGACTTTGAGGTCAGGGCACTTAATCAAAACAGTGCCTCGGGGCGTAAGTCAGATAACGAGTTTTCGCCAAAGCTGGGACTGGCGTATGCGCCTCTTGATAATCTCGAGCTTTATTACAATTGGGGCCAGGGTTTCCATTCAAACGATGGTCGCGGAGTGGTGAATACCGTCGATCCAGTGCCGGGTCTGTCCGCCGGTACGGGATATGAATTCGGGGGTCGATTGAACCTGGGGGACTTCAAGTTTACCAGCGCATACTGGTGGCTCGATCAGGACAGTGAACTTATCTTCGTGGGCGACTCGAACTCGGTCGAACCCAAGGGTAGCTCCGAGCGCGATGGTTATGAGCTTACCGCATTCTGGCGACCGGTCGGATGGTTTGCCCTGGATGCCTCCTATAACTCGAGCGATGCCCGCTACACCAATAATCCTGAGGGCGACTATGTCGAGCAGGCGGTGGAGGAAGCGGCGCAACTGGGACTGTCATTCACCCGCTCCAACTGGGACGCCAGCCTGCGGGTTCGCTACCTGGGGCCCTATGCGCTGGATGCCGCAAACATGCGGCGTGGCGAGTCCCTCACTACCGCTAACCTAAGAGGCGCCTATCACTGGGATTCACTCACGCTATTCCTGGAGGTAATCAATCTGTTTGATACCGACGGCAAGGAAATCGTTTATTATTACCCCGCCTATGTCGAGGGTTTCGACCCGATGGGAATAAGCTCCGAAGAGATTGACTGCGAGAGTACCAATTGCTTCATGAGCCGCGCCACAATCCCCCGCGCCGTTCGTCTGGGATTGCGGTTTCGTTTCTAATTTCCGCGCCTTAACCTGATAACGTATTCGCCCTATAGGCGAGCGCATCATAGTGACAGGACCGGCAACAATGAAAGCACCAGCAACAACGCCATCGTCCAGTTAAACAACCGCAATCGCTGATTGTTGTGGAGCAGGCGGCTGATTTGCTGACCCAGGATCAGCCAGCTGCTGACGCAGGGCAGATTGATAAGGCCGAACACTGTGGCGACCAGAACTACTCCAGTCAGGCTTCGAGATGGGTTATAGACGCTCAGTGCGGTCAGGGCCATGGCCCAGGCTTTGGGATTGACCCACTGGAACAAGACCGCCTGCAGAAAGCTAATGGGTATCCCTTTGCCACGGGTGGCTTGGGTCCGGTCGGACTGCTCGGCAAGGCCTCCGAATTTGACCGGCGCCGCGTTGGCTATTTTCCAGGCAAGGAACAGCAAATAGACGATGCTGATCACTTTCAAAAGGTTGTAACTGACCGGGTAGCGATCAAAAACCTGAGCCAGTCCCGCGCCCACGATCAATGTCATAATGACAAACCCGATAGCTACCCCCGACAGGTGAGGTATTGAGCGCAGCACACCAAAATTGGCGCCCGATGCCATCAACATGAGATTATTGGGCCCCGGGGTGATTGAAGACACCAGAGAAAATGTCGCAAGGCTCATTAATAATTCAGGATTCATAATGCTTCACAGTGTGTTCGCGATGCGAGCGGAGATGATACGTGATTAGCCGCCAACAAAATGCGCTGTCGTCAACTGCAGGTGTTATGGAGCAGGTGCATCGTAATGCCAATCGTGCCCTGCTGGGAATAGTCTGGCTAAGCTCGGGTATTTTCGGTCTCTATATTCTGGCCAACTACGCGAGCGCCTGGTTCGACGGTGACCTGCAACGCTGGAACAATGTTTTACCTGACATCTACCAGCCCGGTGCATCGGCCGCGTCGCTGGGGATAGGATTGCATTTTGCAGCGGGCGGCATAATCCTTTTACTGGGGGGTATGCAGTTACTTGCAGGTCTACGCAGTAAGTATCCGACATTTCATCGGGTCACCGGAAGAATCTATGTGTCAGTCTCGATGCTTGCTGCAATCGGTGGACTCGCTTTCATTGCGCTGAAGGGAACCGTTGGCGGCACGGTCATGGACATCGGTTTTGGCCTGTACGGTTTACTGATGCTGCTGGCTGCCATGCAAACCATCCGCTTTGCGCTAGCAAAAAACTTCTCGGATCATCAGGCCTGGGCCTGGCGCCTGTACGCGCTGGCTATTGGATCCTGGCTATATCGAATGGATTATGGACTGTGGCTTGCGCTTGCGGACTGGGTCGGGCATACGGACGGGTTCGATGGGTGGTTCGACAGGATTATGGCATTTTTCTTCTACATACCGAACCTGATCATCGTTGAACTCATGATTCGCGCCCGTAACAACGGGACCAGCGATAGTCTGCGTATGGTGGCGACGGGCGCAGTGCTTACCGCATGTGTAATCCTGATCTTTTCCACCTGGACCTTTACGACAGTAGCCTGGTTGCCAGCTATTGTGAACTGGGTGGTCAGCTAGGGAGTTTTTCGAACCAGCGAGGCAAACTCGGTTTGGATTATGGCAAGTCAAGGGCGAATTAAGTAAAGTACGCCATCCTCATTAATAGCGGTAGCAGTTATGAATCATCTTTCGCAATTCGGGTGTCTGGTCATTATCTCGGCAACGATGCCTCTCGCCATCGCCGCTGACGAATCATTGCGGACCGAATGGGGCCACCCCGACCTCCAGGGGGTATGGAATTTTTCCACCGAGATTCCCTTCGAGCGACCAGTGCAGTTCGGTAGCCGCGAGTTTCTCTCCGCCGATGAAATTCGGGAAATACAGCAGCGATTGGCTGCGGACGCAGCCGCGGGCGCGGTGGTGGAGGCGGATGCAGAGTTTGCCAATCGGGGCGCCCCGGATACCAGCGAAAGATTTGTCTATGGTTATGATCATTTCTGGTACGAAATGGCATCGATCGCCGATACGGTTCGCACATCTCAGATTATTTATCCCCTCGACGGTCGTATGCCAGATGTGCTGCCCGACGCACCCAGCGGGAGCAGCGGATTTCTTGAGGATGCCTACGGCACGAGGCCAGTGAGGACCGGCAGCGGGGGTATCGGTAAAGATGGGCCCGAGGACCGGGGGTTACCCGAGCGGTGCATAGTCGGTCTGAATGAAATGCCTCCCTATCGGCCCAGTCGCTACAATAACAATCTGCAGATAGTGCAAAACCGCGACCACGTGGTGATCATTTCGGAAATGATCCATAACGCCCGAATTGTGCCCCTGGATGGCAGACCGCCTTTGCCGGAAGACATGGAGTTATGGACCGGTGACTCAAGGGGATACTGGGATGGTGACACTCTGGTGATAGAAACCAGGAATTTCAGCTTCCTGACATCCAGCCTTCGCAATGCAGGAACCGGCAAGGACAAGTTTTTGACCGAGAGAATCACGCGAACGGATTACGATTCTCTGGACTACGAATGGACCCTGGAAGATGCAGCCACTTTCACTGACAGGGTTACAGCGATCTTGCCCATGGCTAAAGTGGCGGGTCAACTCTATGAATACGCCTGTCAGGAAGGCAATTACGGGTTGTTGAATATTCTGCGCGGAGCGAGAGAGGCAGAGAGGCGCGAGGACAGCGACTAGTTAGCTGTTCCCCGCACTACCCTGCCTTGCGTCGCTAACGCGCCCGCATGGCCACTCGTCGGTATTGTCGATAGGCAGGGGTCCAGAAGTTACGCTCAATCTCCAGCTGCAATTCCTCGTCAGCCATCTCCAGAGTATAGCCCTGCTGCTGAGCGACCTTGCCTACCGCAAAGGCAATTTTCTTGCTGATGTCAGCCAGCTCTGTCAGCGGAGGCAATATGCCATCGGTAGGATCGTCACTTTGATGCGTCAGCTGCGCAAGGGTTTTACTGGCCTCCATTAACATCTCATCGCACACTCGACTGGATTTGCTGGCAATGACGCCCAGTCCGATACCCGGGAAGATATAACTGTTGTTGCACTGTGATATTTCGAAGCTTTTGCCCGCATATTCGACCTTGTCGAAGGGGCTTCCGGTAGCGACGATGGCTTCGCCCTTGCTCCAACTGATAACGTCCGCAGGATGGGCTTCCACCTGTCGTGAGGGATTGCTAAGCGGGAATATAATTGGCCTGGAACAACCCCGGCACATGGCGCTCACCACTTCTTCAGTGAACAAACCGGGAATACCCGCCGCACCGATCAGTACACTGGCGCCGGTATTAACCACCACCTCCAGCAAGTTGGGGTAAATTGAATCCGGACCAAGCTGCCAGCCCCCTATCAATCCCTGTGGTTGGGCAAGCCGCTGCTGGAAATCCGTAAGATCCGTCATGCCTTCGACCAGCAGGCCTTCCTTGTCTACCATGAAAACGCGCGCCCTGGCTTCAGCATCACTGAGGCCTTCGGCAACCAGCGCGGTGACTATGAGCTCAGCAATGCCGGAACCGGCCGATCCCGCGCCGACGAAAACGTAGACCTGTTCGGAGAGGGACTGTCGTTTCTTCCTGCAGGCTGCAATTAATGTACCCAGCGTGATAGCGGCTGTACCCTGGATATCATCGTTGAAGCAACATACCCGATCTCGATGCCGCTGCAATAGCGGCATCGCATTTTGCTGCGCGAAGTCTTCAAACTGGATCAACACGCCCGGCCAACGCTCTTGCAGCGCATCGATAAACTGATCCACAAAGGCAATGTACTCGTCATTGCCTATCCGGGGATGCCGCCTGCCCATATACATGGGGTCTTCGAGCAAGATTTTATTGTTGGTTCCAACGTCCAGCACGACCGGGAGAGTGTAGGCGGGGGAGATTCCTCCGCACGCTGTGTACAGCGACAGTTTGCCGATCGCGATACCCATGCCCCCGATGCCCTGGTCACCGAGGCCCAGGACCCGCTCGCCATCTGTTACCACTACCACTTTGACCTTGTCTTTGGTCACACTGCGCAGGATGTCGTCCATGTAGGCGCATTCTTCGTAGGACACGAAAATGCCGCGCGCACTGCGGTAAATATCGGAGAAGTGTTCGCAGGCATCCCCCACGGTAGGCGTGTAAATTATGGGCAGCATCTCCACCAGGTGATCGGAAAGCAGCCGGTAAAACAGGGTTTCATTGTTGTCCTGTACGGCGCGCAGGTAGATATGCCTGTTGATGGGCTCGGCAAAGCTGCAGTACTGGTGATAACAACGCTCGGTCTGCTCTTCGATTGTTTCGAACACTGGTGGCAGCAGACCGATCAGATTGAAAGCCAGGCGCTCCTCCGCGGAAAAGGCGGAGCCCTTGTTCAACAAGGGAGTGTCCAGCAGGGAGGGGCCGGCATAGGATATGTAGACAGGCTTGGTATCAGACATGTTTCAAAAACTCGACCTGCTGAGGATTTCGAATCACCCTCGATGCGCCGGTTTCCGCTTACGGTTGGTCCGAATAAGAACCGCCGGCCATTCCCGTCAGGGGTGCAGCACCATCACATCGGCATGCAGGTAGTCGAGAACACCCTGGGCCGTGTGACCGACCAGCGCCTCTGAAACGCGGGACTTGGATATCACGCCCATGATGATAATGTCGCTGTGCAGCTCCTTTTTCAGGCTTAGCAGCGCCATTATCGGTTTCTCTGTGGACAAGTGAACGAAGCCTGGTTCGATAGAGTATGCGCCCATGAACTCATCCAATGCCTCCTGATGGCTGGCGGCCAGCGAGTCGGCGGAGGTAAAAGGGTGGGCAGATGCTGAACAGGCGTGAGCGACATGCAACTCGCCTCCCAGTTCCTGTTCGGCAGCCAGACCGCTGTCCATGATCCGTGCGTCCAATCGTATCCTTTTCTGTTCTGTGTGAGTGGGATCTACTGCCGCCAGAAGAATTGGCTTTCCTGGCCAGGCGTTGTCTCGGACTAGTAATAACGGGCGTTTGCAGCTGCGGACCAGTTGCCAGGAGTCATTGGACAGTACCGGGTGTCCCTCATCCAGATTCCTGTTAATGTGCTGAATGACCAGATCCACGTCGAATTCTTCAGCCTCGCGAGCGACCTGCTCGTAGCGGGGATAGGCCCAGTGTACTTTGCTGGTTACCCGATATCCGTGATCATGCAGTCGTCCTGCGACCCTGGCGAGGCGCTCCTCCAACTCCTGCACATACTGTTTACGGATGTCGACCTCATCTTTGGCAAAGCTGGAATAGCTTTCGTGCAGGTACTCCTCGAACCCGCAGCCGATGATGATGAGCTCAGTCTGGGATTTGTCAGTGACAAATCGCAGCGCTTTTTCGATTTCGATGGGAAAATCGTCCGGTCCCTGACGGAAATCCTCGTGTACATCAAGTACAATCAAAATTCTCTTTTTGGTGCTCATCCAGCATCTCCAGATATATTCCAGTGTGTTTCTGACAGGAGCAATCGCCTCTGAAGGGATCGATTCTAGCATGGCAATTCGTTCAATCCTAGGAAAGCTGGTACCCGAACATCGGGCCGAATTCTCTTGAATACCCCACTTAGAACAATTAGTATCGACGATTAAATTTTTGGGATCATAGCTGGAATTTGTCCTCCGGTTAGGCAAAAAAACCGGATCCAAAGAAACCGAATTCAATAACAAAGCGCCGCGCTATCGGCGTCAACGAGGCTGTTGCTTATCATGGAGACACTTGTTTGGAATTCAGAAATGGCCGTTTCCGGCTTGATTCTGGCAGTTACTTTCATAGCGATTTTCACCGAAGGAATACATGGCATTCACCGCGTCAAGTGCGCGATGGGCGGCGCGATCGTGATGATCGTAGTCGGTCAGCTTTTTGGTTTTTACAATCCGGAAGAAGCCGTGGAAGCGATCGACTGGAATGTGGTGTTTCTGTTGGGCGGTATGATGACGATTGTCGCGATCATGATCCCCACCGGCGGATTTCAGCAGTTGGCATATGCCATCGCCGATTACAGCAAGGGTAGGTTGTTCCTGTTGCTGGCCCTCATGGGCACGCTGGTTACCGTGCTTTCTCTCCTGCTGGATAATGTCACAACCGTTGTGATTTTCGGGCCTTTGATCATCCTTATTTGCCAGTCTCTGCGCGTGAGCGCTATTCCTTTCCTGCTGGCTGCTGCTTTGCTGTCCGATACCGGCGGTGTGGCGACCCTGGTTGGCGATCCACCTAACCTCATGATCGGATCGGCTGCCAATATTGACTTTAACACCTTCGTTTTCCACATGGGGCCCATGGTGCTGGTAGCGTGGCTGGTTATTCTGTTTTTCCTTCGCATCCTGTTCAAGCAGGAGTTGGCGGTGACGCCCGCCAAGCTAGACCTGACAGATCGTGAACCGCTGTCCGATCCGCGCACCTGGTACGGCTCACTGGGCGTTTTGGGGATTATGGTAGTTGGATTTATTCTGCACAACACGCTGCACTGGGAGCCCTGGTTTGTTGCGGCTCTCGGACTCACGGCGCTGGTCTTTATCGGCCGCGATATCGACGTGGAGGAAAGCTTTGCTCATATCGAGTTGGCGCTGCTGATGTTTTTCGTCTCTCTGTTTATCATTGTCGGGGGAGTGGAGCACAGCCAATTCCTGGAGTACATTGGCCAGTTCGTTATCCCGTTCGTGGATAGCTACGGGCTCTTCACAACCTGTATTATTCTGATGTGGGTTTCAGCAGCCTTCTCGGCAGCAATAGACAATATTCCGTTTACCGCTGCTATGATCCCCATCATTCTGGGCATGGAAACTCAGGGCATTAACGTGTCGCCGATGTGGTGGGCGCTTGCCGCCGGCGTGGGCATGGGTGGAAATGGAACCCACCTGGGCTCTACGGCCAACGTGTTCATCGTGACAATTTCCGAGAAAATGGCCAAGGATGCGGGCGATCCCAGTCTAGCTATCACTCCGGGTTTGTGGTTCAGGAAAGGTCTGCCGGTTATGCTGATCACGCTGGTGACATGTAGCATTATTATGGCAATGTTCTGGGAATTCTTCGAACAGTCTGGAGTCTAACATCAGGCCCGTTAGACTCGTCGGACGATCAACATCAAAAAAGGATAAAGCAGTGCTGCCAACTCGGCAGCACTGTTTTTATGTCAGGGTGATGCAAAGCGATGCTTCGGCCAGTCATCGCTCGTGGCTATTCCGTTGCAATTAAAATCGCCGCCGTTACAATACCCATCGCCCCGATTCAACGAACCCGTCGAGCTGCTCAGTGAACTGTGCTCGCAGTCAGCACGTAACCCTTGATTGCTGTGGCTCGAAGCGGGCAAGGGTCGCGGTTCAAATCAGCAGCTCAAGACGACAGGCGGAGAAATAAGTGAAGAAGCAGCAATTGGTAGCAGCCGGCGTCTTGATACTCTTAACAATCTGGATGGTCGTTCCCCATGATGAAAACTCCCAGGGAGAGGGGGCGCTCGTCAGCAATACCGCTGTGGTTGCAGTCTCTGCGGGCAGTGCGGCGCCGGAAGATCCTTCGGTTTTCAGTGTCCGCGCCCAGCGGGTAGACGGGCAACCTTACATCGAACAGATACGCGTACGTGGTCGTACACAGGCTTTTCGTCACGTCGAGGTTCGTGCTGAACAGGCCGGCAGAGTCGTTGACGTTCCGGCACCCCGTGGAACCAGAGTAAGTGCCGGTGATGTGCTCTGCGAAATCGCGGTCGATACGCGCGATGTTGACCTGCAGGAAGCCGAGAGTCGACTGGATCAGGCGGAATTCGAATACAAAGCAGCGCTGGATCTGCAGGCCCGGAGCCTGACATCGGAGGTAGAGGTCGCTCAATTGAAGGCGGCGCTGGAATCCTCCAGAGCACAGGTTGCAAGGTCGCAGCTTGCGTTGAAAAACACCGAGATCGTAGCCCCCTTCGACGGGGTCGTCGAGACTCGAACCGTGGAAGTTGGAGACTTGCTGAATATCGGCAGCGTGTGCGCGTCTGTGCTCGATGACAGCCCGATGTTGCTGGTGGGACTGGTGCCAGAGCAGGATGTCGGGGGGGTCAGCATCGGCGCACGCGTTGACGGAAAGCTGCTTAGCGGTGAGCAGGTCACTGGCACCGTTACCTATCTGGCCAGAGCCGCTGACGCTATTTCCCGCAGCTATAGGCTCGAAATCGAGCTCGATCCGCAGTACCAGAATCTTCGGGAAGGCATTACGGTCGAACTCATGGTCGACGCCGATGAGGTACTTGCGCACCGCATTCCCTCGTCCGCGCTTACCCTTGATGACAGCGGCGCTATCGGCGTGAAAATCCTGGATGGAAACAACAGGGTACACTTCAATCAGGTTGAGATAGTGGGTGACGATACCAACCAGCTCAGTCCAGGTATCTGGGTAACCGGGCTCGCCGACACGACAACGCTGATTACACTGGGGCAGGAGATTGTATTTCCCGGACAGGTAGTAGAAGCCAACTTTGACTGGAACGAGTAGCGGCAGGGGGACCATAAATTATGTCTGGCTACATTGACGCCGCCATCCAGCGTTCGCGCACCACACTCAGTATCTTCGTCGTGACCATGCTCGCGGGTCTGGCGTCTTATTTTTCCATTCCAATCGAGATGTTCCCCGACATTCAGGTGCCGGTGGTGGTTACTACGGTCATCCACGAGGGCATTTCGCCAGAGGATGCCGAGCGTCTGTTGACCAAGCCGGCCGAACTTGAATTGAAAACTATTGATGGCATAACCGAGGTAAGCTCGTTTTCAAGCGAGGGTGCTGCCACCATCATGACAGAATTCGACATCAGCTTTGAGTCCGCTACGGCACTGGCTGAAGTCCGGGAAGCAATTAATCGTGCCAAGGCGCGCTTTCCTCAGTCGACGGAAGAGCCAATTATTCAGGAAGTTTCTGCTGTGCAGATGCCCATCGTGCAGATCGCGATTGGCGGTGACGGTGTCCCGGAGCGCACGCTACTGCGCATTGCCGAGGATTTGCAACGGGAGATCGAACTCCTTCCCCAGGTACTCGAGGCACCAATGGTGGGTAACAGGGAAGAGCTGCTGGAAGCGGTCATTGATCCGTCAAAACTCGAGACTTACGGCATTCCAAACAGCGCGATACTGCAGACCATTACCAGCAATAATCGCCTGATTGCGGCTGGTCAGGTGGATACCGGACAAGGCAGTTTTTCGATCAAGGTGCCCGGTTTGATTGAAGACGCAGATGATCTTTTTAGCCTGCCGCTGGCATCGACCGAGCTGGGTGTGCTCACAGTGTCTGATTTGGCTGACGTGCGGCGAACCTTCAAAGACGCTACCCGATATTCTTATGCCAATGGTAGCCAGACCATATCCCTTAATGTCATGAAGCGGAAGGGCGCGAGCCTGATAGAAGCCATGGAGGGAATAGATGCTCTGGTTGAGGAGGCCAGACCTTCGCTGCCTCCGGCAGTCGAGGTTTCTTACATCAACAACACCGTTCCGATAACCCTGGAGCAAAACGCAGGGCTTACCGGCAATATGGCGACCGCCATGGCGCTCGTGCTGGTGGTGGTCATCGCCGCGGTTGGAGTGCGCTCCGGCCTCTTGGTTACCATGGCCGTGCCATTCTCTTTTTTCTTCGCATTCATCATTATCAGCGTGCTGGACTTTACCTATAACTTTATGGTGATTTTCGGCCTGCTGTTGGGCCTCGGAATGCTCATCGACGGGGCGATTGTCATGGTGGAATACGCCGATCGCAAGATGGCCGAGGGACTGGATAGCTCAGAGGCATACAAGGCTGCGGTGAGGCGGATGTTCTGGCCAATCACGGCATCAACCGCCACAACGCTGGCCGCGTTCTTGCCTATCATGTTCTGGCCCGGCGTGTCAGGGCAATTCATGAGCTACCTGCCCATCACCGTGTTCGCAGTGCTCATTGGTTCGTTGTTTTATGCACTGCTGTTTGCACCCGCTATAGGCGCACTCATTGGTACTTCAAGCGATGCGGATAGCACCTATCTGCGCAATCTGGAGGAGGGTGATCCGGAAAAGGCCACCGGCATAACCGGTGTTTACGCGCGAGTTCTTGAGTATGCGGTCCGGATGCCGGGGACAGTGTTGCTGGTGACACTTCTAACACTCATCAGTGTGGTTTATTCCTATGGGAGATGGGGGGCTGGTTTTGAATTCTTCGTGTCTGCCGAACCCATGCAGACCCAGGTGCAGATTTTCGCCCGGGGTAATTTCTCGCCGGCTGAGCTGCGCACCATCATGCTTGACGCCGAAGATCGCATTGAAGAGATTGGCTTTTATGACGGTATAGTGACGCAGTCCGGAGCTGGTCAGCAAATGGGTGGCGGTCAACAAGCTGCACCCGACCTCATCGGCACCATATTCATAGAGCTAACCGATCGGCGCGAGCGGGACCTGAACGGATTTGAGATCGAAAACATGTACCGCGATGCCGTTTCGGAAATTCCCGGGGTCCGCGCTGAGATCGTCTCCATTGAGCAAGGTCCTCCCGTTGGCAAGGAGATTCAGGTCGAATTTTCGGGCGAAGATCTGGATCTGTTGTTCAGTGAAGCCGAGCGTGTCCGCGACTTTATGGAAAACCAGATGACCGGTCTCATAGATATCGATGACACCCGGCCGGTCCCGGCCATCGAATGGGAGATCAACGTTGATCGGGCGCAGGCTGCTATGTTGGGTGCGGACATGTCAGAGATTGGCACGGCGATTCAGTTGATGACCAACGGTATATTTATGGGGGACTATCGCCCCGATGACAGCGAGGAAGAGGTCGACATCCGGGTACGTTATCCCATGGAATACCGTGGAATTGACCAGCTCGACACCATTCGCATCAGCACTGTCAATGGACCGGTGCCGATAAGCAGTTTCGTGACCCGGGAAGCCAAACCCAAGGTTAGCGAAATTCAGCGCGTCGACAGCAATCGTGTCGTCTACGTGCGCGCAAACCCCGCGCCTGGGGTGCTGGCAGACAACAAGCTCAGGGAAATCGAAGCATACATGGAAGAGAATCCACCGGTTAACGGCGTGTATTTTCAGTTCCGCGGCGCTAACGAGGAGCAGGAGGAATCGGCTGCCTTTCTGATTCAGGCGTTTGCAATCTCCATGGCGCTGATGGCGATCTTGCTGGTGACACAGTTCAACAGCTACTACCAGGCACTCTTGATTCTGTCCTCGGTGATAATGTCGACGGTCGGGGTATTGCTGGGACTGCTAACCACCGGGCAACCATTCAGTGTAATGCTGACAGGAATCGGCATTGTGGCGCTAGCCGGTATTATCGTGAATAACAATATTGTCCTGATCGACACTTTCAATGTGCTGCGCCGGGAGCATCCTGAATGGCAGATTCGGGAAGTTATAGTGCATACTGGAATTCAACGATTACGACCGGTATTTCTGACGACTTTTACCACCGGTTTCGGACTGTTGCCACTGGCGATGAATATTTCCTTCGACCTTCTTAGCGCCGAAATAGAAATTGGTGGCCCCATTGCGTCCCAGTGGGCGGGGCTCGCATCGACCATAGTGTTTGGCCTGTCCTTTGCCACTATTCTCACCCTGATCGTGACACCGGCCATGCTGGCACTACCCTCGAGTTTGCGGGCTATGCTGCGGAAAAAGCCCGAACCGATGCCCCGCTTGGAGACCAGTTTCTAGCAACTGCGAGCCCGCGCCTTGAAGGTCTCAAGATTCTAAACTCCGGAAGATTCGAAAAAACTCCAGAATACTGCCATGATGATCGTACAGGTCAGCAGCGTAATCAGCATGGCGGGCAACCCTTTTCGGAACCATAAGCCTGGCGTGATCGCGAGACTGGGATCGTTTGCATCCTTGGCCATTTTCTCCGATATCGTCACGATAAAAACGTTAGCTGTGGAACCAATGTGTGTTCCGTTGCCGCCCATGCCGACACCAGCCGCGAGAGCCCACCACAATGGAGAAACGTTGATGCCCTGGGTTTCCATGCCAAGAATAATGGGGATCATGGCCGCGGTGAAAGGAATATTGTCGATAGCGGCCGAAAATGCTGCTGCTACCCACATCAAGGCTATAGTCGATGCCAGCAAGCCGAATTCATTGACGAAGGGAACGATAAATTGCCCGATAAAGCGCAGAAATTCGCTGTGTTCTACGCCGCCAATGATAATGAACAGTGAGATGAAGAACATCAGCAAGGCAAGTTCGATATGGGCCAGGGTTTCCTCCAGTTCTACGCGTCGACCGATAAACACCAGTGCCGTCAGCCCGATAGCTGCCACCAGCCAGGGCTCCCAGTCCAGCCAGTCATGCAGGACAAACCCAACGACCATTACGCCAAGTACCGCCAGAGCACCGTACCAGGTTCTAGGGTCCGAAAGCGATTCCCGGTCTGAAAGGTTCAGTGCTGCCGGCTGCACGGCCAGCTCCTTTTTGAAGAGCACCTTCAGCGCCAGCAGTATGGCAATCCAAGCAACCAGCACCATCGGCCCCATGTGGTAAACGAAGGTATTGAAATCAATTTCCGCCGCTGAACCGATCATCAGGTTTGGAGGATCCCCCACCAGGGTAGCGACGCCACCCGTATCTGAAAGAAGTGCCGCTGCCAGCAGAAAAGGAATGGCGCTCACCCGCAGAGACTGACAAATCAGGATGATCAATGGCCCAAAAATAACGACGGTAGTGACATTGTCGAGCAGCAGGGACAGACCTGTGACCAGCGTTCCCATCAGGGCCAGCAGCAGGAAGAGTCTGCCTTTGCTAAAGTCCGCGATTGCGTATGCCAGCTGCTGGAATCCGCCGGTTGGGATCATGATTGCCACAATGGTCATCATGCAGCCGAGCAAAAATACGACGTTCCAGTCTATTGCCTCGACCGCGTCTTCCGGCGTATAGAAGCCGAAAATATGACCGACGATCATCATGATCGCGGCCCCCGCCATCGCGCACTTTACCCGGTGAACTCCATGAACACCCTCGGTAAAAATCGCTACAAAAGTGAGTGCCAAAACGATGCCCGAGACCAGCATCTCGGTATTCCAGACTAGCGTTTCCATAACTTGAACCCCTCGAATCCACCGCGGGACGCGGGGACGGGCAAAAAACCGGCACCGCCAGAAAGGCCGTGCTGACCGCGCGGGCGCGCAATCGAGCGGGAATGTAAACTAATAACGGGAATTCGCCAACATTTTTTTGCGTGAAGAAAATGGAGAGTCTGCCGGGATTGGTTTCCTGCGGAGTAGATTAGTCATCCCGGGTGCGCTATCCGTTGGATGACCATCCCTGTCAGCGGGTGAAATCGAAGTACAGGTAATATGTCAGGTGTCCCGATTCGTGCGGAGTCACGAAAGTGACAGCGAGAGATTTGCGCGTTGAAGTATTGTTTACAAGGGCGCTGAATGTCACTTCAACACCGACTGGATCGCCGGCAAAATTCGATGTCAGTTCGTAAATGAGTTGCTCTGGGTCACTAAAGTCGGGAAGCAATACACCTTCTATTTCAAGCCTCTGAAAATCCCAGAAGGTAAGCAAGTTGTTGCTCGAGTTTGCGTTATAGTCTAGGTAGATTGTGCCCGATATGGTGAGGTCCCATAGTGCGTAATAGGCGTCTGGCAAGGCATTCAGGAATTCCAGTATCGAGCCAAGCTCGCCAGCTTTTACCAGTTCATAACCGAACTCACCGCCAATTACCCAGACCGTATTTTCTGCGAGTGCAAGGTATGTATCGGTCTGAGGATAGTAACGATACAGGTAATTTTCGTATGCGAGAGTTTCAGGACCGGGAGGGAAATAGCCGGGTGCTTTCAATTCCGCCAGGGTAAAAAAAATCTCCACCAGGGAATCCGCTGCCTGTTGCGGCTGGGCTCCGTTAGGAAAGACCAGCAGACACAGAAGGAAAGCTCTGGCAATTCCTCTGCTTGAAGAGTTACTTCCGGCTCGATTTGGGATTAATCGATAACTGCGCATAACTGGCTACCCTTCAACATGACATGGCTGAAGTACCTGGAAAAAGAATCAATAAACGACGGGTCGCCCGAAAAGGTTACAGGCTATTGCGAATCAGGACAAAGAGATCTTTCGCCCATAGCATTGCTCAAACATAGAAAAGCCCGGGTGATTGAGATACCGGCTCATGCAAGGACTTGGTAAGTAAAAACTCTTCCCGAGAGGACCCCGCGCCCGATACAATCGGCAAACATGGTTTCACCAGAAGAACTACTCATTCACGTGCTTACTAAACGGAGGAGGCCTATGAATAGGCTGGCAGCGATAATAGTCTGCGATGTTGCAGTTGTTCTCACAGTGACGCTTGCATCGGTCGCGATGGCGCAGATTCCGGGTTATCCCCAAATCCTTATCCCAACCAGCGAGGAGTACGTCGAGTTTGCTCCGGACTATCAGACACCCTGGGATCAGGTGGAAATTTTTGTGACTGAGAAATATTCTCCCAATCTGGTGACGCTGCACGGCACCCATGGGATTGACCGCAATCATCCGGATGCGTCTGGCGGGCGCGCCATGGTGCTTTTCGGACCCGATGGCATTCTGTTGGTCGATTCTCAGAATCGCCAGGTGGGTGACAAGACCCTCGCTGCAATTCGTGAATTTACCGACGCACCGTTTAAAATATTGGTTAATTCTCATATTCACAGCGACCACACCGGCGCTAACGCGGTATTTGCCAGAGAGGGCGCTGTTATTTTCGCGCAGGAAAATCTCCGTCTGGACATGGTCAACCCGTTACGCCCGGATGGCAGCCCTGCAGCACCGTTGGATCCGGCTGCGGTTCCGGTGGCGACCTATGAATACGATCCCGACAAGCCGGGCGAACCGGCCGTGACTTTTCGCATGAACGACGAGGTTGTCGACTTTATTCCCATGATGCCATCCCACACGGCGGGTGATACCGTGGTACGTTTTCGCAATGCCAATGTAGTTTACATTGAGGATTTCTACCGCAATTTTGGTTACCCCTACGCAGCCCAGACCAGCGGGGGATCCATTCAGGGCATGATTCAGGCGATTGACCTTCTGCAGGAAATTGCTGGCCCTGATACCTGGCTGATTCCCGGTCACGGGACCCTGATCAAGCGCGAGGATTTGCTTCCGTATCGCGATATGCTCGAGGACATCTGGAACAAAGTCGAGGTAATGCGTGATCAGGACAAGACGCTTGAAGAGGTCCTGTCGGCAAACTTGACGGCGCCCTATGATGCTTCCACCAATGGTGATACTCAGTCAAGCAAGGACCGTTTTATTCGAGCGGTATACGATGAGCAGGGGAATTTTCCCCCGGTGGTGAACGGCAGGCGCAGCATGCCGGTACGCTAGCAGACCGGCTTCCTGAACTTTCCGCTACTGCGGTCGTTCCATGGTAAAAATGGAATCGACGTCGACCTGGCTGTAATCGTTGTATCCCAATCTGCCGATAGGTCGCATGGCGGCAACATCGACCAGTCCTTCACTGGTGATCAACTCGTCCCTGATGTGAACGCCTATCACTTCTCCCAGCACCATTACATACTGATCGGAATCAGACCAGGAGGGTATGTCAACACGCTTGATGAAACGGCATTCCAGGTGCACCGGCGCCTCAGCAATCCGCGGCGCTCGGACCAGTTCAGCAGGAATCGCGGTCAATCCTGACAGCTGGATTTCATCGGTGTCCGGGGATACGGTAGCGGAACTCTGATTCATCTGGTCACGCGTGTCCCAAGTCGCGAGGTTGCAGACGAACTCCCCGGTCGACAGGATATTTCTCAGAGAGTCTTTCATCCTGTCGGAACCGGCGCCCACGCCAGAAGAAAACATCACAGTTGGCGGCGAGTAACAGACCGCGTTGAAGAAACTATAGGGCGCCAGATTGTTGATGCCGTCCTCGCTCACTGAGCTGATCCAGCCGATCGGTCTGGGAATAATCAGGCTGTTAAATGGGTTTTTCGACAAGCCGTGATTTTTTTTCTGTGGTTCATAAAACATGGATTAGTTTCCACCTTGTTTGGGTCGGAGTGTGCAGCGCTGAGTTCGGCATTGAATGCGGAATCGCGGTCAGCGTTCAAGTCGGGCTCGTGTGGCCTCGACCAGATTGGCATAAAAATCCGATTCCGGATCCCGCTCAGCTGCGAATTCATACTGGGCCAGGGCTTCCTCCAGGCGATTTTCTTGCTCCAGCAGGCGACCCAGAGTGCGATAGAAAAACGCATTGTTCGGCTGGTGTCGTATCCCGGCCTGGTAGATACGGATCGCCTTTTCTGGATCACCTGCATTATTGTAGGTGTTTCCCATGATGTGGACCTGCGAGTCGTTATCCGGGTCAAGTTCTATAGCTTGCAGATCAAAGGCTATCGATTCCTCGAAGTTGCCATCCTGGCGTTCCATCTGACCCATGGTAGTGACCGCGGCTCGAATTGCCGTGTTGGGTTCATCGTTCTGGGTCAGGGCGATAAAACGGGCATAGTTCGGTTTGGCTTCCTGGAAACGCTGCAGAAAGTAATAGGTATTGGCCAGGTTTCGGTAGCCCTCTGCAAAGTTAGGATCTGCCGCAACGCACTGCTCAAACTCGGCGATGGCTTCTTCATGGCGCTCCAGGTTGCTGTAGGTGTTGCCGCGGCGGAACAGCCGCCTTGCCAACTCTTCGTCCACAGTTGGTGCATTACGGGTTGCACCGGCGTATCGGGACAGCACCGCCTGCAGATCAGCCTCGTTCCTCTGGGCAGCAACCGGATTGCCTGTCAGCGTGCTGAAAATGGCCAGTAGTGCTGCCAGCAAAATCAACTCTCTTCCTTTCATTGTCACGCACCTTTCCTATGAGTTACCGAGAATACAGGGTCATGTCGCACTCCGGCGCAGTTTTTCTGCGTTACGGGGCGCTTGTTGTTCACGCGACCGATATAACGGGCCCGTTGTCGGTCTTCTCGGTCACGTTGCCAATTATGCGGGCGTCGCTGTATCCCTTGCTTTCAAGCTCTCTCATACACCTGCTTGTTTCTCTCGATGGCACACATGCCAGCAGCCCTCCGGCTGTCTGGGGATCGAAAAGCATTTCCAAGAGAGGGTTCTTAACTGCGTCAACCGGCAATTGCATGACATCGCGAATTCTGCTGTTGTCGGCGTGAAGCGAGCTGAAAATTTTCTTTCTGAGGCAATCTGCTGCGCCTGCCATAACTGGAAGAGCGTCCAGTTGTATGGTTGCGGCCACGTCTCCGTCGGCCAGCATTTCAGCGAGATGTCCTGCCAGGCCAAATCCAGTGACGTCCGTACAGGCCGTCGCATTGCAATTGACCAAGATATCTGCGGCGTCACGGTTGGACACCAGCATCGATTCCAAAGCGGCTTCTATCCAGTTACCTTTGGCCTTGTAGCGCATGTCGGCTGCCAACAAGGTTCCAGTCCCGAGAGGTTTGCAAAGTATCAGCGAGTCGCCGGGCTTTGCCCCGCTTTTTGGCAACAGCCTATCCGGGTGGACGAAGCCATTGATTGACAGGCCGAAAGCCAGTTCCTGGGCCTCATTGGAATGTCCGCCGGCGAGTGCCGTCTCGTGTTCATTGAGAGTCAAAACACAGCCGGCCATCAACTCATCAAGGGTTTCCCGCATGATGGTTTTCGCTGCAAAGGGTATGCTCGCAATCGCCAGTGCGCTGTGAGGCAACGCCCCCATGGCATAGATGTCGCCCAGACAGTGATTGCTGGCAATCCGCGCGAACAGCCAGGGGTCGTTGATAAACGCGCGAAAGTAATCGACAGTTTGCACCAGCATACGCTCGCTGTTGATGCTTATTAACGCAGCATCCTCAGTAGTCGACAGGTCGCCGATCAGGTCTGGCTGGGTGGCGGGTTTCAGTCGGGAGAGGACATTCTGCAGAGTATCGCTACCTACTTTTGCCGCGCAACCGGCGCAGCGGATCACGTGCTGTCGTAATTGTTCCTCGGTGTCATTATCCGCGAGACCGCGCCGCAGCTGGATGGTTGGCTCGGTAACCGGCAGTCTCGCATATTTACGGAGGAAATCGGCATCAATCTTGCGTTTAAGAGCCCAAACCCAGCGCCCGGTAAAAAACCAGTTATTTTTCGAAGCGATGGCCTTCCGATCGCCGGTAAACAGAAGCGCCAGCGCATTTTTTTGTGGCACATAGGATTTGAGTCTCTTGCCAGTGGCAAAGCGCACGAGGTTGCGAGCCAGCGGTTTGCCCTGTCGGACGGCATAAACGCCGGACTTGGGTCTCGGGTGACCCTCAATTGAGGCGGCGTCACCGGCAGCGAATACAAAAGGGTGACTCAGGCTCTGTAAATGGGTATTGACGGCGATGAAGCCGTCACTATTGACTGCCAGTCCGCAATCTGCAGGCCATTGTGGGATACTTGCCCCTGTTGCGTATATTATCGTGTTGGCTTGCACTGGATCCTTGCCATCACAAATAATCAGCCCGGGCTGAAACTCGGTGACGCGATGATCGAATAACAGCTCAATACCGCGGCGTTCCAGTTCTGCCCTCGTAAAGTCCTTCACCCGATTATTATGAAATTTCAATAACTGGGTGTCGGCTGTCAGCAGTTTGATTGTCAACGGTGATGTTTCAGGATCGCGTATCCCGGCGGCCTTGTGAATTGCGTATTGCGCGGAAAAAGCCAGTTCTACGCTGGCAGGGCCGCCGCCGACGATAGCTATGCAGAATGGTGCTGATTTCTGCAGGTTGGCCAAGGCATTCTGTTTGATCAGGAGCCAGTTGGGTAGAAACTGATCAATGGGTTTCACCCCAATGGCATGTTGCTCAGCTCCCGGAATTTTTGCTGCATCGGGTCGCGACCCGATATTGATCGAGAGAAGGTCAAAACGGACTGGCGGACGATCCTTGCAGAGCACCCTTTTGTTATCAAGGTCCAGTCGCTGAATCTCCTCGTGTATCAGCCTGGCGCCGGAAAACTGGCATAGGGGTCTGAGGTCGATGTGAATGTCGTCAAACTGGTAAACACCCGAAATGTATCCCGGTAAGGCGCCGGAATAGGGAACCAGAACCTCTCGGGTGATCAGCACGACTTCCAGACCCGGCACTGGCTTCATGCCCAGGTGCATCAGGACGCTCAAATGACTGTGACCGCCACCGATCAAAACCAGGCGTTTGACCGCTGGAGAATTCGATGATGATTGTTTCATTGCGGAACTGCCTGGCACATCGGCGCAGTGTACCTCATTTCTAAAGCAGTCTGAATTAGCCGCACGGCAGCGTGTAAGCGCCTTCAGTGCCCCCAGGAGCACCAGCATCGATGTCTCACTACTGATAGAGAATCAACAGAGCCGAGATTGCTGGCAACAGTTCTCCTCCTCCGGACGATGCATGGGACGCCTCGGGAAAGCAAATCATGCAAGGGGGAAGGCGAAGACTAATTTTTTATGTCCGTCAATGCGCCGGTGAGCAGTCGGGTTTCAATGCCGGGCAATGGATGGTCGGGGATCAACTGGCTAAGTGCTAAAGAGCCCACTGCAATAACAGCGCCAATAAGAAAAACCACGCTGTGGTTTATCACCCAGACCAGACCCAGAAGAGCGGGGAGCACAACGGCTGCTATGTGATTGATGGTGAAGCTTATGCCTGAGGTTGCTGCGATGTCAGCCGGGTCGGCAATTTTCTGGAAGTAAGTCTTGATCGCAATGGCCATGGCGAAAAACAGATGGTCCAGCAGGTACAGCATGATAGCGATGGCAATATTGCTCACGAATGCGTAACTGACAAAGATGACTATCAGCCCCAGGTACTCGAGGGTCAGCGCGCGCCGCTCTCCAATGACCGAGATCAGGCGACCTATGCGCGGCGCTAGCCAGGTTGTCATGGCCGCATTCACCAGGGTTAGCAGGACGACGTTTTCAATGGGGAAGCCGAATTTTTCCACCAGCAGGAAACCGGCGAAAACCACAAAAATCTGTCGCCGTGCGCCCGACAAAAACGTCAGGGCGTAATATAGCCAGTACTTCTTGCGCAGGAACAGTTCCCGACGCTGGATTACTGTATCGTCAAAACGCGGCATCGCCAGCCAGCAGAATATTCCGATCGCAATACAGGCTCCTCCGGATAACAGGTATACCGCCATGTAGTTGGTCTCGAAAGCGAGGAAATACACATACAGGCAGCCCAATACCACCAGGCTGGTAAAGCTCCTGGCACTTAGTATCTGGCCCAGCACGTGAGGCGCCTCCTGCCGATCCAGCCATTGCAGGCTGAGGGAGTTTTGCAAGGTTTCCAGATAGTGAAATCCGATGGACATTAGTACCGTAGTGAAATAAAGCCACAGGGCAGCCGGATAAAACGCAGTTATGGCGGTACCCAGGCCCAGCGTCACGAGTGACAGGATGGCAAAGTTTTGCTGGCGGATGAAAAACAGTACCCAGATCGCGGTAAAGGCGAGGAATCCCGGGACCTCTCTCAAGCTTTGCAGTAAACCTATTTCTTCTCCAGTGAATGCTGCCCGTTCGATGACGTAATTGTTTAACAATACCTGCCAGGTTGAGAACGCGATGGCATTGCCGATCGCGAGCAGAAATAGCAGCGTTTTGCGCTGATTGAGTACGTGCGTCATCGAGTTCATGAGTGCAACGATCCAGAGTCTGCAAACCCAGGCCACTCCAACATTAAGCAGGGTCGGGGTGGAGTGTGCCTGTAAGCGAGCGACAGTATATCATAGGCGCCATGTCTTATTTGTCGATATACGCGGGCCCGCGGGCCATGCAACAGATACAGGCCAACGGCCTGCAGGCTGAGCATTTCAAGGTTCTTGTCGGTGCCTCGGGCGGACCCAAATGGTTCGTGCTGTACGGTCTTGATCGCTACCTGTTTGGAGAGTTTTTTGCCAATCGCAGTGGCCGATTGGCCACACTGGGATCGTCAGCCGGAGCATGGCGACTGGCTTGTCTTGCAACAGATCAGCCGGTTGCGGCCATTGATCGATTGGCTTCCCTGTACAGCAAGGAGCAATACTCGGCCAACCCGACGGTGGAAGAAGTGAGCCGCAAAGCCCGCGTGATGCTGCAGAGAGTATTGGGACCAGAAGGAGGCAGTCAACTGGTAAACAATGATCTCATCAAGACGCATATCATCGCTGTCCGATGCAAAGGCTTTCTGAATCATCGCAACAACGCTTCGCTGGGCGTCGGTCTGGCATTGGCTGGTATTTCCAATCTGGTCAGTCGTCGCACACTTGGGCTTTATTTTGAACGGGCAGTATTTAACAATCATGCCCATTCATGCGAGCTGGCCAGGTTGAATGATATCAAAACGTTAGATATAAAACTCACCGAGGACAATATTAACGATGCGCTGCTCGCCAGCGGTTCGATACCGCTTGCATTGGAAGGCGTTAGAGATGTTGATAGAGGTCCCGGAGGGTTATATATCGACGGTGGAATTACAGATTACCATTTTGATGTGCCATTTCACGCAAATGACGGGCTGGTTCTTTACCCACATTTTTTTTCTCGTGTAGTGCCCGGCTGGTTTGACAAATATCTCCGCTGGCGCAAGGTTGAACGACAACATTACGATAACGTAGTTCTGATAGCTCCTTCCCGGCAATTTGTGGCTGCATTACCGCATGGAAAAATACCCGATCGCAATGATTTCAGACATTTTGATTTTGACGACAGAGTCAAGTACTGGCGGTCGGTTCTGCAGGAAAGTGAGCGATTGGCCGAAGAATTCGCAATCCTGGCCGAGACCGGTAAGGGGTTGGATAGAATCCGCTTGTTCGATCCCGCCCAGCGAGACTGACCTTATCGGTGATTAAAATCTGCATAGCAATAATGGAAAGCAAGGAAAACTATGACCTACAAGCCCGAAGACTATGAAATTCCCCAACAATATCGACACTGGCACGGTGACAAGGCGGAGGATTTCCTCGGTCCGTTCTTTTTCAGACTGGACGGTGAGACTATTCACACCGCGTTTCGCGTCGACGAGCGTCACTGTAATGCGCACGATTCTCTGCACGGCGGAATCATGATGGCGTTTGCGGATTATACGCTGTGCCTTGCTGCCAATGGCGGCGCGGAAGAGAGCGTGGCTACGGTCACCTGTAACAACGAGTTTGTCGCTCCGGCCTTCAGGGGAGAACTGGTGCTGGGTCGCAGTGAACTGGTGAAGCGGGGACGCTCGCTGGTTTTTGTAAGGGGCGAATTGCGGGTCGAGGATCGCGTAATCCTGACCAGCAGTGGTGTGATCAAGCTGCTCAGGACAAATAAATTCTGAATTTACAGCCGGTAAACTTTCTCTGCGGTGCCGTAGAACAGCGCGTGCTTTTCCGGTTCGGTAAAGTCGGCAACCATTTTCTTGAAGCCGTTCCATAGTACCTGGTAAGAGAGCGAGTAGCGATCCATCGGGAAGTTGCTCTCGAACATGCAGCGGTCAGGCCCAAAGCACTCGATAGTGTGCAGGTAGTAAGCTTTCTGGCGGCGAACAAATTCATCGGAGTCAGGTGGCAGGTCACGAAGGTGCCAGCCGAAGCCGTTGTCGGGCATGGCCAGCCCGCCTACCTTTGCATACACATTGGGACACCTGGAAATTTCCCTGATGTCTTGTTTCCACTGTTGGAATATTTCATCCCGACATCCTGCATAGACCCCTACGCCCAGTGGTGTGCCGAAGTGATCAAGCACCATGGTGCACTCGGGAACCGCCTGGGCCAGGTCTTGGAAATCCTGGTTCTGGTGATGGTAGTGCCAGGTGTCATAGGTTAAATTGAGATCAGCAAGAACCTTGATACCCCTGCGGAACGACTCTTTGCCATAAAGGTACGAGGGTCCATTAGGAGAGATAAAAAACTTCCCGGATTTTTTGTCGTGTGCCCCGGCATGGCGAAATCCGCGCAGGTAGCCTGCGCCAGATTCCAGATGCTGCCGGATCACGTCTCGCAGAAGTTGTTTCGATTCACCTGCCAGAGACAGATCCACGTGACTTACCAACGCCGCGACCGGCGGATGCCCCCGCTCATTCCTGGCGCTTTGCTGGGCCACTGCGGCAATAGCGCGCGTCTCACCCAGGGACCTCAGGTGCCTGGGAGCTTCCCTGTCATAGAAGGCATGGCATTCCATGAAAACTGTTTTCACTATATTGTGTCCCGAGCCAGTGTCCTGCCAGAGTTCATCGAGCATGTAATCGAAGCCAAGTCCGCGTTTCCAAAGATGGTGATGAGGATCGATAATGGGGCGCTCGGGGTCCAGCACGTCTTCGGTGACCTGTGCCAGCCATTCCCTGCTGACGGGTTCAATTTTTGTCATACCTTTGCTCTTGTGAATTCCTGAGTTTGTGACACCTTGTCCTTCTATGCCTTCAGGCTGGATCGAAGCCCGGCGGTATCAAGCAGGGCTGTGACAGCAATTCTTCAAATGTTGTAGTATGGCCGCCAGTTGGTCAATCGTAATTGATTCAGGTCAACGGGCAATGAAAGGCGGTCGGTAAAGTAGTCAGGCTGTTCGCAGGGGAGCAGAGATGGACAGTTCAGCAGTTATTTCGAGCACAGTTATCGTTCTTTACCTGGCGGGATTCACGCTTTTTGGAATTTTGCTCAATCGCCGAAATCGCAGCTCCGACGATTGGGCGACAGGCGGTTCCACCCTGGGCCTGTGGATGCTGGCCGCCGGCGTGGCGGGCACGAGAATCGGGGGTGCCGGTACTTACGGGGTGGCCGGCGATGTAGTTACCGGAGGACTCGGTAACCTGTGGTACGGCGTCAATTCTTTCGCGGCGCTGGCCCTGGTGGGCCTTTTCTTCGCGGTTCCCTATCGGCGTCTTAAACTCTCCAGTGCGGGCCAGGTGTTCGACTTACGGTTTGGTTCCAGGCGCTGTCAGTGGCTGTCGTCACTGTGTGTTCAGACCGAATACCTGATCGTCAATATCATTGAACCATTTGTCATTGGCTCCATTGTCAGCGGGGTGACAGGTCTTCCATTTGGTTTGTGCGTCTACATAGGCGGCGCCGTGATTTTCACCTTCACTGCTACCGGTGGACTCAAAGGGACCGGCATCACCAACATCATTCATTGCGCCGTGACTATCGGGGGGCTTGCCGTTGTCGGTCTGTTTGCGATGCAGAACATGGGTGGCTGGTCCAGTATGATTGCCCAGGCAGATGCGATGCTGGTGGAGAACAATATCAGCCAGCGAAGCTGGTGGAGTTTTACCGGCATCGGTTGGGCAAGCATAATTGCGTTGTTTTTTTCGGCCACCCTCCACACCCCGGCCGCATCGGTATACTGTAACTACTCTACTTCGGCGCGACATGAAAACCTGCTCATTCCGGGCTTCCTGCTGGCTGGCCTGATGGCGGCTTCCATGCCTTTTTTGGCCGGCTTTATCGGTATCGGAACCCTGGCGGAGTATGGACCCGAGAGCGGCTTGAGCAGCTATCGCAATATCACCCAGCTGGCCACCGACGTTGGCCCGATAATCGGCGGCATCGCGCTGGCAGCGATACTGGGAGCCCTGATTTCCTCCGGAGCTCCCATTCTGCTGGGCAGTGCAACGTTATTCGTCAACGACTGGATTCCGGCATCCAAGCATTACTCGCAGGAAAAGCGACTGCGCGCGTACAAGATCACTACGGTAGTCTACGGACTGATAGCGACCACCATTGCCTGGCAGGCCAATATCTCGTCGGTATTGCAGCTGCTGCTGCTGGGTTTCGCCATGGTAGTACCGCCGGCGATCGCCATTGGCTACATTTTCTATTGGAAGGGAACCACCGAACGGGGTGTGTTCTGGGGCATGGTTACCGGTTACGGGGGCGGCCTGTTGCACTGGGGATTGAATACCCTGTACGAAGGCGCAGAAAACGCTTCCGCCGGTGGCTTCGCCCAGTTCTGGTATGAATTCTGTCAAACGCTCGGAGAGTGGCGCGACCCGACCTTTGCCGCCACCCTGATTCCGCTGGTAGTCATACCGCTGGTCAGTTTACTGCGTCCCGATGAGGCGAATGATGACCTGTGTGATGAGTTTTATGTGGCGCTGAAGGGTGCCCGCGCCCGAGCGTAATCGACCAGCATGCCCGCATAAACAGCGAGCTAGGTGGCATCGCTGTCCCTTAACCGACCCCTGGCCGTTTCCCGTTGCCCTTCGGCGGGTCTGAGGCTGCCCGCAGCCCCCAGGCCATGTGCCGGCATGCCGCTGTAAACGGCCTCGTACTCACCGTCCCGCACCAGGTAAGTTTCGTGCCAGATTCCAACATCGCCGCGGCTCTTGCCGACCCTGCGATTGAAATCAGCCCAGGCAGACAGATGCTCACGCCCTTTGTTGCGGGCGTAGTCCTCCAGCGCCTCGAATGACCTCCAGTACTGCACAATTACCGGTCCAATGGAGGAATGGCCAAGGCAGCCGATTTCGGGATTGGCGTCCAGTTCCTTCAGCATACGGGGCATGGCACGGAATACGGGAAACCATTTATGGATTTTCCAGATCTTGTTGATACGCATCCCGATCAGGAAAACCACGAAATCACCTTCGATTTCGGCGCTCATCCGCTGCGGAAATATTTCTTTCATGGAATAAGTCCTCGTCTCCTGGGTCAGCCCGGGTCCTAGTGCATTCCTCCAGAGCTTAGGTTCTAATTGTACACTCTGAGTAAAGAATTTCCGTAAAGCTCAGTGACTGACCCCGCTTCGCACTGGATCAGTGGTGACGAGTTTTTTCATGGTTCTCAGGAGAATCCTTCACCTATGAGCGATATTCATTTCGAATTCCTGGCCGATCGCCTGGATGATGTGCCATTGGTTATGGATTGGTGGCACAGTTTCTGGAGAGACCGTATGGGCGATCTGGAAACCTTTAGGGAGCGGTTCCTGACTACACTTGGTAAGGACGGGCTGCCGCTGGATATCCTTGCAATCAAGGATGGCCGGCCAGTCGGTACCGCGGCACTCAAGAAGCATGAGATGGAAGAGCTGTTCCCGGAATTCCGCTACTGGATGGGAAGTGTCTTCGTTGCTCCCGAATTCCGAAGAAGGGGTATAGCACACTCGCTGGCCTGCCACGTCATCGAGCTGGCGAGACAACGCCAGCTGCCTCAGTTATACCTTCAGACGGTTGATTTGACCGGTGGTCTCTATGCTGACCTTGGTTGGGAACCGGTGGAGCGGCTGCTTTACCGGGGCGAAGATACTCTGGTTATGGTCAAAACCCTGGATTAAAGGCTGCTTCAACCGATGCCGAACAGTCGACCGGCAATTTCTGCCGCCAGCAGACAAGCGGCAGCAACGAACCCGGCGACAGGTATCCATTTTGCCACCTGGAAAATGCCTGCCTCGACCTCTTCATCCCGGGACTTGATGCGCCACAGGGACAGGTTAACAAGGCAAAAGATTATCAGCAGGCAAAAACTGGTAACCCTTGCCAGTTGCTCGATGGGTAACCACAAGGCCATAACGATGACCAGTAACGTGACCAGCACCGTGGCGACAATCGGTGTGCGGGTAAGGCTGGATACCCGGCACAGTATGGCCGGTAACCAGCGCTGACGGGCCATACCATAACAGACCCTGGACGCCATGATTATCTGTATCAGCGCACCGTTTATCACCGCGAACATGGCGATGAACGAGATCACCAGCGGCATATTGCCGGTCACTTCCTGGTAGACATTGGCTAATGGCGCATCAGACCCGGCCAACTGCTCCGGCGGCAGTACCAGCAGCACGGCGAAGGCAACTGCAACGTACAACACGGTGGAGACGGCAAGCGCCAGCAGAATGCCCCTCGGCAGGTTGCGCTGCGGATTTTTAACTTCTTCCGCCACGTTTACCATGTCTTCGAAGCCCACGAAGGCGTAAAAAGCCAGGAAGGCACCGGAAAATATCCCTGGCCAGACTGCCAGCTCCAGAGTAGGAGTGAATTGGTCGACACGTGCAGGCAGTTCAGTGAAATAGGGGGCAGTAACGAACAGCAGCAGTAACAAACCGAACACTTCCAGCGCAGTCAGAACAGCAGCTGTTCGGACGGATTCCATGATGCCCCATATCGCCACTGCCCCCAGAGCTGACAACATCAAAATAATAGCCAGCCAACCCGGTACACTGAGAAAAACGTTGAGATAGCCGACGAACCCGCGAGCGATCGTGGCTGCGGAAACCACGCCGGTCATGATGATAAGAAGTCCTACCAAGATGGACAGTTGTTTCCTGCCAAAACCCTCAAAGACATAGACAGTCTCACCAGCGCTCACCGGGAATCGGGAAGCGAGTTCGGCGTAAGTGAACGCGGTAAGTCCGGCTATAAGCGAAGCGACAAGAAAAGAAACAGGGGCCAGGTAGCCCGCTTCGCCGGCTACTTTGCCTACCAGGACATAAATGCCGGCACCGAGAATATTGCCCAGACCGTAAAACGTCACCAGGTTCAGTGACAGGGACCTGCGCAGAGTTGGTTGCGGCTTTTCCATTATTCAGTCCACAGCGCAATGCCTGACCCGCACGAGTTCCGCATTACGTCAGCAGCACAAGCCGGAAGCCCGGGTGCTTCATCCGAGTCGGGCGGGCTAGCGCTTGATTTCTCCATTAGCCTGGATCAGGAATGGGCCGGGAGTTCTGTAGCTCTGTTCCAGCAGTTCACAGAGCTGGTCTGCGGTTTCCGCGACAGCGCCGGGAACGCCCATGCTGCGAGCCATATCGACCCAGCCAATGGTCGGATTGGAAATATCGAACAGGCTGGCGGCTATGTCGCCCATGTTCTCGACTCCCAGTCTTGCATACTCCACGTTGAGTATATTGTATGAATTATTGGCAAAAATCACGGTAGTGACGTTAAGGTTCTCACGCGCCTGGGTCCACAGGCATTGGATGGTATAAGCCGCACCGCCATCACCGAGCAGCGCTACCACGGGTCTGTCAGGGCATGCGAGGGCGGCGCCGGTTGCGGTGGGGCCACCCTGTCCAATAGCGCCCCCGGTCAGACTCAGCCAGCTGTGAGGCACAGAATTCTGACAGAACGGATAAGCCGCATTACCGCCTCCGGAATCCGTGCAGACAATCAGCTCTTCCGGCATGGTGGCCGCAAAGGCCTGCACTATGGTCTTGTTGGACAGTTCGCCGCTGGGTTTAGGGATTTCCTGGTGTTCGAAGCAGGTGACAGGCGAATCTGCGGCGCCCAGCCGCTCGGCCAGTCGCTGCAGGGCATCCACGGCATCTTCCTCGACGCGGGACAGGCGATGGACAGCGCAGCCATCGGGAACCAGCTGGCTGCGGATACCCTGGTAGGCAAAAAAGCTGGCCGGAATCTGGCCGTTCACCAGCACCAGGTTCCGGGTGCCTTCCAGGCTGGCCAGGATCTGTTCGGGAAAGTAGGGCAGGCGTTCCACCGCCACCGTGCCCGGTCCGCCGTCGATGCGAGCCGGGAAAGTCCCGGTCAGCAAACGACAGCCGGTTTTGCCCGCGATGCGGCTGGCAGCTTCCAGTGCTGCCGGGACCAGGGCGTGATGTTCCAGCAGCAAAGCGGTTTTCTCTCCTGCACTCAGGACCCTGGCAATTTCTTCTATCGCGTTTTCATCGGTCTGCGACCGTCCCGGTAGTGCGTTCGGCCTCACCGGTCCCGGTGATTCTCCCCAGGCCGCGTCAGCACCCATTATTAGCGTAGCAATCTGACCCGTCGAGTCGGATGTCTGGCGCAATGTGGCAGTGAAAGCGTCTGCACCATCCTGTGCCAGCGTTTGAGCAGTGCTGCATGACTTGATCCAGCAAGAATAGTTGCGTGCCAGGGTGTCGATATCGGAGGTGAGCGGTGCATCGAAGCCGATATGGTATTCAGGGTGGTTTCCCACGATGTTGATAATGGGCGTCCTGGCTTTGCGGGCATTGTGCAGGTTGGCAATGCCGTTGGCGAGGCCCGGCCCCAGATGCAGCAGAGTAGCCGCAGGTTTACCGGTCATGCGCCCATAACCGTCCGCTGCCCCGGTACATACGCCTTCGAACAGTGCCAGCACCGACCTTATCCTGGGAACCGAATCGAGTCCCTGAACCAGATGCATTTCCGAGGTGCCCGGATTGGCGACACACAGTTCGACGCCGCAATCAGCGAGGGTTTCAATCAGCGCGTGGGCACCATTCATAGCGATATTTCCTATTTAAACTTTTCGAACAATTGATGAGAATTCTACTCGGACTGATTATTTCGCGAGTCCTGCCCACCATTGCAGGACCTTGGGAGCGAAGTGCAGTCTACCATGAAATTCCTTAAGGCAGATTGTTGCCGGCATGTATGCTCCCCTGACTGGCATGGGCAGCGAGCAGATTTTTAATTGACCTTGAGTTGTCGGCGTTCTTGCGACGACTTGATTCTCTGTTACCATATCGCCCTGCCGTGTGTGGTGAAATGTGGTCACGAGATTGTGGCCGCAATCTTTTAATAACAAAAATTCAGCAGCTGACAGCTTATGCGCCTTCGTTTCAAGGAAATTGCGGGACATCAAGCTTCTGCCCGTGAATCAAAGTTCAGCGGGCATATCTTCATGTCCAGCATCAGGACCGGGGTGCTCCTGCTGGCGTTATTATATCTCGGGGTCTGCTTGCTCATCCCTGCCCGCAGTCTGGCGCTGGAGGCGGTTGAGGAGATAGACGAACAGCAGTTGCCGCGGGATTTCAGCCAGGTAAATTTCTACCTGCTGACTGTCGATGTCGGCAACAAACTGTGGGATAACTTCGGCCACACCGCTTTGCGGCTTGTGGATGAGGACGCCAGCACAGACACCGTCTACAACTGGGGCCTGTTCGACACCAGCGGCGGGCTGGTCAGTTTTTCCTTTAATTTCTTTAAAGGGGTCATGAATTATCAGTTGGGCACAAATTCGCCCGCAGCGGAGTTTTCCATGTACCGCCGGCAGCAACGCACGGTTTGGCAGGAGAAAATCAACCTCAACAATTCGCAGAAGGAAATTCTATACAAACGGCTTGTCTGGAATACCCGGCCCGAAAATATTGTCTATCCGTATGATTACTTCGATGACAATTGCACCACCCGGGTCCGCGATTATCTGGATGAGGCGCTTTACGGGCAGCTGTCTGCAGCGACCAATGTGCCCACCGAAAATACCTTTCGAGATCTCGTGAAGTACCATTACCGGTCATTGGCACCGGTCGAGTTATCCCTCGATCTACTGATGAATGCCAATATCGACCGGGTTGTTACCGGTTGGGAGGAAATGTTTCTGCCACTCAGTCTGCGAGCCCGGCTTCTTGAACTTCCCTCGGATGTGGCGATCAATGGAAATCTCCAGCCCCTGTTGTCTGACTCTATGGTGGTTATGGATTTTCCAACCCCGCGGGCGCAGCCCAATCCCTATTATCTGGCAGGTGCCTTTCTTCTGGCACCCACACTGCTGTTGTTTTTATTGCTGCGAAGAAAGCCAACCTCCTATTTCGCCTTACCCTCCAGAATTAGCATGAGGATGCCGGGAATCAGCATGCGCATAATGGGTCTGGTCGGACTGCTAACTGCGCTGGTGAGCGGCATATTCGGCTGTTTGATGCTGGGCGGCTGGTTTTTCTCCGGTCATGATGATCTGTACGGTAATGTTAACTTACTGTTGTGTTGGCCGACGGATCTTCTGGGGGCTGTGATCGCCGCCCGCTGGCTATTGCTTGCCAGGCCCTGGCCGTTAGATCATAACAGTTCACCATTCATCAACTACTACTTGCTGGCAAGGGTGCTCTCCCTGCTGGTTTATGCGGTAGTGGCTGGTTTCCAGATTACCGCTCAGTCATTGCAAACTTTGCTGGTTACCCTGACGCCTGGAATGTTTCTGTTTCTAGTGCTGATATGGATTGTCGGGTTCGAACCTGCCAGGTCTAAAAATCTGCTGCTATAACACCTGGCAGCCAGCTGATCTGCCATAATGATTGGCGCAAAAAAAGCCCCGAACTCAAGCGAGTCGGGGCTTTTCTCATCCGGGCTGCGGATTCAGTTAGCGCGAGATCACTTCGACCCGCCGGTTACGCTGGTAGGCAGCCTCGCTGGTAGCGGCATCAGCCGGTCTTTCCTCGCCGTAACTTACGACTTCGATTTGAGACCGCGAGGCCCCGTTCACAATGAGAAAGTTCATGATGCTCTGAGCTCGTCTTTCGCCGAGAGCCAGATTGTACTCCCTCGTACCTCGCTCATCGGCATGGCCCTCCAGCCGTATGCTTTTGCCGGGATTGGCTGCCAGATCCTGGCCATGAAAGGTGAGAACGTCACGGTCGGCAGGTCTAAATTCGGCGATGTCGAAATCGAAATAGAACACTGTTGTTTGCAATGCAGCGCGCTGGATTCGCTCCTGAGCCTCGGCGGCTCGTCGCTCTGCTTCGCTTTGCAGCTGTTGCGCCCGCTGCGTGGTCGCATCGATTCCGGACAGACCGGAATCCGCCTCCTGGGCCGCTTCTTCGACGTCACCGCTGGAACTGCAGGCCACAACGCCAGACAGTGCGAACAACATCATCAGGCTGCGGGCAAATTTTGATACTTTCATATTCTCTCCTAACGTTGGACGTTGCAGGATGCTGCTTCTCCGTACTGATGCGGTCATACACCGCACAGTCAAAGTTACAGCAAACATCAATTCACTTCTATTGATCGGCTTCTATACCATTTTTTTGACACTTTTCCGCGGAGAATCTCAATTCCCGGGCGTACCGCGGAAGCAACTGGCGTCTCAGTCTTCAATTTTCCAAGATTTTCCTATGAAAAACCATGCCGCCAGCCATTGCCAGAACAAACAGCCATATCGACCCGTCAAATGTAACCAGCAAAGTTATAGCGGGTCCGGGACATAACCCCGCTATACCCCAGCCAATTCCGAATAGCACGGCGCCGCCAATCAGCCTGGGATCGATATCTTTTCGGGTTGGCAGGGAAAAGCTTGAGTCAAGCAAGGGTTTGTCACGTTTCAGTATCAGTCGAAAGGCGGGAGTGGTAACAGCCAATCCTCCTGCCATCACCAGCGCAAGACTCGGATCCCAGTCTCCGAACAGATCAAGGAAGCCAATCACCTTGGCCGGATTGACCATCGCTGAAATAATCAATCCGAGTGCAAACAGCACGCCGCAGAAAAACACGGAGACCAGCGCGAGCGGTTTATCGGCTCGATTTATCATTGAGCGCCTCCCAGCACATGTCTGATCAGAAATACCGTAACTATGGCGGTAAACATGAATACCCCGGTGGAGACAAACGAGCGCTTTGATGCGCGGGCGATTCCGCAGATACCGTGGCCACTCGTGCAGCCACTTCCCATTCGTGTGCCAATACCAACAAGGAAGCCGGCCATAATACTCATCAAGGGAGTTGTTTGAGTTTGCAGATCGATTGGTGTGCCGCTCATCAGCATGTAGCCAGCGCCGCCGGTCAACAAACCTCCGATGAATACACCTCGCCACAGGGCATCGGTTTTCACCGGCAAAAGCATACCTCCGAAGATGCCGCTGATACCGGTAATTCGGCCGTTAATCAGCAGCATCAACGTGGCAGCAAGTCCGATTAGTGCGCCTCCGAATAGTGCGCTATAGGGAGTAAAATTTTCCATGAATTGTTGGTTCCGTCCATTCAACTTGGGGTGGATCTGCATCAGATCAAACAGGAAGAAAGTTCCGTATACAGCAGATCGACGCGAATTATACACCAAGTAATCAGACCAGAGCTTTTTGCTATCACCTAAATTCTGCCCGGCTTGTTCGTGTTTCACGCTCCATTTCGAGCTTGCGCTCCTCCTGGTTAATGACCCCTGATCTGGCTCAATTCTGGTCCGGAGCTTATCGAGCAAATGTTCGATATTTGTTTATTTGCCGCTATCAAAAATGTTAAAGTACCCATTCGTCGCAGCCGGGTAATTTGTCTACCTGAGCTCGCATGACTATCCCGCCGGTGAATTTGAACCGGGCGCCTTGCCTGAACGTAACACGTCGTCACAAAACCGGCCGGAAACTTTTCGAAAAATATTTAGAAGGAGTCTCAGGTGAACGCCGATTTCACAGCGGATGAGCTAGCTTTTCAGCAACAGGTAAGAGATTTTTTGGAAAATGAATTCCCTGCTGATATTCGGGAAAAAATTGACAGTAATGTCAACCTCAGCAAAGACGACATCATTCGTTGGCAAAAAATTCTCAACAAGCAAGGCTGGATGGCGCCAAATTGGCCCGTGGAGTATGGCGGAACCGGCTGGACGCCAACACAGAAATATATTTTCAATCAGGAAATGGGCCGCGTGGGTGCGCCGGAGCCCGTGCCGTTCGGGGTCAAGATGGTGGCCCCGGTACTTCTTACGTACGGCACGGAAGAGCAGAAGCAAAGATTTCTGCCGGATATTCTTGAGAGTAACGCGTGGTGGTGTCAGGGTTACTCTGAACCTAATTCAGGGTCGGATCTGGCATCTCTCAAAACCGCTGCCGTCCGAGACGGCGATCACTACGTGGTCAACGGAACCAAGACCTGGAATACCCTCGGCCAATTTGCCGATTGGATATTCTGCCTGGTTCGCACTGACAGCACTGTCAAAAAGCAGGAAGGCATCAGTTTTCTGCTGATTGATATGAAATCCCCCGGCATCACGGTCAATCCGATTTATTTGATGGACGGCAGTCCGGAAGTTAACGAAATCGTGTTTGATAACGTCAGGGTGCCCGTGGAGAACCTGATTGGTGAAGAAAATAAGGGATGGACCTACGCCAAGGTACTGTTAACCCACGAACGCACGGGAATGGGCAGGGTACCTTACACCAGCCGCCGAATCGGCGAATTGAAGACTGCGGCAGCGGCCCGAGCTGACGGAGAGGGTGGCAGCCTGCTGGATGATCCAATTTTTGCGCAAAAGGTAGCAGAAGTTGAAATTGATCTACTGGCACTCGAGTACGCCGAGCTTCGCACCCTAGCAGCGGTTGCCGTTGGCAAGGCTCCTGGACCCGAGTCTTCGATCCTGAAGATTGTCGGAACCGAGGTTGCCCAGCAGGTGGACGAACTTTTTCTGGAGGTTGCCGGCTACGATGCACTGCCATTCGTGCCGCAGCAGTTCCAGCCAGACTTTGCTGGTGAACCAATAGGACAGGGCTCCCTGGCCTCTGCTTCCCTGCATTACCTGAATCACCGTAAAGCGACTATCTACGGTGGATCCAACGAGATTCAGAAGAACATTATATGCAAGGCGGTGCTGGGGCTATAGCCGTATTACGGTCCCGCAAACAGACTGACGGCACAACAGCGAGTATTCGAGGAAAAACAAGTGGATTTTTCATTTACAGATGAACAACAGATGCTGCAGGACAGCGTGCAAAAATTCGTGCGAGAGAATTATGACTTTGATACTCGGCGGGAAATCCTGGCCGGCGAAAAAGGGTATAGCGAGGATTACTGGAACTTGTTTGCAGAGCTTGGCTGGCTGACTGTGCCTTTCAGCGAGGAAGACGGTGGTTTCGGTGCGTCAGCAGTTGATCTCATGGTAATGATGGAAGAATTGGGCAAAGGCATCGTTGTCGAGCCCTTTGTGGCAACCGCGGTGATGGCTGGTGGCCTGGTCAGCGGCCTTGGTTCGGCTGATCAGAAGGCGGACCTGATTGCAAAAATCATGTCCGGTGAAGTGCAGCTTGCCTGTGCGATCAGCGAGCCTGAAAGTCGATACAATCTTGCCAGCGTCTCAACCAGCGCGACGCAGCAGGGTGCTACTTTTACTCTCAAAGGCAGCAAAGTGGCTGTGTTGAACGGTGGCTGCGCGGATAGCTTGCTGGTAGTTGCACGTACCTCCGGAGATCAGCTAGATCGGGATGGAATTTCTGTGTTCATGGTTGATGCCAGTGCCGAAGGAGTTACCAGGCAGTCCTATCGCAACATCGATGGGCATACCGCAGCTAATATTCGATTCGATAATGTTCAGGTGGCGAGCGATCAGATGCTTGGTGATGCCGGCCAGGCGCTGTCGGTGCTTGAGAAAGTTATCGATATTGCAACGGTGGCGGTGGCGGCTGAGGCACTCGGAGCCTTGGATTCCTTGTTGCAAAAAACCGTTGAATATAGCAAGACCCGCAAGCAGTTTGGTGTGCCGATTGGGACTTTCCAAGCTTTGCAGCACCGAATGGCCGACATGTTCATAGAGTGCCAGTTGGCCCGTTCAATCGTATTGATGGCAGCCATGAAGCTGGATAGCAGCGCCTCCGACACCGAGAAGGCAAAGGCCGTAGCGGCAGCGAAGAGTCGACTGGGAAAGGCCATAATACAAGTCAGTCAGGAAGCGGTGCAATTGCATGGCGGTATCGGTATCACCGAGGAACTGGATGTTGCGCATTTCTTCAAGCGGGTAACCGCTATTGAAACTCTTTTTGGCAATACTGATTTTCACACCAGGCGCTTTGCTTCTCTGTAGGCGGCCCGGCACCGATGAGCGAGCTGGTTTTCGTACGTCACGGGCAGGCCTCATTCGGCACGGAATCCTATGACCGTCTCAGTGACGCGGGCTTCAAGCAGGTAAAACACCTTGCCAGACATTGGGACAATCTTGGTGAGAGTTTTCACCACCTCTACGCCGGCGAGCTAAGACGTCAGCAGGAAACTGCCGGTGAACTGTTGCGGCACATCGAGGAAAAGCATCGCGAAATCAAAACAAATCCCGCTTTCAACGAGTACGATAGTGACCCGTTAATTCGTATTTATCTGCGCGACCATGCCGAAGAGGGTGCTTTTCATCCCGAACTAAGCCTGCCAATTGCTAATGAAAGACTTTTTCAGCGCGTTTTTGAGGCAGCGACGGCGAAGTGGATCGCGGGCGAACTGAGACCTTCCGAACAAGACCAGGACTTCGAATCATTTCGTGACTTCCAGTCCAGAGTCCATAACGCCATGGATGAGTTAATGGCGTCTCATCAGCGCGGCAGCAAAGTGCTCGTATCCACGTCGGGTGGGGTAATTGCGCTGGCGTTGCAGCGAGCGCTGGACTTTCCTGATCGGCAGGTAATCGCCACCAACTGGCTGGTTCACAACAGCTCTGTTACGCGCATCCTTTATGGTAACGGCAGA